>Ga0247839_1008447_pt1 | contig 10813 bp, 7 predicted proteins | sample LaCruzMarch2015__6_FD_192405 | JGI IMG/M metagenome (GOLD analysis project Ga0247839, IMG submission 192405) | Freshwater microbial communities from meromictic Lake La Cruz, Castile-La Mancha, Spain - LaCruzMarch2015_16m | ecosystem: Environmental > Aquatic > Freshwater > Lake | place: Spain...
TTGGAACACTTTATTATTATTGTATAGTTACCGGTACTTGTTCTTTTGCAACAAGTGCAGTTTCAGGTGCTTTTATTGTTAATTCACTTAATAATCCATTGCCAACAACTCCTTTTTCAGCAACAATTTCATCTTTAGCTTTGGTTTGGGCTAAGAATGCACAAGCTCATAATGTAATGATTGTGAGAAGCACTACTAATTCTTTTACAGACCCCACTAATGGAACTGCTTATACAGTTGGAAATACTATTGGTAGTGGTACAGTAATTTATAATTCATTTGGTACTAGTTTTACAGATGCCAGTTTATCAGGAACTACAACCTATTATTATGCCTTTTATTCTGAAAATTATAGTTATTATTCTGCTGGTGTTACTGCTTCGGCTACAACTTCTGGATTTATTTCTACTCAAGCTGGAAACTGGAGTTCTACCTCAACATGGGTTGGAGGAGTTGTTCCAAGTTCGGGTGCAGATGTTTTTATTGCACATAATGTAACTTTAGACCAAGATGCAACAGTTTCGAGTTTAACCATAAATAGTGGAACTTTTACTGCTAGTGATAATACTGCTAGAACATTAACCATAAGTAAAACAGCAAGCGCAACAACTTTAGTAAATTCGGGTGGAACATGGGCAAATGGAACAGGTGGATCAACTGTTAATTTTACAGGAAGTGGTTCAAGTGCAAATGTTTTACATACAGTTTCTGGAACTTTGAATTTAAATAATGTTGTTATTAATAAAACAATTGGGGCGTCATATAATGTTGGTGTTGCGTTTGGTTCAAATGGAAAATTAGCTAGTGGCGGTAAATTAACCATTGGCAATGGTGGGTATCTTTCTAGTAGTGCCTCAGATTTTTATACTGCCAATGGAAATACAACTTTAGAATTTAGTAATTCGGGAGGATACACAGTTAATGGTGGAGATGTTACTTGGCCAAGTTCAAGTTTAAGCGCTCCTGCTAATATCAATATTACCTTAGGAACAGTTACTTTAAATTCTGCAAGAACTGCTTCAGGTAATTTAAATATTTCAGGTGGTGGTTTAACACTAAATGCCGATTTAGTTATTAATGGTAATTGGACAAGAAGTAGCGGTTCTTTTACTCCAAATACTTCAACAGTTACATTAAGTGGAAGTACTGCACAAACTATAGATGTTACTGGCGGAGCAACCATGTATAATTTAATTGTAAATAATAGCGCAGGGGTTAATTTTTCAACTGGTGGATTAACCATTAACGATGGTGGCGCACTAACATTAACAGCAGGAACACTAAGTTTGGCTTCAAATTATAATCTTACAATTGGGTCTACAGCTTTAGGTACTTGTACCATCAGTAGAAATGCAGGTGGATTATCGTTTGGAACTGGTACTTTAGTGCCAACCGCAGCAAACATAGATATAACATATAATAATGCAGCAGATATAACAACAGGTGTTGAATTTTCTGCAACCAATACAAAAGTTAGAAACTTATCTATATCTTCAACATCTACTTATAAAGTAACGCTAAATAATGCAAATTCTATAAGCGGTAATTTAACCATTGGTTCAGGTACAATACTTGCCGATGGTGGATATACACTTACCACACTTGGTGCTAGCATTGTTAATAGTGGCATACATTCAGGAGCAGGAACAATTAGATTAGCTCGTGTTAGTGGAGACCAAACCATAACAGGAACTGGAACTTTTCAAAATTTAGAAAACGCCATAACAACATCTGGAAACATGGTTGTAGGGTCTAACTTTAATATAGCAGGTAATTTTACCAATAGCAGCCAAGGTGTTCGTGGATTAAACAATACCATCACTTTTACAGGTACGGGTAATTTAGTAAATAATGCTGATATGTATGGTGAGTTTGGAACTAATACATTAAGTTTAGTATTTGATGGAAATACTACTTTATCTGGAAGTACTGGTTATTTAGATGCCAAAAATTATACAGTAAATACCAATAGAACTTTGGATTGCGGCACAATAGGTTTAAACACCAATTCTATTTCTCCTGCCAGTGGAACAATTACTGTAAATGGCACTTTAAAAATTGCCAATTCCAATGGTTTGTGGAATAACTTGGACAATACAACCACCATTCGTAAATCGTCTGGTAATTTCTCAACAATAACCATTGCAAGTGGCTCTACCATTGAATACAATGCTGCTGGAGCGCAAACAGTTAGTTCAAATACTGGAATTTTCAATGGTTATGGCAATTTAACCATTTCTGGTTCTGGTGTAAAAACTATTGCTAGTGCAACTACCATAGCTGGAACCACAACTGTAACTAGCGGTACTTTAAGTGTTGCTGCCGATAATCATTTGGGTGCAAGCAATATAGTACTAGGTGGAGGTACATTAGGTATTACCACCGGTTTTAGCACTAATAAAACAATTACATTAACTGCAAGTACAACTAGCACTATTGATGTAGCTAGTGGTCAAACCTTAACTGCTAATGGTGCAATTACTGGAAGTGGTAGTTTAACCAAAACTAGCGCAGGAACATTGGTTTTGGGATCTGCATCTAATAACATTTCAGGTACAATAACAATAACTGCTGGTACTATAAATGTTACTGGTGTAACAGGTATTTCTTCAACAGCTTTTGGAGCAACTACACAAAGTATTACTTTTAGCAGTACAACACCTGCCAATGGTACTTATCAATTATTTAATGGGCCAGTTAGTGTTACACAAAGTTTTAGCAGCAATGCGGATGTTACCAAGGTAGTAAGTTTTGATTACACATCCGGTGTTGTTTCAGTATCTAGTGCGCCCGTTCTTACTTTGTCACAAACAAATCTTTCTCAATTTACCACACAAAGTTTAACAAGGAATACAACTACCTTACCTATTGCACGTTTTCAGGTTGATGTTACGGTTGGAACTGCCACTTTAAGCAGTGCAAGTTTTAGTACTACTGGCGACAATACTAATTGCAATTATTTGCAAACAGATATAACCAACTTTAAATTATACTATACAATAGGTACATCATTTACAAGTCCAACTTTAGTCACCGGAGCTACTACTCAAACTTCTGGTAAAGCATTAACTAACTCAAGCGAAACAATCACTTTTAGTTCACTTACCCAAACGTTAGCTATTGGCACTTATTATTTTTGGATAACTGCTGATATATTAGATGGTGCTACTGCCGGTAGAAATATTGCCATAAATACCCAAAACATAACAGCCAGCGTAGGTTCGGTAAGTGGTACTGGAACTGCTACAGGAATACAAACCATTGTTGCAGCAGCACCTACTAATTATTATTTACAACAGTCTGCTGCTGGTACTGCTGCCAATTGGAACACAGCAACAAATGGTACAGGTACAGCATTAAGCAGCATCACTGCATCAGATGCCAACTTAATAGTGGATGATGAATCAGCAGCAACAATAACTGGTGATTTATCCTTGGGTAATAATTCAAAAATAATTGTGAGCCAAGGTGTAACTGCCAAACTAACTATTTCTACAGCCATGGTTACAGGAACCATAGATGTAGGCAGTGCTGGTACTTTAGAAATTAATACATCCTCTATTCCTACTTTAGGTACATTAACGGCTGGAAGTACCGTTATATATGGTGCAAGTGTTGCACAAGCGGTTACTACAAAAAACTATACTAACTTAACCATTAGCGGAGGTAACACCAAAACCATAAGTGGAGCTGCTGCTGTTAGTGGTACATTGGTTATTAATAATACAATACTAGCATTAGGTAGTAACAATTTATCTCCAGCAAATTTAACTTTAGATGGCCTTGGAACTAGAAGCGGAACTTGGGGTTCTACAGCCGGTGCTGCAACTTATAAAAACGATACTTATTTCTCAGGTACAGGAGTAGTAACTGTAACTAACAATACAGCTTTAACACCAAGTATTTCTGGTGTTACTGCAAGCCAATCAATTACATACGGTGCTGCTTCAATTACTTTAACTGGAACAGTCAGTGCTACAGGGCCTCTTTATCCTGCCAATGGCGAAACAGTATCAGTAACCATTAATGGTAGCACACAAACAACAACAACTACAGGTGGCAATGGTTCTTTCTCAATAAATTTTACAACCAATACCATACCTGTTTCTGCTTCTAATTATACCATTGCTTATGCTTATTCAGGCAATGGTTTTTTAAATGCAGCAAGCAATAATACAGCTACTACATTAACAGTTAATGCAGCAACCAACGCTTGGGGTGGTTCAAATGGTACTTGGAGCACAGCAGGTAACTGGAGTTTAAGCAGAGTTCCTTCTTCGTTAAACGATAATATTACCATAAGCAGCGGAACTCCAACATTGGATGTTAATTATACTTTAGGTACAGGTAGAACACTTACTTTAAGTGGAAGTGCTGCATTAATAATTAACCCAAGTAGTTCTATTACTATTGCAGGTACTGCAGACTTTGGTGGTAAATCGGTAACTGTAAAATCTGATGGTTCTGGAACTGGAGCAATAGGAACTATATCAGGAACTTTGAGCAATGCAACAAACGTAACTGTAGAAAGATATATTGGTGCTCCTAATGGAAGCACAAATTTAAGAGGAAGATGGAGATTTTTATCTAGTCCAGTTTCAGGTAAAACCATTGCAGATTGGAAAAGTCAGTTTTATATAACTGGTCCTTGTACTAACTCACCAGCAAGCGAAGGTATAGCAAACGACCAAGGTTGGGATGCTAATTTAGCAAATATTTTATTCCCAAGTAGTACGTTTAGTTCTGACCCTAAAAGCGTAAAAACAACTTCTATTAGAACTTATACCGAAAGTACTAGTGGGGATATAAATTTAGGTTGGGCTAATTTAACAGGAACTGGTCAAAGTTTAGCTATGGGGCAAGGATTTAGAGCATATATTAGAGGTGCTAAAAATTATCCTAGTGATACAGCACAACAACTTGGAACACTTGCAAACAGCAATTCTCAATCAGCTTTAACTTTATCACTAACCGGTTCGGTTTATATTGGAGATAGAACTATGCCAGTTACTGCTACACCAACCAATGGTACTTGGAATTCAGCAAACGATGGTTGGAATTTATTAGGTAATCCTTATGCTTGTGCTTACGATTGGACAAGTAATGCTACCGATAAAACCAATATGTCAAACGCCATTTATGTATTCGATGCAATCAATAACAATTACAAAGGTTACAATGCTTCTACACCAGGAGGAAATTTAAACAATGGTATTATACCATCGGGTGCAGCATTCTTTGTGCAAACTGGTAATCCTAATTCTGGAACTCCGGCTTTAATTTTTAAAGAAGCAGGAAAAGTTACTGGTTCAGCACCAAGTTCGGTTCATAAAGGAGCAAAAACTAATGAGTTTACTATTAAGTATTCAAAAGATTCAAGTGAAAATGATGAGTTGATGATTATATTAAGAGATAATGCTACAATGAACAAAGACGGATTTGATATTAACAAGTTAAGAAACGAAAACTTAAACCTTGCAAGTTATGGTGAAGATTCAATGCAATTAATGTTATCAGCAATTCCTCCAATTGTATCAGAAACCAGAATAAAACTAAATGTTGAAGCTACTGTAATTGCTACTTACCACTTTGATTTTAAAAACATGGATAATTTTGATGCTGGTGTTTCAGTTCATTTATTTGATAGATATACCAACAAAACTACCGATGTAAGAAAGAATACTAAATATACTTTTGATATGGGTGCTGGAGTTAACCAATGGGGTAATAATAGATTTGAGTTGATATTGAACTTAGACAAAACTGGTGTAGATGAGTTTGCTTTATTAAACCAAACACAAATGTTGGTTTACCCGAACCCTGCTACCGATGTATTAAACATAAACATTAGCAATAGCAGCTTTAAAAATTCAGACGTAGTGGTTTATAATATTTCGGGAACAGAAGTAATAAAAACCAATATGGCTAAACACAATGCTCAATTAAACATTGAAACATTAAGCAATGGTGTTTATTTTGTAAAAGTAACTAACCAAAACGGATTTAATAAAACAGTAAAATTTGTGAAATAAACGAAACGGTCACTGAGCGAAGTGGTCGTTGAGCGAAGCCGAAACGCGCGTTTCGACTCCGCTCAACGACCGTTTCGGCTTCGCTCAGTGACCGTTTCGAAAACCAGCAATAACAACTAACAACTAACAACTAAACAAATAAACAATAAAATGAAAAATATAACAAAAATTCTAATAGCAGTAGCTATTTCGGTATGTTTAACTTTAACTGTTAATGCACAACCAGGAAGCACTGGCGGTGGATTTGATGATGAACCACAAGATGTACCAGTAGATGGTGGAATAATATTATTAGCAGCCGCTGGTGCCGCTTATGGATACAAGAAACTAAGAAAAGATATTTGATTTGTGATATTCGAATTTCGAATTTTGTTTTTCGAATTTCATACTTCATACTTTCAAAAATTCTAACTTATTAAATAGAAATCACTTCAACAAGCTCAACAACCTCGGTTTTTGAGCTTGTTTTATTTTTAGGAAATTTTACTTCGCATTTTTGGCATTTCGAAATTCGAATTTCTTATAAGCTGCCTCTTTTCTTTAACCAAACAAAGGTAAAAACAATGGTAAGTATAAAGTATAAATAGGCTTTTCCTTCTACAAAGTTTTCGAAAACAGAAATATAAAAACCTACCAAAAGGCATATAATTGCTAATACAAGCCAGTTTCTAAGAATCCACTTATCCATTATTTTTTGATAGTTAAAATTCCAGTAATTTTGTAAATTTTATATTGCGAAAACTCGGTATTGCTTTCCAATCCTTCACCATAAATAATTTCATCGGGAGTGGTAATTTTTACATTGTCGTTGGTGTTAATTTTATTGGTTTTTTCGTCCCAAACCAACGATTCTGTTCTCAAAGTATCGCCTTTTATGTTTACCACAATCACATCATTTTTAACAGTCATGGTTCTTAGTCTGTCGTTTCTAACTGCGTATTTTGATTTGATGTAACTTGTAATTTTTTTGTTGCTATTATAAAAATAGGCAGTAATGCCTTTTTTCATAATCGATTGGTTTCTTTTTTCGTTGTCAAACCTTTCGAGCATTGGCGCAAAAACTTTGGCTTTAACCAATCCGGAATCGGTGTAGTTTAGTATAATATTGGTTCCGGTTTCTATTGGTAAATTGTCGGAAGCTGTAAGCACTTGTATTTTCTCAATATTATCGTTCTTACATGATTGAAACAACAACAAGGCCATTGCAAAAGCAACAATAAAAATGTTTTTTTTGATGATAGAATTAGTCATATTTATATTTAATAAACCACCTATCAGAAAAAACCAAGCCAATTGTAAATTTGTAATATTCTTCATTTACTAAATTGGTGTTTGCACCACGAGTTAAATACTCAAAACCAACATTTACACGAGAAAATTTCTTGTATCTATCTCTTTCAGCAATTGGAATTCCTACTCCACAACTATAACTTGAAACATTTACAGACTGATTTTCAATAAATAAATTTGTTTGTTCTAATCTATAGCCAATTCTGTATTCCAAACGTTTAAAATAATTTCTTGAATCTTCTTTTACATCAGGTAACCAACAAGCACCAGTGTTAAAATGCCACGAATTTTGTAAACCTTTATTTTGGCCAAAACTACTGTAATTGCTCCAAGCTGCTGTACCAAAATCGGCAGCTACAGTCCAATTAGAATTGTTGGTAATAGCAATTCCGTATTTAATTTCAAAAGGAATTATTACTGAACCAGTTTTACTTTCGTCTGTTTTTATCGAATCTTTTGAATAATCCAATCCACCTCTGGCAAGCGTTCTAAACGAATATCTTTGACTTCCAGTTAAACTAGTTTCTAAGTTAAAAGTTACACCTGCATTTATTGATACTGGATTTTTATTTTCCCTAACCATTTTTTTATGTTCAAATCCGTTTGAATCAATAATGGTTTTATACTTTGGTAAACTAATGTTTATGCTATCAAAATTTGATTGAATGCCATATTCAATCACAAATCCGTTTACGTTGTCTTTTCTATCGGCTGACCAGTTAAAAATATTGTATTGGGCAGGAACTGTTTGAAGCATTCTTGAGTTTATTTGCCCAAAAATATATCCAAAATTTACACCAGCCGATAAATGTTTATTTACTTTTGTTCCAACACCAAAAAAAGCTCTTGTTAAACCTCCATCGCCTATTTGCGAAGTTTGCGCATTTACTTTAACATCATCATTATTTAGGGTATCAATTTTTATAACTGTGGTTCTTTTTATATCGTAACCTATTGCAGAATATGGTGCTGCGCCAAAGGCAATTCCAATACCTTTTTTTGAAATGGTAGTTCCAAAATTAAAGTATGCCAAACCAGAAAGTGAAGCATTTAAAGTAGAATTTCCACTTTTTAAAGTTCCGTTGCTTAGCATTGCTCCAGCTTCTATATTTGTTTGTGCAATGGTACTGTAGGATGCAGGATTTAAAATGTTTAAATCATATTTTCTTCTTATTCCTTGGCTTACTTGTCCCATGTTTCCAAGAGTTGCCGAGCCATAGTATTGAACATCGCCAATTCCAAAAAAAGAATACGGACTTTGAGATAAATTTTGTGAAAATGAGCTAAAAGTTTCAAACAAAAAACAGATTATCAGAACGACATTGATTTTGTTTTTTACTAAAATTGGTTGCCAGTTGTGGGCTTTATACATTGTATGTTAATATTTTATTGAGTCCAAATAAGGTTAAATAAGGATGCGCAAATAAGGCTTTTTTTAGGTGTTTTTCAAACAAAAAACAATTACCACCCGATAATATAATTTGTGTATCTCCAAATTGTGATTCATATAAATTTATTCTGCCTTTTATTTCTTCTAACAAACCAAAAAAGGCACCACTTTGCATACAAGTTTCGGTAGAATTTCCATTGAAATCGGTTGGTTCTGTAAATGATAATAAGGGTAATTTAGCTGTAAAATGATTCATGGCTTGCAAACGCATATTCAATCCTGGCGATATTGCTCCGCCCAAATATTCCTTTTTACGGTTCAAAAATTCAAAGGTTACACAAGTACCCAAACTTATTACCAACACATTGGTTTCATTTATAAAATCAACGGCTGCGGCAGCTAGCGCAATTCTGTCTAACCCTAAAGTATTTGGTGTTTTGTATTTATTTGTAAAAGGTAGTTTGGTATTATAATTAAAAGGCAAAAGTTTTGTTTTGGTTTGAAGCTTATGCAAAAGCTGGTCATCAATTTCGTTTACATTACTTATAATGCTGTATTCAATATTGTTTTTTGAAAAAATATTTTCAATGTTATTTACTTCTAAAACATCCAAAACAATGGTTTCTAATAAATCAGAATTTTCAAAAATTCCAATCTTTGTTTGCGTATTTCCAATATCTATACAGATGTTTTTCATTTTAGTTGTTAGTTGTCGGTTGTCAGTTGGTAGCAGATAGTTTATTAGTTTTAAGTTCTTTGTGAAAAATCTATCAACTATCAACTATCAACTATCAACTAAATTATCATTTCTAATTCTTTGTGTGCAAATTCTTGCAATTTGTTTCCAATAAGTACTTTTAATAATCCAAATTCATTTACACTTTCAATTTGGCCAAGTACCAATTGATTATTGATATTGAAGTAGCAAGTTTCGTTTTTTCGGTACAATAAATCATTGTATTTTTCTGAAACATGTTGGAACTTTCCTATAGCAAGTAATTGATAATAAATATTTAATTGATTGGTTAACTCATACAAAACGGTTTCAATATTCAAATTATGATTTAAAATATTTTTTAAAGAAATGGCATTTTTTGTTTCAAAATATTCTTGGTTAATATTTAGCCCAATTCCAACAACAGTTTGTTTTATTTTGTTGCCTTGCAATGTGTTTTCAATCAATATTCCTGCTATTTTTTTGTTTTCAATATAAATATCGTTAGGCCATTTAATAGCACATTTTTTAATGGTAATATTGCTTACAATTGATTGCAAAGCAATACAAACTGCCATATTTATATAAGCTTGTTGTTCTGTTTTTATAAAAGGAAATTCAAGTAAAATACTGCATAATAAATTTTTTTCGGGTTGGCTTTCCCATTTATTCAAAGCCATTCCTTTTCCATTTGTTTGAAAACTGGTATATACTACCAAACCGTTTTCAGCAGGATAGTTTTTGATAAAATTATTCGTTGAATCTACCTGATTTATAAAGTGATATTTAAATTGAATAGACAACAAATTTTTATAACCGTTTTTAAAACCTATTTTTGACGCGCAATATAGCAAGATAAATAGCAAATGAGTACTGAGAAAACAACAGCAAAAAAAGTAGCTGCCAAAAAAGTAGCCAAAAAAGTAGCTGCCAAAAAAGTAAGTTTAAAAAAAGTAGCTCCTAAAAAGGAGATAGTTAAAAAAGAAGCTGCCCCAAAAGAAACCATATCTAAAAAAGTTATAACCGATCCTACCGAGTATTTGGCTTGGGCAATAGCGCAAGGAATGTTTGAACGTAAAGCTGAAGACATAAAAATATTAGACATGCGAAATGTTAAAAGCGCAAGCACCGATTTTTTTGTAATTAGCCATGCCGAAAGCGATAAGCAAGTAGAAGCAATTGCACGAAGTGTAGATGAAGAAGTAAAAAAACTAACTGGCGAAATGCCTTTGCACCGCGAAGGAATGGAAAACAACGAATGGGTTTTATTGGATTATTTCAATGTAGTAGCTCATGTTTTCCAACGCGAAAAACGTGAATTTTATGCAGTAGAAGATCTTTGGGGCGATGCTGTTTTAGTTGCTTTTGAAGGTAAATAACACAAAA
>Ga0247839_1008455_pt1 | contig 10805 bp, 8 predicted proteins | sample LaCruzMarch2015__6_FD_192405 | JGI IMG/M metagenome (GOLD analysis project Ga0247839, IMG submission 192405) | Freshwater microbial communities from meromictic Lake La Cruz, Castile-La Mancha, Spain - LaCruzMarch2015_16m | ecosystem: Environmental > Aquatic > Freshwater > Lake | place: Spain...
AAAATAATCATAATACCTTTCAACAACCAATAAATTTACCAGTTAAAGCTAAACACTCTGATTTTCTTCACATGCCGCATGGTTTAACAGGTTATTACGATTACAAAGAAGCCTTGGCTGCTTCAAAAGTCACTGGAAAACCTTTGTTTGTTGATTTTACAGGCCATGCTTGCGTAAATTGCCGTAAAATGGAAGAATATGTTTGGGCAAAACCCGAAGTGCTTAAACGCTTGCAAAATGACTATATTATTGTTTCGCTATATGCTGATGAAAGATTAGAACTTCCCGAAAACGAATGGTACACATCGCCTAGAGATGGAAAAGTAAAAAAAACCATTGGTGGTCAAAATCAAGATTTACAAATTTCGAAGTATAATTTTTCTGCTCAGCCGCAATATGTGTTAATTGATGGCAATGAAAATGTACTTACAAAACCTCGTTTTTATGATACTGATGAAGCTGCCTTTGTAAAGTTTTTAGAAGAAGGAAAAGCTGCTTTTAGTAAAAAGTAAGTTTACTATTAACTTATTTGATTGGCATATTTTAGCTGTTTAAATTCAGTTTATGAATTTGTTACTATTTAAATTATTAGTTTGAAATCATTTGTTTTATTGTAATATTGTGCCATTATTTATGTACAAAAAGGATAAAATATTTGATTATTTAAAATACAGTTTTATTGTAATATTTTCTTGTTTTTTAAATTTAAATACTAATGCTCAAAATCAGTTTGGATTGACATCTGGGAATTATTCAGGTTTACATAACTTACTAATAAATCCTGCAAATATTTGTTTTCAACCTGTTACTTACGAGTTAAATATAGTAGGTGCAGATGTATTTATAAATAACAATAATTTTTTTACAAATGCTACGTTTGTTCCTAAGTTAGGTTTTAACAATAATTTCAATAGATTTAGGTTTAAAAACCGCAATTTTAAACCTGATTCTTTAAAACCAGGAAATTTATTGCTTTTTAGCAATATTAAACCAAATGGTTATGTATTTGGTGGGGTAAATGTGTTAGGCCCTTCCATTTTATTTGCTTTAAGCAGAAAAAAATCAATGGCCATAACTACAGGATTGAGAACTCATGTAAGTGCTACTAATATTGAATCAATTGGAGCAATTGCTTTTTTTGAAGGTCTTTCTTATGATCCAATAAAATTTCAACAAATGAAGTTGAAAAACACTAAAATTTCATTAGCCAGTTGGTCGGAAATAGGACTTAGTTATGCTCAAGTAATTAGCGATAAAAGGAATTACACCCAACGATTAGGAATTTCGGTAAAAGCGCTTTTTGGAACAATGGGTGGCTATGCTTACGACAAAGGTTTTAACGGAAGAAATGAAAATGGAAGCCAATTAATTTTTGAAAATTCTAGTTTTTCTTATGCTTATTCAGGTCCTACAACCAGTGATAGACTTAGTAATACAAATTCAAATAGTTTTGCTTTAAGAGGAATTGGTGCTAGTTTTGATTTGGGTTATTCCATTCAAAAAAATATTGTGCCGGGTACAAGATATTGCCCAAATTTATATCAATATGGCAACAATACTAAAGCTTATAATTGGAGAGCAGGTATTTCGTTTTTAGACATTGGTGCTATTCAGTATTTTAAAAATTCTTTTGCCACTAACATTGTAAATGGGAGTTTGGTTTGGGAAAAATTTGACACAATTGTTGCTTACGATATTTCAACAATAGATGCCACTTTAAGAAAATATGTTGGTGAGGAACATACACAAACATTTAAAAAGTTTTGGTTAATACTTCCAAGCGCAGTTAGTTTACAATATGACTACAACATAAATTCTGTTTTTTATATTGATGCTACTATTATTCAAAGAATAACACTAGCCAGGATGCCATCTTTATCTCGTATGAACTCAATAGCAATTATACCTAGGTACGAAACTGAAAATTTATCTATTTGTTTGCCTTTTATTTTAAATGAATACAAAGACATAAACATTGGACTAGCTGTTAGGTATAAGTACTTTACTGTTGGAAGTGATAGATTTGGAGAAACATTTGGTTTACAAAACATTTATGGAGCTAATTTATATCTAGCCATTAAATATAATATCATAAACAAAAGGCGTATTTGGAAAAAGTTATTCTAACAAACAAATAGTTTTATCAAAGGTTTTATTTATTTCACCTATACATTACTCTTTGTTGTGTCTTTTTTCCAACGCCCCATTTTATTTAAAGAACTATTTTTATAAACCATTGCATTAAATAAAAAACTAAAACTTTTATGACAATTATTGGCATAAAGAATCATTCAAATAAACTATATATAATGCTTGTTTTATATAAAAGTTTTATTTAAAAATATTTAGCATTTTGGTATTTATTTACAATTGCTTAACACTAATAAACTAATTTTGTTGGGTTAAATTTTATGTCTAAACAATCTTTTTTATTAGCATTTTTTATGCTGTTATCTGTGTTTTTAAAAGCACAAACTTGTCCAAATTCTTCAAGTATTGGCGCACCAACAAAATGTTTTGAAATTGAAAGCATATTAGCTGATGCTTGTAGCTCGGTAGAAGGTGAAGACGAAATGATTAGGCTTAGAATTGGTCCTAATCCGATTGCTTTAAATTCAATAAACACTGTAAATTGGCAAACTATAAATAGTTGGTTAGGATTCTGTTCTATAACTGGAGCTACCCTAACTAAAGTTAATAACATCAATTCAAGTATAGCTTCTTCTGGAAATTGTGGAAGGTTAATTCCTGTAAATCCTGGTGGAACGATACCTGCTTATGCCAAAGTACTTTTTATAACCAGTACCGATTTTAGTTCTACTGCACACAGTTTTGCTGGTTTAACCGACACCATGTATGTCATAATGCAATGCAACGGTAACACTTCAGGGCATTTTACCAATAGTGGAAACACAAATAGAACTTTTATAATGCGTGCTGGAACTTGTGGCGATACTGTTAATTGGAACTCAAGTAATTTAACTGGTGGAAATGGAGCTACAATTAATTTTACTTATTCAGGTGTTCCTACTTATGTAAACTATGGTTGTGCCATTCCAGTAACACCGTTTTCGGTTGATGCAGGAACGGCTAATCCTTCTTATTGTAACGGAAGTACTGTAAGCTTAGCAGGAAATGTAACTGGAACCAACTGCTTTGTATGGCAAGCAACTGATACTGCTACCGGTTCATTTTCCGATACAACCTCATTATCAACTACTTTTAACATTCGCACAGGATACATAGGTGCTGTAAAGTTATATTTAAAAGTTCGCTCCAATTGTTCATTCAAAACCGATTCTGTTATGTTTAATGCTGTAGCTGCTTTGGGTGTTTTAAATGCTGGAAGAGATACTGCTTTATGTAACTCTGTTAGCTTTCAGCCAAATGCTAGTACAACAGCCACTGGTACTTATATTTGGACAGAAGATGGTGCAGGAACTTTGAACTTAACCAATATTCTAAACCCAATATATACACCAACAGTTTCCGATTTGGGAACAGTAAATTTAATTTTAACTCAAGCTACCTCTTGTGGAACGCTAATAGATACAGTAAAAATTAATTATTCTTCAAAACTAAACCCTAGTTTTACACTTAGCGATAGTTTGTTTTGTTACAATAATATCCCTATAAATATTAATTTATCACCAACAGTTTTGGGTGGAGTGTTTACAAGTAATATTGGAACAATAACAAGTAACGTACATACTTTTAATGCCGCAGGCAATTTTACAATTAAATATAAAATAGGCAGCGGTAGTTGTGCCGATTCGTTAACAAAACCTATAATAGCTTACTCACAAGTTAACCCAAGCTTTACTATAGCTGATACAGTGGTATGTAAAAACGAACCCTTTGTGGCTTTAACTCCTACACAATTGGGTGGTGTATTTAGCGGAACAAGGGTGGTTGGTAGTACTTTTAACCCTGATACTGTAGGAATTTTTTCAATTAAATATGTATTGGCAAATGGCACTTGCCGCGATTCAGTTACCAAAACTATTGAAGTAAAAACAAAAGCCAACCCAAGTTTTACACTAAGCGATAGTTTGTTTTGTTACAACAATGTACCCATCAGTATTAATTTAACACCCAATGTTTCGGGTGGTGTGTTTACAAGTAATATTGGATTTGTAATAGGCAATGTGCATACATTTAATGCTATTGGTAATTTTATAATTAAATATAAAATAGGAATTGGCAACTGTGCCGATTCGTTAACCAAACCTGTAATATCTTATGCTCAGGTTAATCCAAGCTTTATCATAGCTGACACAGTGGTATGTAAAGATGAACCATTTGTGGCTTTAACTCCTACACAATTGGGTGGTGTATTTAGCGGAACAAGGGTGGTTGGAAGCACTTTTAACCCTGATACAGTAGGAATTTTTTCAATTAAATATTTACTGGCAAATGGTACCTGTCGCGATTCGTTAACTAAAACCATTGAAGTAAAACCAAAACCAAATTCACTTTTTACTTTCAGTAAAAATAATTTTTGCTTAAACGATAGTTCAATAACATTGATACCTACAGAAACTGGAGGATTATTTAGTGGTAACAATGTGGTTGGAAATAAATTTGTGCCTAGCTCAATAGGATTGTTTGCTGTAAAATACTTAATTAGTAATAGCACTTGCTCCGATTCAACTATTGAAACATTTACAGTGAATGCTAAACCAAATGCTTCATTTACAGTAAGCGACACATTGGTTTGTGTAGGTTCAACTAATATTTTGTTAACTCCAACAGCGTTAGGAGGTACATTTTATGGAACTAATATTAGTGGTTCCTTGTTTTTGCCTGTAGATACTGGTTTGTTTGCCATTAAATACCAAATAGCCAATGGAAATTGTATTGATTCATCGATAAAAAACATAGCAGTATTGCCAAAACCCAACGCTGCATTTACAGTTCCCGATTCTGTTTTTTGCATTAACAACCCTAGAGTTACCTTTACTCCTTTGGTATCGGGAGGTGTATTTAGTGGAACCAATGTGTTAGGTTCTCAATTTTTGCCAAACACTGTTGGAACTTTTTTGGTAAAGTATTTAGTTGGTTCAGGGCAATGTGCCGATAGTAGTTTTAAAACTATGGTGGTTAACAATAAACCTACTGCCACTTTTAGGTATGTTCCTACCAATGCAGTAGTTGGCGATACTGTTAATTTTATATATACAGGCTCAAGTGCTACAAGCTACTTTTGGAAGTTTGGAGATGATGCAAATACTACAAGCACTTTAAAAGATCCTTTTATTATTTACAATAATCCAAAAGTATATAATGTAAGTCTTAAAGTTACCAATAATTTTGGATGCGAAGATTCAATTCAAAAAAACGTAACTGTAAAACTAAAAGAAACGTTGTTTGTGCCTAATGTATTTACACCACAAGGCGATGGAATAAACGATTATTTCAATATTAGTTCGTATGGAATTGAAAGTTTAAATATGAAAATATTTAACCGTTGGGGAGGATTGATATTTGAAACCAATACTTTAACTCCAGGATGGGATGGTACTTTTAATGGCGATTTTTGTAGTGAAGGAGTATATTTTTATATTATTGAAGCTAAATTTTTTAGTAATACAGCAAAAACAACTAAAATTCATGGCACTGTTACTTTATTGAGATAAAAATTTAAATTCATAGCAATGTGATTCAATAAAAGTTTTTTCCAATTTGTAAGTGTACTTGAAAGTAATTTTTTGATTTGATAAAATATTTATATTGTAAGCATGAAATTGAACAAAATAATTACATTTATTTTTACTATTTGCATTGCAAACCTAGGATTTTGCCAAACCGAAACATTGGGAACGTTTAACACTAAAATTACTAAAAAAGTTACCTTTAACTATATTCTGGTAAAACCAGAAAATATAACTCAAAAACTGCCTTTAATTGTTTTTTTGCATGGTTCGGGCGAAAGAGGAAATGACTTAGAAAAAGTAAAAACTCATGGGCCTTTAAAGTACATTTTACATAATACTTTAAACACTTATATTTTGGCTCCGCAATGCGAAGAAAACAAGTTTTGGGATGCTGAGGAATTGTTTTTATTGATTCAAAATATTATTTCCAAAAACCAAATTGATACCAACAGAATTTACTTAACTGGATTAAGCATGGGCGCTTGGGGCGCTTGGAATTTGGCATACTTACACCCAGAAATGTTTGCTGCTTTGGTTCCCATTGCTGGTTTTGTAGATAGGGTTCCAATGATAGAAGGGTGTAAAATAAAAAATATTCCTATCAGAATGTTTCATGGTTTGTTAGATAATGTAGTGGATGTTCAATATTCAATAAATATTTTTAAGAAACTAAAAGACTGCAACAAGGACATTAAATTGGAAATTTTTGATTACGATTACCACGATAGTTGGACAAGAGTTTATGAAAACAAAGAAATATATGAATGGATGCTAAAACAGCATAAATAATAGGAACGAGTTTTAAATTTCAAACTTCATAATTTCAACCTTCATAATTTATACTTCATCATTCATACTTCATAATTTATACTTCAATCTTCATCATACATACTTCCTATTTTGTACTCCCACAAAAAAGTATATTTTTGTTTCAAAGAAAAATATCAAATGAAAATAAAAAAAGTACTCAGTATTATTTTACTTACAAGTTCTTGTGCAGCTTTTGCACAAAGTTTTACAGTAAATTCCCCAAACAAAAAAATTTCCTTATCACTACATTTAAACGATAGCAGTGCTTTGGTTTACCAAGTAAATTACAAAAGCAAACCTGTAATTGAAACATCGAACTTGGGTTTTAAAATAAACGACCAAGCCGATTTAATGAACAACTTTAGCATTTTGCAAGTTGACTCGAGTACATTTAACGAAACCTGGACTCCTGTTTGGGGCGAAACCAAAACCATTGTAAATAACTATAAAGAAATAGCCATTACTTTAAAAGAAAAAGGCGAAAAACCTCGTATAGTTCAAATAGTTTTTAGGGTATTTAACGATGGAATTGGTTTCAGGTATAATTTTCCTGAACAATCAAATTTGTTCCACTTTATAGTAGCCAATGAGTTAACAACTTTCAACTTAACTGGCGACCATAAAATTTGGTGGATGCCTGGCGATTTTGATACCAATGAATACACTTATAACACTTCACAAATATCAGAAATTGAAAAATTAGCCAAGAAACGCGATGGTGCCATTTTTACTGCTACACCCATAAAAGGTGCATTTGTTCAAACTCCTTTAATGATAAAAAGTAAAGAAGGTGTTTATGTAAATATTCACGAAGCCGCTTTGATCAATTATCCGGCTATGGATTTGAAATTTGATTTAAAAACATTTGAAGCTACTTCTACTTTAGCTAGCGATGCCGTTGGCAATAAAGCATACATGCGCGCTCCTTGTAACACTCCTTGGAGAACCATTATTATAAGCGATGATGCCAGAGATATTATTGCTTCAAAAACCATTTTAAATTTAAACGAACCATCAAAATTAACCAATACCAGTTTTATAAAACCCATGAAATATTGTGGTATTTGGTTAGAAATGCACTTAGGACTTTCTACTTGGGATTTTGCTGGTGGACAATCGGCTAGTGATGCTGGAAGTGATGGAAAACAAAAGACAAAAACCAAGCATGGTGCAACTACTGAAAATACAAAAAAATACATTGACTTTGCTGCTAAAAATGGTTTTGGTGGTGTGTTGGTTGAAGGTTGGAACGATGGCTGGGAAGATTGGTTTGGCAAATGGAAAGAAGATGTTTTTGACTTTGTTACTCCTTATCCCGATTACGATTTTAAAGGTTTAAATGCTTATGCGCAAAGCAAAGGTGTGGGCATGATAACTCACCATGAAACAAGTGGAAGTGTTACCAATTACGAACGTTGGATTGATTCAGCATACCGTTTAATGGCAAGCGTTGGAAGCCATGCTTTAAAATCGGGTTATGTAGGAAAAATAATTCCTCGTGGCGAATTTCACGATGGACAATGGATGGTAAATCATTACTTGCGTGCTATAAAAAAAGCTGCGCAATACAATATAATGGTAGTTGCACATGAGCCTGTTCGCCCAACTGGTTTACACCGTACTTATCCTAACTTTATGGCGGCAGAAGCTGCACGCGGACAAGAGTTTAATTTTTGGAGTGAAGGAAATCCGCCAGAGCATGAAACCATTTTACCATTTACTCGCTTAATGGGTGGACCAATGGATTACACGCCAGGAATTTTTAAAATAAAAAAGAGCAATTATTATCCCGATGCAAAAGAACAAGTGCATACCACTTTAACCAAGCAATTGGCATTGTATTTAACTTTATATAGTCCTGTTCAAATGGCAACCGATTTGCCTGAAAATTATGAAGCAAAACCCGATGCTTTTCAGTTTATAAAAGATGTAGCGGTTGATTGGGATGATACCAAAGTAATACATGCCGAACCAGGCGAATTTTTAACCATTGCCCGTAAAGCCAAAGGAACTAACAACTGGTTTTTAGGAAGTATTACCGATGAAAATGCAAGAGATTTAAACATGGATTTTAGCTTTTTGGATAAAGGTAAAAAATATACTGCCACTATTTATAAAGATGCTGCTGATGCAAGCTGGGATAAAAATCCCGAAGCTTATGTAATAGAAAAAATTACCGTAACCAATAAATCAAAACTATTGTTAAAATTGGCTCCGGGAGGAGGAACTGCAATTAGTATTATAGCACAATAGTTATAGTAAATAAATATTTTTAAATCCCATTGGTGTAATGCTGATGGGATTTTTTATTCAATAAATTTAGAATATTATTGTTTACTAATGCAAAAGATTTTTCACTTTATTCTTGAACTTTTTAGTTGGCTAAAAATAATAGCTTCACCTTTTATGATTGGTTCAGTTATTTGTTTAATTATTTACGCTAATTTTGATACTCAATTAGGTCTTTTTGGTGCTTTTTTCTTTGCAATCCTTGGTTTAATTATCGGAATAATTTGGGCTACATTAGTTTGGAAAAAACAAGGAACTCACTTCTTTCTTTCCAAAATATTTAACACATCAGAAAAAAAATACAACAAAGAATAACGCTAAATTTTATAAAAACAAAAAAGCCTTTAACGAAGTTTTGGCCCTTGTTGGTTTTATGCAGTGAGCTTTTGCGGTTTCACTCTAACAAGCTTAATTATTGTTGGTGGTGTCGCTACGCTAAAACACCAACAACGGTAAAAAACCGTATTGGCTTAGCAATTAATTAGGTTTATTTAATATATTTATTATTTGCATTGTTTTCCTCATATGGAAATCTGCTTTTTTATGGTTTTTATATGTAAAATAATAAAGAGGAATTGAAGCACATACCAAGGGGATACCAACCGACAAATACGTATTCCTATTGTTTTCATATGTTATACTAATATTTCCGTTTGTTGAAGTTACTTTTGGACTATCCTTTTCCGTTAGACCCCAATAAACAAAAGATAGACCTATTATAGATGTCAGTCCAGCAGCAATTGCATATATTCTTTCGTTTTTTTTATGAATATATGCTGAATTTATATGGCAATTTAATGTTGGAATAGACCAGTCATATTTTGCCAAGTTAATTCCAGAAAGTAAAAAATAATAGTACTGACTCTGCGTGTTGATTGCACTTATATTATTACTTGTACAACCCGAATCTAAACCAATAGGCAGCTTATTATTAGTATTTATTTTTACTTCAGGTATTTCAATAATTCTCTGAGCTGTTACTTTAGTAAATACTAAAATTGTAAATAGTAATAGTAGTGATTTCATATGAGCAATAAACAAAATATATTTTAAAAAAACAATCTTCTAATTCATTTTTGTAAACTAAACTATTCATTTGCCTATGGTAAATGTTTTTAAAGAACATTTAAGAATTTATAGTTAAAACCAAACATAGGGCAATTAAAGTAAAACATAAGCCTGTTAACATGACACATTGGCGTTTTAGTGCGAAGCATTGACAGTGCAAAGTGAAACATAGGGCTTTTGCTGCCAAACAAACTACTTTTAATGTTAAGCATTATTAATTTGTCCGTGGTTGGTGTCCTCACCAATCCACTTTTTGTTTCAAATAAACTCATTATAATGCACAATAAAGTCAAATTCTGTATTTAAACCAAAATAGAATTTAGCTGATGAAAAATGATAATCTTCGGGCAACGATACTAATTTCAATTTTTCTTTTATTGGGTTATTGTGAATATAATTCAATTTTTGAATAGCAATTTCTTTACTTTTTATTTCTATGGTTCGTGCTCTTCTTTCCCAAAAATGATAAGTCCTGTCGCTTTGTGTTGAAATATAATTCCTCAACAATTCATTATTTTGTGCTACCAGATATTTTTTAAATTGATGCCCAGTAAACTTTAGCAAAGTGTTTTCTACTTCGTTTACCTGATACTGATTATTAATAGTCCATAGCAAATGAATATGATTTGGCATAACAACAAAGCCATGGATGTAAGCTCTGTTTTCTTTGGAAAGCCATGCAAGAGAGTTAGTAATAATTTTTTTTATATCATTATTATTCAACAAATATTGCCAACTATTTATGGTTGCAGTGAAAAAGTACATGACTCGAATTTTGTATTTTTATTTAAAATTATTTACAAGAAAATCGGATTGGTGAGGACACCAACCGAGGACAAACTTTAGTATTTTTATTTAAAATTATTTACAGGAAATTCGGATTGGTGAGGACACCAACCGAGGACAAATGACTCGAATTTTGTATTTTTATTTAAAATTATTTACAAGAAAATCGGATTGGTGAGGACACCAACCGAGGAC
>Ga0247839_1008458_pt1 | contig 10801 bp, 10 predicted proteins | sample LaCruzMarch2015__6_FD_192405 | JGI IMG/M metagenome (GOLD analysis project Ga0247839, IMG submission 192405) | Freshwater microbial communities from meromictic Lake La Cruz, Castile-La Mancha, Spain - LaCruzMarch2015_16m | ecosystem: Environmental > Aquatic > Freshwater > Lake | place: Spain...
CGGCCTGCCGGGAAGAGGCAAGACCCACTTCCTGGCCGCCCTCGGCCGGGAACTGATCCTGCGCCACAGCATGCGCGTGCTCTTCCGCCCGACGTTCAAGCTCGTCGGGCAGTTGCTCGCTGCCAAACGCGACCTGCGCCTGGAAGCCGAACTCAAAAAACTGGACCGCTACCAGGTCGTCATCCTCGACGACATCGGCTACGTCCAGCAGAACCGGGAGGAAATGGAGGTGCTCTTCACCTTTCTGGCCGAACGCTACGAGTGCCGCCCCGTCATGATCAGTTCCAACCTGGTCTTCTCGCAGTGGGACCAGATCTTCAAAGACAAGATGACCACCATGGCCGCCATCGACCGCCTCGTGCATCATGCCATCATCCTGGAGTTCGACGGCAGCAGCTTCCGCATGAAAAAAAACCCGGCCACGGAGGAACCCAAACCAAAAAAATAAAACCGGCGGGGGGCCTACCGCCGTCGCTATTTTTCGCTCCGGTCACCCTCCGGTCGGCTCCGCCTCCCTCCGGGGTTCCCTACGCGAAAAATAGCGATTCCTTCCCCTGAAAATGATGGTCTATTTCTAATTGTCGCCAGCGGTCGATTATAATTGTCGCTAGGAACCAATTGCAATTGTCGCTGGACAGAGGAGAGTCTCAAGTTGCCGTTTGATGTCGTCGCCGTGCGGAGAGGGAGTGTTTTGACCCCTTTTCAAACCATGACCCGCGCCCGTGCGTCTCTTCTGCCATGAGAGATCTGGCCGCCGAAAAGCAACATCTTGCCGGATTGCTTGAAGCCATCCAAAGATGCGTGTTTTTTCTGGATGCCGCGCAGTCCTCCTACGCAGTCTGGAGACCGGAGCGGAGGGCGTCAGCGGCGATTGCATTCAGGCTTTTCCCCGACTTTTCCGCCTCCAGAGCCAGGGCTTCATGCAGGCCGGGGGGGATCCGCAAGAGGAAATTCCCGCTGTATTTTTTCGGCTTGGAAGCAGGAAGCCGACGCGCATCATCCATGTGAATGGCAACAATTTCCTCTGCAACCTGGCAGATCTCGGCAAAGACCTTGGCGCGGTCTTTTCCGTGGACCCCACCGTATGAGAGCGCGGGAATTCGTCCCACAAAACAGCCGTCCTCATCGCTCCACTCCACAACTTTGGCATAACGATCCGCAATTTCCTTGATTGTCATCGATTCTCCTCCAGTGCTTTGTTGATTTGGTGCTCCAGATATTTCGGGCAGTCATCTCCAGCCTTGCCACAGACGGTAACAATCGAGCCGGTGCGCGGATGCAGCCAATTGCGATGGCTGCCCTTGCCCCCGCGATAGATCCACCCGGCCTTCGCAATCAGCTTTTCCATTTCCCGAACTTTCTTGGGCACAGATTGAACAGTATCATGATACTATTTCAGATCAACGCAAAATCTTCGGCTTGAAATGTGGGGGCATTCCCCCGCCGCCCGGAACCAGTATCGACTGAAACGCTCCACCTCGGAATGGATCCGGGAAGCAATGGAAACCTTCCGCCGAAATTCCATAAAACACCGAACTCCTCTCTGGCAGGCCACCGAACCAGCTTCCGTGGGACACATCAAAACACTCATGCTGGGAACACGCCCGTCCGTTCTGCCCGGGACAAGCCGCGTGGTTCCAGGAAAAATCCGATAACCTCATTGTGACGAAATTGTCACATGCCGGGACATTGCCGGACAGTTATTCTCATTGCCAAACCAGCCTGTGAAGCAATTCTGAGCTGTCGTGAGAGTGGCACTTATCAGGAAGTCGGGAGAAATCGCGAGGGTAGCGAGATCCACGAAACCTCCGGCTCCAAAGATACCAAGGCGGTGGGGTTTCCTTTTGTTTTGTGGAAGCGCTCTTTTGATGTTGGTGATGGATTTTTTCGACACCTATGCGGTCTCATCACCGCTGTGGCGCGCCTCCAACATGCGGATGTCGGAAACGGAGATCGGGCAGACTCCGATTCCACCGGGAACGCGTGAGCGCAAAGTTGTCCTGCCGGTGTCCGGAATTGACGGAAAATGGTGGGTCATTCACACGGAGAGAATGCTCCGCGCGGGGGCTTTCCGGGTCAGGGATTGCAGCCAGGACAACAGTCCTGCTGGGCGGGAGGTCCACTGGAGTTCGGGTCTCATGTGGTCTCTGGCGGGATTTGCCGAAGTGCTTCACTCGTTTTCGCCTCACCCTTTGCTGGACTGCGTCTGAGTTATCCATTGCCACTCCCGGTTTAGCCTGGCTTGTTTTGAAAACTTCCTCACCCGCATTCGAAAAAGGGCTCTATCTTCTTCTGGTCTCCCTGGCCATTGGGCTGATTGCTTGCGATGTCGTCTCGCGGTTCGCGCTTGTCGAGGCAGCCACGAGGGTTGAGACAAGCGATACCCCGATTGGATCCAGAGCGGCTTCCTTCGGAGATCGGCAGCGAGTCACGGTGCTTCCCTCGACCGCGCTTGATGCCAGATGGTGGGTGATCCACGCCGAAAGAGGGCTCAGGGAGGGTCGGATTCGTTTCACCAGTCAGGATAATTCTCCGTCTGGCCGCGAGGTTCATTGGAGTTCGGGACCTGTCTGGTTGCTTGGTGTGATCGCCCGAACAATGGCCCTGTTCTCCGGAAACCCGCCTCTGGAGGAAGTTCAGCGCGCGCCGCTCTGGTTCGGGCCGGTGGCGTTCCTGATGTTGGTTATCGTGGTTACCCTCCTCATTGCCCCACGATTCGGGTGGGGGTATGCCGGTTTTCTCATTCTGCTCTACGCCGCTTCGCTCCCGGTTTATGAAGCCTTCCGGGCGGGCGATGCGGATCACCATGGCCTGACCATGATTTTCGCTTTGGGCTGCGTGCTGGGGCTCGTTTGCGGCGGGGTTGGCTGGTCCGTTAAGGGAAAATCAAGCGCGTCGGGCAATGGTCGCCCGGCCCCGATTCCGTCCATCGCTGACGCCCGGAAGTATTTTATTATGTCCGCCATGAGCGGGGCGGCAGGGATGTGGGTCAGCGCGGCCACCATGATTCCCGTGCTTGCCGGGTGCGGGCTTGGGGCCGTTGCGGCCGCTTGGTTGAAGCCTGAAGCAAGGGCGACCGCCAACCCGGCCTTCTGGCGGCTTTGGGGCTTCTGGGGTGCCGTGGGATCGGTTGGGTTTTATCTCCTGGAATACTTTCCGGAAAACATGGGGTGGAGGCTGGAAGCGAACCATCCTCTCTATGCTTTGGCTTGGCTTGCAGGCGGGGAGGTGCTGTCGCGAACCGCCGGAAAAATTTCGGGCGGGCCGTTCATGGGTCGCGGTCTTTCAGACATTCTTCTCTGCCTGTCTGCGCTCGCTGGCATTTTTCTGGTGCCGGCCATTGTCATTCTCAACCGGTCGTCCTGGCTGCTGATTTCCGACCCCTTTCTTGTTGCTCTTCACAAAGAACACATCCGGGAGTTTGCGCCGCTGTGGGAGTTTGTTTGCTGGAAGGGAAGTTTGCCGGATATTTTTGCCTATCTTGCCTGGCCTGTCTTTGCTCTGGCATCGCTTGCGGTCGCCCTGTTCATTGCCAGGCCTGGAAAATCCTGGCATCCGGTTTTGGCATTCTCCTTTGCCTGCGCCGGGACCATCGAGATTCTCGCCCTGTTTCAGGTTCGTTGGTCCGGGCTCGCCATCGCTCTCTGGTCGGTCTGCATCCTCATCCTGCTCGTGATATTGTCCGAACGGCCCTGCCGCGACAGAGTTCCCAACTGGATCCTTGCGCTCCTGGGAGCTTGGGGACTGGCCGCGCTCCTCGCCTTTCCGTATTGGTCCGTGCCTGCGTCTTTCCATGCCGGGGATGTTTCAAAGAACCTCCCCCAAAGCCTTGTTCCGTCAATTCTTCTCAGGGATATTGCCCGCCGACTGGTTGAAGCGAACCCCCGCCGGATCCCGATTGTTCTTTCAGACCCGACCTCCTCGACCGACTTGGCCTACTATGGGGGCATCCCAACCATTGGAACCCTCTATTGGGAAAACCTTGAGGGGCTCAAGCGCGCTGCCGCAATTTTTTCCGCACCCACCGGGGAGGGTGCCCACTCCCTGCTTTTGGAGGCCGGAGTGACCCATATTGTGCTTCCCAGCTGGGACGATTTTGCCGATCTCTCCGCCTACGGCAGGCTTCTGGGAATCGCTGACCCTTCTTATCTCCAAGGGGTCCTCGATGGAACCGTCCATCCGGCCTGGCTTCGGGAGTATCCCTACCCCATTCCGGATGGCTTTGGCATCCCGGATGAAACGGTCCGGGTTTTCGAAGTCCTTCCATGAGACTTTGCCCGGCTCCGGGCGGCAACTGCTGTAGTCCCGGCATCCGACCAGCTTCAGCATGTCCCGGATTGTTACAATTTTTTCACATGCGGATTTTTCCGATTTTTCGTAGATTTTCGGTGATGAAAATCCAACCGTTTTTCGCAGTCGTTACCGCCCTATCGGTCTCCACATTGTTTGCAGCGGACATCCCTTCACTCGAAGCCAAAGCCAGGGATGGGGACGCCGCTGCGCAGTTTGAGCTGGCGCGCGTCTATCTCAAAGGGAGCGATGGAGTGAAGAAAGATGCCGTGCGTGCACTGGAACTCATGACTTCCGCTGCCACCCAAGGACACGCTGAGGCCATGGGTGGAGTCGGTTACTTTTACGCCAGCGGGACTGCGGTCCCGAAGGACGAAGCCAACGCGGTCGAGTGGTTCCGCAAGGGAGCTGAAGCAGGAGGGGCGAAGGCGCAGCTCAATCTCGGCAAGATGCTCGCCGAAGGCAAAGGAACCGAAAAAAATGAAGTCGAGGGGGTGAAATGGATCAAGGCCGCAGCAGATCAGGGCCAACCGGATGCCACCTATGCCATGGGAGCGATCTATTTCTTCGGCGACTATGGTCAGGCGGTGGATTACGTGGCCGCTTATCCGTATCTCCTCAAGGCGGCTGAAGCCGGAAATCCCGAAGCGCAGAACACCGTTGGCTCCATGCTCGAAAACGCCCAAGGGGTTGGCCTGGACGCATCCCTCGCCGAAGAATGGTATCGCAGGGCAGCCAAACAGGGACACCGCAAAGCACAAAGCAGTCTCGGACGTCTGCTGGGGCCGGAAGTCGAAGACCGGGAGCGGAGGCTGGAATCCCTGACATGGCTGCTCGTCGCAGCCAAAAAGGGAGAGATCACAGCCCAGAAAATGCTGGAGGAAATCAAACCCGGGATCAACCAGGGCGACATGGCCCAGGCACAGAGGCTTGCCGGTGATGTGGAGAAATCACTCCGCGCGGTGGCGGCATCGAAGTAAATTCCCTGGAGGGTGCTGCGCCGTCAGCACCCACTTCAGACATCCTGGGGTGGGAGGAAAGCGGCTGAGACGATGTTTGGCAGGGCGGGATCGCCGAGCCCGCCGACTTTTCTCGACGGGCACCCCGGCGAGGTGCCCCTGCCATCGCGGGTTGGTTTTTCCTCGCTCCACCATTTTCTCCGGATGGCATCAGGGTGTCTGCACTTGTTGAAAAAGTCGGACGACACGGCGGTCGTCCCAATCAAGGATCTGCCCGGCGATTTCTTCAATTGCCTGCCTGGGACTCCAGAGTCGCCTGCATGGTCCTGTTGTTGTAAGCTTGATCGCCATACAGGGCGCGATACAGCTCGTTCGCACTTGTGAGCGAATCATAGTAGGCTTCGCTTGCGGCCTCATCGCTGTTGGCCGTCTCGGGCTGGGAGAGCGCATTGTCCACTTCCTGCACAAACGAATCCGCGATCTGCTGTTGAGCGGCGGCGACTGTAGGCGACTGGCTTTCCCCCTCGGCTGGAAGGAGGGCGGCCGGCACAGGAACACCGGGGTCCAGTTCCAGCGTGGCCGGCTCGGTGCCGGAGAGAGCCACAGGGTTGACACTTGGCGTTGCCTGCTGCTGGGCGGCAGCGACTGTAGGCGACTGGCTTGATCCCCCGGTTGGAAGAAGACCGGCTGGAACGGAAACGCCGGGCCCCTGTTCCTGCATGACCGGTTCGGCACCGGAGAGAACCGCAGGGTTGACACTTGGCGTTGCCAGCGTGGAAGGATTGGAACTGCTCGGGGCATAGGAATAGGCTGGCGATCCGGGGCTTGTCGGGCTGGCTGGCTGCGCATTTCGCGGGACGGCTGAATTTGCCGGCTGCCTTGCAGGTCCTGCCGTGGTCCGGGAGGAAACTGGGGTAGCCGCCGCCTGCCGGGTTGTTGGTGTCGTCCACACGGTTTCCATTCTCTCCTTCGTTTGCACTTGGATCGGTGCATGGGGTTGCCCTGTGGAAGGGATTCGCGGTCCGCTTGTTGGAGGTGAGTTGGATGGGGGGGGGGCCGGATTCTTTGCTTCAGCCAAAGCGGCCTGGGAATCCGGACGATCGAGCTGGGACTTGACCACCCAACCGATCACGGCAACGGCCAGGACCCCGAGTATTGCGAACAAAATGGTTTTCATAATAATGGAGGGACGACCGCCGTGTCGTCCGATTTCTTTATTTCAATGGGCAGTGACGGCGCAGCCCCTTGATGGCGAAAAAGCAAACTGGCACCGGAGGGAATCCGGTGCCAGTCGCATGGTTTTATGTTTCAGTTGCCATCGTGGGACGGCGCGGAAACAAGGTTTTATTAGGGAGCCACCGTGCCGCCGTCGCCGGGACGACCGACATTCATGTCGCCAAGGGCGACGCCTGCCGCCGCGAGGTGCGTGGGAATGAAGGCCTTGATGCCGTCATAAACCGTCTTGGCATCACCGCTGGTGATGTCGTTGCGGCGATACATCTGCTGGAAGCCCCAGGCCGTATAGACGCCGTTTGTGACTTTTTCCAGGTCGGCGGCACTCATCGTAGTGCCCGAAACGGCGATGTCATCAAGCTTCACACCGTTGTAGCCACAGAAGATCGCTCCGTTTCCACGGGCGGTCACCGCGTCGTTCAGCGAGAGCCAGGTCACGAGGTCGGCGCGCACGGTAGAGCCGAAAGCGTCTGCTCCGGTTGCGTCGAAAACAGTGACACCGGAGGTGCCCGTCTTGCCCATGTCTGTGCGGAGCGTGCTACCGCTGCTGTAGCCACCGTTGCCGTCCACATCCTGCCCCCACACGGTCGAGGCGTTGGCCGCGAGCTGTGTGATGGATTGGGGACCGTCATCATAGGCCTTGATATCGGAGCCCGCTGGGAGCTGGATGCCGGCTGTCACCAAATCCGTATCGTTGGTGCCAGTTGCAGGCACCTCTTGGATGGCCTCAAGGGCCGTGCTGGATGAGTCCACCGTCACGTATTGTTTGATTTGGGTGGTCACGCCCACGCCGGTTTCGGCCATGTAGGTCGTGCGGGTTCCGGAGCCGTCGTTGCGACCGGTCAAGAACACGTTGGTGGTATCCGCAGCATCTCCGGTGAACATGCTGAGCGGTGTGAAGCCAGAAGTGGCCAGAGCGCGGAATTGCTGCGCGGTCACATTCGTGATCGGCGAGCCTTCGTTGGTCAGCATCGTGAACACCACGACCCCGCACGCCGGATTGCTTGGCTGAAGTGCAATCGAAGCGTAAGGAGTTACCGCCTTGCTCACGTCGGAGAAGGCGATTTCCGACTGCGATGTCGCAGACGTCTTCGCAAATCCAACCGTGTCCTTGTGGGTTTCTCCGCCACCGATGGCCGCTGCGGTCACCAGATTGCCGGCGATATCCGTGTAGTAGCTGGGATCGCTGGCCGGGCTGTCCACCAACGCGCGAATGCCTTCAACCGAGCCGTTGAAAGAGGTGCGGATGGTGGTGACGCCGGTAACACCCGGAAAGGTGCCTTTCCAGAGCGATTTTGTGGCACCGTTGAATCCTCCTGCTGCCTGGTCGTGTGAATACTGGAAGGCTGCACCTGAGGCTTCGAATTTGGCCTTGATGGCATCCAGTGTTGCTGCACGGAACGCGGTGGCTCCGGTGATATCAACTGTTACGTCGGCAAATACCGATGTTGCGAATGAGAGGGCGAGAACGCCCGTGATGAATTTCAGTTTCATAGAATTGATTTTTTGGTTTTTTTAGAGTTTTGAATTACAGGTTTTGAGCGCGGCGGCGGCGGACGACGAATCCGATGACGAGCGCACTCAGGCCCATGAGGGCATAGGTGGATGGTTCAGGAACAGCGGTGAAGGAAACCTGACCGTCGGTTCCAACTGTGACTGTGCCTTCGTAGGTTCCCAAGCGGAGCCCTTCGCCAAATCCAACCTGGGTGGCGATATTGTCTTTTGCCTGGAAGCGATAGAGGTCGAGGGCGAACTCTGTCGAACCGGCTGAACCGAAGCTGGCGGAGAAAACCCCGGCAGACCCCTGCTGCTGGACGCCGCCTGCGATATTGCCACCGAACGCCGCATTCTGGATCCCCAGAGAGAAGGTGTTCTGGTTGTCAATTTGCGACGTGGCATTAGGCGACTGGGCCACCGCCGTGGTGTAGCTGTTCTCCAGCACGTTGTTCTGTGCCGAGATCCCGGAGGCCGCACCGGTCATCGCGCCGTTCCCGGCGAGGTCCATGTCTGCCGGCGAGGAGTTCGCCTGCCCGAGGGTGCCCACGCTTGTGCGCGCCGCAGACACATAAAGAGTGCGATGAGGATCGCCGTCTTGAAGTGTGCTGTTGGTCGCACTGGTTCCCCAAACACCGGCGAGGCCGGCATACAGGGTCGGATCGGTCGCCCAGTTAAGTCCGAAGGCAGCTTCGAGAGTAAGGTGAATATCAAGGAAGTTGATGTTGTTAACTCCATCAGCAGCTCCGGTTCCGGCCCCGCGGTAAAGCGTGGCGGCGTTGCCGAGATTCGCATAGACAGTCTGTGTGCCTCCATCCTGCTGGAAGAAGAGCACCAGATCGCCCGGCGCGTAGAACGAGTTGGCGGCATTCGCGCTGAACGTCGAGATCGCAAGCGATCCGGCGGCCAGAGCCAATACACGCAACTTGAATTGGATTCGTTTCATGTAGTTTTTTGTTTTGGTATGTTTTGGTTTGTATGGCAGCGGCTCAAACCATCCGAACAAGCATGACTCTTCGCCCACTGACGCGCCGAGAAATCGCCGAATTCCCAAGCGCTGGCTAGGGCCGTTTTGTTACGTTTTCGTCACAAAGGCCGCCCTTCGGGTGGAGTGCGTAAGAACAATGCGGAAAACCAGCGCGGAGGCGCTTTGTGAAATGGGATCGAGTCGAATGTTTGGCCCAGGGAGGACACCCAGGCAGCAAGGGCAGCTGCACGGGAGACTTCCAAAGGAAAGCCCGCAGGGCGAGATGAGCGGGGCGAACGAGTCAACTGTTACCGGAGCGAAGCGGAGCACTGTGGAAATGGGGAGTGGCATCCTGAAGGGCGATGCTCTGTCAGCGCCGACTTTTCCCGATTCATCGGACGACACAGTCCCTCCAGCAAGGCTGTCAGCGGAACAGATCGCTGTGCGTGCCGGTGCGCTCGAAGCAAACGTGCATGTCATTTTCCGAAAGCGTGCAGATCAGCACCCAATCCGGCTCAATATGGCAATCGCGGCTGCCCGCGAAATGACCGCGCTGCGGGTGATCTTTGAACTGCTCCGGCAAAGAGCGCCTTCGATGAGCAGTTCAAGCACGGCCTTGAGCTTCGCCATGTCGCTGCCCCGCTTGTCCATGCGTTTGGCGTCCTTTTTGTGAACTGGCTGGTGCGGCTGAATGCTCTCACATGCCCAGATCGGCAAAGAGTTCTTTCTTGGTGGCAAACCGCTTCACATTCCTGCCCCCCTTGCTGGCGTTGAGCGTGCGTTCGGTCAGTGCGTTCGGAATTCGCAACTCAAAGGGCAAACCCTGTTGAATTTTGATCTGCCGGTAGAGCAGATGCACCGTCTCGGAAGCGGTCAGCCCCAATTCAGCAAGAATGGCTTCGACCTCGCTCTTCAGTCCGGGTTCGATCCGGGCACGAATGGTCGCTGTTTTACTCATGATTTCGTTGTAGCCCTGTTGTTGCCACATGGCTAGCCGGTTTCACTCGGCTCGGGTGTGGTTTTCGGCGTCCCGACGAAAAATCGTGTCGGCGGGACGCCAACCCGGACACGCGGGACGCGTGTGTTCCCCAGCAAAAGAGCTTCGCACAATGGGTGTTACGGGCTCTCAAGGACGATGGATTTTGATGCGTTTTCCCTGAGTGCGCAGGATTGACAGATTGACAGAAATCTGGAAATCTGGTGTCTGATGAAAACGACGCTGGACATTCCTGACGAGATTTACCGCGAGTTGAAGGTCCGGGCTGCACGCCAGGGATCAACTCTGACAAAACTCATTGCCTCCGCCTTGGAATCCGCCTTGAGCCGACCCTCCGAAATGCCCCCCCCGGTGCGAATGTTGAAAAAACGTGACGAGCGGACGATTCGTGCCTGGGTGGAAAAGGAATCGGCATTCCTGGAATCCATGCGCGGGCCGGTTTTCGGGGAGGGAGCCGTTGCCGACCTTCTTGAGGGACGCCGGTGAAAGTTGTGGTGGATGCCAGCGTGTTCCTGGCCTTTGCGATTCCTGAAGAGAAAGAGCATGGGGAGGCGGCGAGGTTTTTTGCACATTGCGAGACGGAGAAATATCAAATCCTGGTTCCAACCCTCGCCTTGGCAGAGGTCGCGGGAGGGGTGTCCCGGAGGAAGCGCGATCCGGACAAGGCGGATCTGGCGGTCTCGCGGATGCGCCGGTTCGCGGGTGCGAGGTTTTTTCCGCTGACGGAGGAAGCCGCCGGGGCCGCCGCCAAACTGGCTGCACGCTGTTTTCTCCGCGGCGCGGATGCTGTCTATTGTCAGCTCGCACGTGAGAAAGGGGTTCCCCTCGTCACCTTTGACTTGGAAATCCGTGAACGCCTGG
>Ga0247839_1008463_pt1 | contig 10791 bp, 10 predicted proteins | sample LaCruzMarch2015__6_FD_192405 | JGI IMG/M metagenome (GOLD analysis project Ga0247839, IMG submission 192405) | Freshwater microbial communities from meromictic Lake La Cruz, Castile-La Mancha, Spain - LaCruzMarch2015_16m | ecosystem: Environmental > Aquatic > Freshwater > Lake | place: Spain...
TCTCTCAACCCAAAGTATTATCGATCAATGATTTCAATATCGATCTTAATCTTCATCAGATTACCTATCAAGGTAAGATGATACTCCTTACTTTAAAAGAGTATACGATCCTAACCTACTTGATCCAAAACAGAGAACGCATCATCAGTTCAGAAGAGTTATTGGAGAAGTGTTGGAATGATGAGGCTGATCCCTTCAGTGAAGCGATGAGGGTCCACATCTATGCCTTACGTAAGAAAATTCAAGAAGCGACCCAGCGCGATGACGTGATACAAACTGTCAAAGGCGTAGGATATCGATTCAATCCCTAAACATGAAAAAAACCATTCAAGCTAAAACCTTTATCGCATTAACACTCGCCATCTTTATGTGTGGCGTTTTCTACTTGATGAGTGTCGATGCAGCAACCAAGTCTTTGGTTGGGCTTTATAAAGCGGAAGTAGCAAGAGCGGAACAAAATATCATCGTAGAAAACGATGTCGATTATTCAACAGTCAAAGGGGATACAATTGGGACAACAGCCGGAGAAATATTGATTACGGTAGACGTTGAATCCTTTAAAACCAATTTGATCATGAATACAGCCATCATTACTGTTGTGGCGATGCTGATTCTTATTGGATCAGCTTATTTGATCGTTGCTTACTTTAATCGTCCGATCAAGCATCTTACCAAACAAGTCAAAGCAGGCAAACAAGCTGCCATCAATACGACAAGCGATGAAGTCCAGACCTTATCTCAATCCTACAATGAAATGTTGAGTAAGTTGGATGGAGCACTAAGTGCACAAAAACATTTCAATGTATCTGTTGCGCATGAACTTAAAACACCTTTAGCAGTTATGAAAGCCCATATCGATGTCTTGAATAATCAAGAAGCCAAGAACATCAAAGATTACCAAGAAACCATAACCATTATTCATCAAAGTCTAAACAAGATGAATGCGGTCATAGAAACATTATTAGACAGCAGCGTCTTATCAACAGCTTCTATCGATGACAACATCTGTCTCGATGAGATCCTCTCTGATGTGATCACCGACATCAAACCTTACGCAACTCAACATCAGGTAATCCTTGAACTTGAAAGTGTCGAATGTCCTAGTGGAAAAGGCAATCAAGTATTGCTATATAGAGCCTTTTATAACCTTATCGAAAATGCGATCAAATACAATAAGACTGGTGGAAAAGTCCGCGTTAAATTAGAATGTTTGAAACATGCGTCTAAGATCACCATCGCTGATACAGGCTGTGGTATCGCTGAAAAAGACATCAACCATATCTTTGAACCTTTCTACAGAGTAGAAGGTTCAGATAAGGAAGGACTAGGTTTAGGCTTATCTTTGGTTCTTAATATTATCCAACGTCATTCAGGTTTGATCACTGCGATCAGTAAACCTCAAGAAGGCACAAGTTTCGAAATCGAACTTCCTCACTTAATCTAAGAGGAAGTTTTTTTTATGTTAAAATACAAGCTAGGAGAACTTCTATGAAAAACATTAAAAACTTCAATCCTATAGTCTTAGCTCGCAATGCTTTAGCTGCATCAGGGCTTATGACTTTATTAAACATCATCGTTGTCGCTTTACATTTCAGTCCTATATTTCCTTTAAGTTTAATGGTGCCTGTCAATGCGGCTCACTTCGTCTTCAAGTATCCTGAAGCAGTTGTAGATTTCTTTGAATCTTATGAACAATATCAATTGGCGATCCCATTCTTTACCTTTGTAATGGTTATCCTGTTATTGCTTCTTGCTTACTCTTATTTTAGAAGTGCTAAGAAACCAGGAGCCATCAAGATTGGATTTGGGGTTTTAGTTCTAGATTCTCTCGTTCTTATATCGAGCCTTGAGGTCTCAGTTACGTTTTTTATTGAATTCATTTATCATGCGATCTTAGTTTATTATGTCTTTAAAGGAATCCGTGCTTTGAAGGCAGCGAAGAATGTTTAAACGTGAACACGCACTAAGAAACGCCAAAATAACGATCCTTATCGTAGTTATCATTACTGTAGTGAATATTGGCTTATTGTTGAATGGGATCTTATTTGGTTTGCCTTATGCGTTATATAGTCCTCAAGTTTTTGCTTTCCTAGCATCTTATTCATTTAACTCTGGTGATGTGCTGGGTGGACTCTTTAACTTCCTGCTTTTCTTTTTGATCACTGGAACCTTTATCTATACTTATACGACCATGAACTTGAAACCTAAGATCGTCGTATTGGCGTTTGTAGTCTTTCTTATCGATACGATCTATTGTCTATGGATGATGTATAGACCTGCGATCTATGATCCCTTGGTAATCATAACGGTGGTCTTTGGTTTAATCTCCATCGTTATCTTGAATAAGTATCCAAAGAACCTAATTCTATTAATTGCTTTATCAGTACTTAACTTTACACTTTGGATGATTTCTATCGCAGACATCAATCGAACAGTAGTTTTGTTTGATCTGATATTTAAGCTTTGGATACTGGTGTCTTTAGCTTTAGGTGTACAACTTGCCTATGATAAGGAGAAGCACTCATGAACGTGTATGATTTCGATAAGACAGTTTATTTAAGAGATTCTTCTATAGATTTCTATGTCTATAATCTGAAGAAAGATTGGACCATTCTAAGATTTTTTCCTAGACAGATCGTTGCGATGATTCGCTATAAACTAAAACTTATTCCTAAGACCCAAATGAAACAAACCTTCTATCGATACATGTCTACAATCACCAATATGGATGAAAGAGTTGAAGGATTTTGGATTATACATAAAATCTATCTTCAAGACTTCTATATGAATCAAAAGAAGAAAGACGATGTGATCATCTCCGCATCTCCTACTTTCCTTCTTCAACCTTTGATCGATGAATGGGGCTGTATCTTGATTGCAAGCGTTGTGGATCCGAAAACAGGACATACTGAAGAAAACTGTTGGGGACCAGAGAAGGTAAAACGTTTCTCACAGAAATACCCACTAGAATCGATCGATGAATTCTATTCAGATTCACTTTCGGATACTCCCTTGGCACACCATGCGAAATTGGCATTCTTCGTTACAGGGACTAAAATTGAAACATGGCCTAAACAATAGACAATCTTACGATTGTCTATTTATTTTTTTGATATAATGATGGTAACGATTGTTATCCACAGGGGGAATACAATGAACACAAAAATAATGAAAGCCTTCCTCGTCTTGCTTCTTCTTGGGTCGAGTTTATCAGCATGTACACAAAAGGATCCTATTGATGAGGAACCTATCGATGAAGAGCCGATTGATGAGGAACCTATCGATGAAGAGCCGATTGATGAAGAACCTGTTGTGGTGGCACTTGATCAAAAGTATCAAGGTGAAATCGGAAATACAGGTGGGAATCTATTTAATGGTGGCTTGATCGTTGATAAAGGTGAGTGGCTTTATCTTTCAGAGACCCTCAATTTTAATCGAATAGTCAAGATGAAAGCTGATGGATCAGAAAGAACACTTCTCACAAATACACAAAACAATTTCCAATTGAATGTGGTTGGAGATTGGATCATTTATCTAGAGTCATCTAGTGTTTGGTATGAGTCTGGAGTCATTATGAAAATGAAAACGGATGGGACTTCTAAAACAGCACTTACTGATTTCATTGTGTCTAAATTGTTTGTAAAAGGAAACTACATCTACTATATAAAGGAAAGTGATTCCAAGATCTATAGAACTCAACTAGACGGGAAAGATACTGTTAAGTTGGTTAATGATGAAGTGTATGGGATGGGTTTGAGCGGAGAATGGATAGTATATACAGATTGGGCTTTGGGAAAACTTAGAAAAATAAGATTGGACGGGAAGTATATCGCAATCTTAGGAGATGATCCTTGTAGAGGAAGATATTTCACAGATGATCTAGCGACCTATTGTGCGGTGAATGGGGGTATTGGTGTAACCATCACTAAAACTGACGGTTCAGGAACGAACACTCTTGAACTTATGAGAGGGATATTTACCTTCAATCTAGTTGATAATCATTTCTATTTCGGAGCAGATGGTGGTTTGTATATGAGTGATCTCAACGGGGAATCGTTGACACAATTATCAACGACAATATTCGCGAATTCACTCAATAGTGGAGGCAATTGGTTATATTACCAAAATGAATATCCTTGGTATGATGTCAATCGAGTTTCGCTTGATGGAAAAACGAAAGAGAGCCTCATGAGTTCGGTCATGGTTGATCCAACAAGCATTGCGCCTAAACCTAATGACACTTTAACTCATGATCTCTCTTGGTTGCTTCTGATAGATGGCTGGGCATATCAAAATATATACGCTGGTTATTTGACAAAGACCAAAGGAGATAAAGTTGAACCTTTTTATCCTTATGAAACCAGTGAATATATCCGAGTTGGAGATTGGATCTATATCCTAGAATGGGCTACAGTTTATACGAAATCCCTCTCTAGAATAAAAATTGATGGAACTGAGCTTGGGTTCTTTGATACAGCTAATATCGGTAAGCTAGCGATCAAAGATGACTGGATCTACTATACTTCAAGTGGCTTATTTTATCGAATGAAAACGAATGGAAGCCAAAAAACAAAGTTGACCACAGATCGAGTAAGCTCTTTTGATATCCATCAAGAGTCGATCTATTATGTAGCAAGGACAGGGGACGCAGGAGATGAGGAAGGAAATGGTTCTACCATAGTCTCTGCGGATATCCATAAAACCAATTTGGACGGTTCTTCTAACCAAATAATCGTAAGTGGCAGAGTATGGAATATTGATCTAGAAGGAGATGCTTTATTCTTCTCTAGAACTGAAAACGGGAAAACATCCATCTATAGGACAGATCTAGATGGATCCAATCTAAGCTTACTGATCGCAGAAGCATTTTATATACGCTTAGTTCATTTGGATTGGGTGTATTGGACAAAGGTAGTAGATAATCATTGTATCATCGTAAGAACGAAGGCAGATGGCTCTGTAAGTGAAGAGATCGCAACCTTAAATAGCTCAGATACTCAAATTGAACTTATCGATGAGAAAATCTACTATACAGACTATATAGATCAAGTTGAAGGCATTCATAAGATGGATCTAGATGGGAAGAATCAAAGCCTATTTCTAGTTTCTCAAGTAAGATAAACCACGAATCTCGTGGTTTTTTTTAGGAGAGATGAGATCAATTTCATACAGATAAGTATGCCTACCTGTGAACGTTGTCTAAATACCGAACTAAAATATTTCGCTAAAGTAAATGGGAATTGGGCATGTCGACGATGTATAGGATTTCAAGGAGAAGACGCTCAAGAAGTTATTATGGTAGACGCTGTGGATTATCATCTGAATTTTAAATTGACTCCAGCTCAAAACGAGATTGCCCAGACTTGTCGAGAACTATCCAGGGATCACGATATCTTGATCAATGCGGTGTGTGGGGCAGGTAAAACTGAGCTCGTTATGGAGACCATCAAAGATCATCTTAATCGATCCTTAAATGTAGGGGTTGCGGTAGCGAGAAGACAGGTTGCTTTACAATTGTATGAAAGATTCAAGAGTGCCTTTCCTTCAATCAAAGTAACGGTAGTATGTGAAGGACATACCCAAGACATCAGTGGAAATCTTATCATCACGACAACACATCAACTTTATCGATATCGAAAACATTTTGATTGTTTGATCCTTGATGAACCAGATGCCTTCCCGTTTAGAAACAATCCTGTCTTAAACGGATTCATGAGACAAGCAGTCAAAGGACACATCATCTATTTGACTGCGACTCCAGATCCTAGCTTACTTAAACAAGTAAAACAAGGTAAGTTAACATTACTGTCACTCAACGTGAGACCTCATCACGTCCCCTTACCAATCCCACGACTCATTTACTCTCCTTTTTGGGTCCAAGTGATTGTGTTATGGTGGATCTTGAAACTTTCTAAAAAAATGTGGTTGATTTTCGTACCTAGTGTTAAGCGTGGTAAACGTATCTCGAAGATCCTTAGACTGCCTTTCGTCTATGCATCTAGTGATCAATTGGATGCGTTGATCCAAGATTTCAAAACGAAAAAGATTCCTCGCTTAGTGAGCACCACCGTTTTAGAACGCGGTGTCACGTTTAGTGATATTCAAGTAATCGTCTTACAAGCAGATCATCAAGTTTTCGATACAGCTGTATTGACTCAAATCGCAGGGAGAGTAGGAAGAGATCCTGCTTTCCCAAAAGGAGAGGTGATATTTCTATGTTTCAGATCTACGAGCGCACTAAGAGACTGTCTGAGAAGTTTATCAAGAGCCAACCTGTCTGTCTTAACTGCTTCTGTGACTTAACGGATGGGTTAAGTGTATTGGATCTTTTTAGGAAAGAAGATGTCTTGTGTGGGTACTGTCGTGAACAACTTATCCCACTAAGAAAGACGGTTCCCGTTTTAGATTTTGAAGTCTATTCTTTTTATCAGTATGAATCGTTCTTTGAGAAAATGATCTTTCAGGTAAAAGAAAATAAAGATGTTACATTGGCTCCTGTTTTTCTTCATCCGTATATTTCTTTCTTACGAAAAATTTGTGAAGAGAAAACAGTCGTATTGGTACCCTCATCAGATAAGAAAACCAAGTCTAGAGGCTTTGAACCATTACGTGAATTCTATAAAGAACTGGGTGTAGAGATGCTAAGTCCTTTTGAGAAAGATGACGTTAAACAAAGTCTAAGAACTGCCAATCAACGATCTAAAATAAAGAACCATCTTAGATTGAAATATCCTGAGATGATCATCGATAAAGAGCTCATCCTATTGGATGATGTATGTAGTACAGGATACTCTATAAAAGCCTGTATTGACCTTATGAAACCGCACTCAAAGTCCATAAAAGTAGTGGTTTTAGCCCTTAATACAGGACACCTGAAAGGTCATTCATATCGAAAAAGCGAATATTCTTGCAATTAAAGTAAATTGTGTTAATATGAACTCGTAGTGTAGGAATAGTTCTACATGGGAAAGGTATAGGATTAGATGCAAGGAAAAGTTAAGAAGTTCAACAAAGAAAAAGGCTTCGGTTTCATCGTCAACAATGACGGTAAAGATGTGTTCTTCCATTATTCACAATTGAAGATGGATGGATTCAAAACAATCGAAGAAAACGCTGACGTTGAATTCGAACAAGTCGAGACAGATCGCGGCTTGCAAGCTCAAAATATCACTAAGATATAAGCTCATAAAGGTTGGACGAAAGTCCAACCTTTTTGTTGTCTATATGTGGCTGAATCGGTTGCCATAATGTACACATAATTATAATGCTATAATAACTATGCAATTTCGGAGGTTCACATGGGAATCATAGAAAAACTGTTTAACGGAGACGGTAAACAACTAGAAGTCATAAAGAAGCAAGCTTTACAGGTGGATGCCTTATCGGTGCCTATGGCAGCCTTATCAGATGATCAACTTAAAGCTAAAACCTTAGAATTTAGAAGTAGACTCACCCAAGGAGAAACCTTGGATGATTTATTGGTTGAGGCCTTTGCTGTAGCTCGAGAAGCAGCTAAACGTGTCATAGGAGAATATCCTTACCTCGTTCAAATCATGGGGGGTATCGTTCTACATAAAGGCGATATCGCTGAGATGAAGACAGGGGAAGGTAAGACCTTGACTTCAGTGCTTCCTGTCTATCTTAATGCCTTAGGTGGACAAGGGGTCCACATCATTACAGTCAATGAATACTTGGCTGAACGTGACTCTAAATGGATGGGATCCATCCATCGTTTCTTAGGCTTAACTGTAGGGCTCAATCTAAGAAGATTGGTTCCTAGTGAAAAAAGAGCTCAATATCTTTGCGATATTACCTATACGACCAATGCGGAATCTGGTTTCGATTACTTAAGAGACAATATGGTGACCAAGGTCAACGATAGAGTCTTACGTCCACTCAATATGGCTTTGGTGGATGAAGTCGACTCCATCTTGATCGATGAATCTAGAACTCCTTTGATTATTTCTGGTGGACAAAGACAAACGGCCAACCTCTATTTAAATGCGGATCGTTTCGTGAAATCATTGAAAGAAAAAGATGGTTATGAAGTGGATGTAAAAGCACGTAGTGTCCAGTTGACTGAGAAAGGTGTCGCTTTAGCTGAGAAATTATTTAAAGTCGAGAACTTGTATCATATCCAACACACCAACTTGGTTCATCATTTACATCAAGCATTAAAAGCGAATTATGTCATGGGTCTAGATGTGGACTATGTCGTTCAAGATAACCAAGTCGTCATCGTTGATCAATTTACTGGTCGTATGATGACAGGACGTGTCTTCTCAGATGGTTTACATCAAGCCATTGAAGCCAAGGAAGGTGTTCCTATTAAACAAGAAACATCGACGATGGCGACGATCACCTATCAGAACTACTTTAGATTGTATAAGAAACTATGTGGGATGACAGGGACAGCTAAAACTGAAGAAGAAGAATTCCTATCTATCTACAACATGCGTGTCTTAGCGATCCCTACCAATAAACCTGTCGTACGTATCGATATGCCTGATGCGGTCTTTGGGAGCCGTAAGTCTAAATTCCAAGCATTATTAGCTGAAGTCCAAGAAAGACATACTATGGGACAACCTATGTTGATAGGGACCATTGCGGTAGAGACCTCAGAATTCATCTCTAAGATCTTGACTCAGAATCATTTAAGACATGAAGTCCTTAATGCGAAGAATCATGCTCGTGAAGCAGACATCATCGCTAAAGCAGGTCAAAAAGGAGCCATTACGATCGCCACCAATATGGCTGGTCGTGGTACTGATATTAAATTAGGAGAAGGTGTACGTGAATTAGGTGGTCTAGCGGTCATCGGTTCAGAGCGTCATGAATCCCGTCGTATCGATAATCAGTTAAGAGGAAGATCTGGTAGACAAGGAGATCCTGGTTACTCAAGATTCTTTGTCTCTGTTCAAGATGAACTGATGGTTCGATTTGGATCTGAACGGTATGAAAGTCTATTCGCAAGATTAGGCGATCAAGCGGTTGAATCTAAGCTCGTTACCAACTCGATCACCAATGCCCAGAAACGTGTAGAAGGCGTCAATTTCGATGTCCGTAAGACACTTCTAGAATACGATGATGTCTTAAGACAACAACGTGAGATCATTTATGGTCAAAGAAACTACATCCTTGAACATGATGATGTCCATTCGTTGATCGAAGATATGTTTACTCGTGTCATTGATAACCTCGTCAATGCCCATATCATTCGTGATGGGAAAGATAAACTTCACGCTGAAGATCTTATCAATGCCTTTGAGAAGATCGGGTTTAAAGACCTGAATATCTCAGAAGCTGATCTCAATGGATTAGAACTTGAAAAGATCCATAGCTATTGTAAAGATAAAGCTTGGGCTGCTTATGAAGCTAAACTGGAACCTATTCGTCAATATGGCTTAGGATTTGAAAAGAATGTCGTCTTAACGATCGTAGATCGTTCTTGGCAAGAACACATCGATACGATGAGTAAACTAAGAGAAGGCATCCATCTAAGATCTTATGCACAGTCTAAACCACTTCAAGCTTATGTTGAAGAAGGTTACCAGTTGTTTGAAGAAATGATGAATACGATCGCATCAGAAGTCTTGAATTTCTGTATGAGAATGCGTATTGAGATAAAGGAAAACAAATAAAATGGAATTTTACGAATTAAAACAAGGAGTCATCAGTACCAGGGACAAACTCAAGCAGTTGGGTGACTCACTTTGACTTCGCTAGTTATGACGCAAGAATAAAAGAAATCGATGAGATGATGATGACAGACTCCTTCTACAATGATCGTAAAGGGGCCCAAGTCTTGATCTCAGAGAGAAATAGTCTCAGTGAATTGGTAAAGTCTTATCGATCACTGGTAGAATCTACAGCTGAACTAGAAAGCACCATCGATGTCTTTAAGGATGCTTTTGATGATGATATGAAAGCCTTGGTAGAAGAAGAATATAAAACGACTCAGGCTACTTTCGATGCCTTTGAGATCAAACTTTTATTGTCTCATCCTTATGATCACTCCAATGCGATCTTGGAACTACATCCAGGGGCAGGTGGAACGGAGTCCCAAGACTGGGCTGAGATCCTATATCGTATGTATACACGTTTTGCGGAAAAACGAGGATGGAAAGTAAAGGTCCTCGATTACCAAGAAGGTGAAGAAGCAGGCATCAAGTCAGTCTCTTTCTTAATAGAAGGTGATATGGCTTATGGTTATTTGAAAGCTGAACGAGGAGTTCATCGTTTAGTACGTGTTTCTCCTTTTGATTCCTCAGGACGTAGACATACATCGTTTTGTTCATTAGATGTCATGCCTGAATTCAATGAAGAAATAGAGATCGTTATCGATCCAAAAGACATCGAACTTGAAGTTCGTCATGCCTCAGGAGCTGGAGGACAGAATGTCAATAAGGTCTCTTCTGCAGTTCGATTGAAACACTTACCTACAGGTATCGTCGTTAACTGTCAAACTGAGAGATCTCAACTCAATAATCGTGAAACAGCGATGAATATGTTGAAGTCTAAGCTTTATCAGTTGGAAATCGAAGCTCAAGAATCTAAAGTAAAAAACATCAAGGGTGAACAAAAAGCCATTGAATGGGGTTCTCAGATCAGATCCTATACTTTTATGCCTTATACCTTGGTCAAAGATCATCGTACTGGGTATGAAGAAGGCAACCTTCAAAAGGTCATGGATGGTAGTCTAGATGAGTTTGTATACGCGTATTTAAAGTCATTGATCTAATATAAACAAAAGGAACGTTTCCTATCGAAGTGTTCCTTTTTTCTTGTTTA
>Ga0247839_1008466_pt1 | contig 10789 bp, 7 predicted proteins | sample LaCruzMarch2015__6_FD_192405 | JGI IMG/M metagenome (GOLD analysis project Ga0247839, IMG submission 192405) | Freshwater microbial communities from meromictic Lake La Cruz, Castile-La Mancha, Spain - LaCruzMarch2015_16m | ecosystem: Environmental > Aquatic > Freshwater > Lake | place: Spain...
GAATACGCACCTCCACCAATTGCTCCAGCGCCTGCCGGCGGATTTCATTCACCTTCGAGTTGGGTAAAAACCAGGCTTGCGCAACATCCACCACCACCCCGTCGGCGATAAACGGCGTATTGCCCGTTTTGGCCAGGTTCTTTTGAATATTTTCGAGCAAACTCTCGGCATTTTTGGCCAATTCCTTGGGCGTTTCTAAGTACGCCGTGCTTTCGTGCCCGTCCTCATCCACCACGTGCAGACAAAAACCTGTTTCCGTTTCACTGAAGCGCATGTTCACCCCGATTTTCCGCACCGCGCTGTTTTCATTTTCCACCATGCGGATAAACTCCGCATCCAAATTGCGGTAGATATCCGTGCCGGCCGGAATATGCTTCAGTTCGTTGGGCACCACCAGATCGTTGACAATAATATTCACCTGCAGTCCGTCGCCCACCCCGGCTTCATTCACGAAGTACAGGCCGTCGCCATTGTTGAGCAGTTCGTGGTTTTCGATCACATAACCGTTTGCCTTGATTTCCAGCAACTTCCCAATATACTGCCCTTGCGATTTCGGACTTTCCCAGGAGCCAATCCGAGCATGGCGCTGGTTGACAAAATAATCCGTATAGCCCCGGTTGAAACTGCGGTCCAGTTCCGGTTCAAACTGGTAAAACGTACGACCGGAAGACGCTTTTTCGTATTGTTCGGGATGCGCTTCCAGGAAGGCATCCAATTTTTTGCGCAGGTAGGAGGTATTGTTTTTCACATACACCAAATCCTTCAGGCGGCCTTCAATTTTAAACGACGAAATGCCTGCGCGGATCAGGTTCGGCAGTTCATCGCTCAGGTTCAGGTCCTTGATCGAGAGCAGGTGGCTGTTTTCGATCAGCGTTTCCCCCTTCCCGTCGATGAGTTGGTACGGCAGCCTGCAGTTTTGGGCACAGGAGCCGCGGTTGGCCGAGCGCTCGCCATTGGCCACACTCATGTAGCAATTGCCGCTAAACGACACACACAGCGCACCCGTGACAAAAAACTCCAGATCCACGGGCGTGGCTTCATGGATGGACTTAATCTGATCCAGGTTCAATTCCCGGGCCAGCACTACCCGTTGAATGCCCGCATCGGCCAGAAACTTCACATGCGCTGCATCGCGGTTGTTCGCCTGCGTGCTCGCGTGCAAGACAATGGGCGGCAGGTCCATTTCCAAAATCGCCATATCCTGAATAATCAGCGCATCCACGCCGATGTGGTACAGTTCCCAGATCAGTTGCCGGCAAGCCTCCAATTCATTGTCGTATAAAATGGTATTCACCGTCACCAGCACCTTCGCTTTAAACAAATGGGCATACCGCACCATTTCCGCGATGTCTTCCACCGAGTTGGTCGCATTGGTGCGGGCCCCGAAGGTATGCGCGCCCATGTACACCGCATCCGCACCGGCGTTGATGGCCGCCATACCCTGGTACAGGTTTTTGGCGGGGGAAAGAATTTCTATTTTTCTGCTCATGCTGGCTTTGTTAATTGGGCATTTTGGGATAGCGGGCGCAAAATTAGGGAAAATTAGGGTTTGGTGGGGGGATTTTTTTGGGGGGTTGGGGGTGGTGTGGGTATTTAATTTAATGTGGATGGGTAAATTATATATTTTTTGTAAAAAAGTATGGTTATTTTTTGGGATGTATAAAGGGTGGGTTGTATATTTGCTTTCGGATTACCGCAACAAAGTAAAGTATAGAGGTTTTAGATTAGGGGATTGAGTTATTAGATATGTTGCTCTGTAGGTGTTGGCGGGATGTGTGATGGGGTTATGGTTGCGTGATAGTTAGTTGTAACAAAAAATAAAACGAAAAAAATAGGAATGAAAATCAAAGCAAATCTAATACTCATGATTGTTCTTACTTCATTAAACTGTTGTAGTAGTAAGAACAAGGCTAAATTTAGTAATTCCAAGTCTTTAGAAACAGTTGCTTTTTTAGAAAGGAATTATCATGATCAATTAACTCAAATCGAACCAGAATCAGACTATATTTCGCAAGTTCAAAAAAACATTACTCAACTAAATTTTGATGATATGCCAATCAATGAAATAATTTACGAGCATGTAAAAAATGAAGTAATCTATAACTCAATATATAACCTTAATGAAATGGTGCGAATAACCAATTTATTAAACTCTGATTTCACATTAAAGTTTATTGACTTTTCTCAGCAAAAAACCTCAGACCAAGGGGTTAAGCAATTTTGTGTTACCTCCATTTTGCAATTTATTGAAAACATTAAAATAAATTCAACTAATTTCGAAAAATATTTATCAATTATTACTAATTATCAACCTGAAATGCAACAAAAAATACTTTCAGAGTTTACAAATGTAAAAACAATTATAGAAATAATTTCAAGTGAGGTTTCTTTCGAAGGAAATTTAGAAACAATTTTAAACGACCAGATAAAAGCCAATAAGGAAATAGGGAAAATTAAGAGTGCTATTCAAAATAATATTAATAATCTAAGCAATAAACTTGATTCACTCAGTTTTGAAATCGCAGAGGCTTCAAAACAACACATACAATAATTTACCAACAATCAAAAAAAATGAAAAACACAATTATTTTAACCGCGATTGTCTTGCCATTTTCTTTTCTTCCTCAAAAAGGATTTTCCCAATTAGAAGTAATCGATAAAATTGCAGGAGTCCTTATTCCTGGAGTTACTTCAGGAATAAAAACAATTTTAGAAAGCACAAATGGAAAAAAGGTTAATAAGGATGAAGTAAAAAAACTTGAATCCGACTTGATGCAAAAGTTTAGAGGATTAATTGAAGATATTGATAACGATGCTTCTAACATTGCAGCTCTAAATGAAATATTTTCAATTGCAGGCGTATTATATGATGATATCGGAGCTATGAAAGCATTGACAAATAATTTTTTATTAGAGCAAATTGATCTGTCAAAAAACCATCTTCTTCTTAGAGAAACTGCTATTCTATTTGCAAGTGAATGGAGGCAAGTAGAGAGAAAAAAGGATAGACTTATTTCTTTAACAGAAAATGCCTCATCTGGTTCTGTCCAAGACGATATTGCTCAATATGTTCAAAATCTCGATGAAGCATTAACAGATTTGGAATCAGTACTTAAACTATCTAAAGACCCAGATTTAAAAATGGATATGGAGGAATCTAACTTGTACATTCAAAAATTGAAAAGATCTGGTGAACATATTAATAAAATCGAAGAAGCAGTTGAAGATATAAATGTTCAACTGGCTACAAGAATTAGGTCATTTAAGGCATCATTAGATAAAACCAAAAACGAAATAGAAAAAATAGGCTCAAATTCAAATAAATAAAGATTAATTACTAAAAAAAATTCTTAGATTTTAACCACCATCTAGGGATGAATAGCCGCAAAAACCAATCCCGTCACACAAAGCCTCCCGTTGGCGGTTGAGCCTCATTGAACGAAGCCAGCACTACTTGCATGCCAAGCAGTAGTGCCGGCTTTTTATTCTTGGTCGGTAAGACATTATAGGGTTTCAATCCGGCTTGTCTTGCTTTCTTATCTGAAATCTTATCCTTTTTTTCTAAAACCATATTCGGATTTTCAGCGCTATCTCCTTTTTATTGCCCCCCGAACGGTATTCTTTATAAAAGGACCGCCACCCTGTTTCATTAGAACAATTGAATACTTTTATAAGGTTAAATTTGAGCATCGTTATCCCATGTCAGATAACTATTTTCATGCATTCGGGAACTACTTCTCCAATATGGAAAATGATTTTCACAAGAAAACAAATCATACTCCGGTAAAAAACTGATCACCTCAGCGATAAAAAGCAACCAAATCACAAAAAAAACTCCTCAAAAACACGCCATTCCTCCACTTCTCCGTGGAAAACTTGTCAAAAAATGTACGAAAAAAATTTCGGGACGTTTTTCAGGCTAAAATTGCGTTTTTTAGGGCTTTTCAAGGTATAAACTGCACTTATAAACCTAAAAACACCTTTTGTTTGCGACTATTCTGCCCTTTTTTTCGTCCAAAAGTGTAGAGTGGTGAAAAACAAATCATTTTTGGCATGTTACGTATATACTTTATTTAATTAATTGATTTACAATTTTTTATGCCCTATTGTACAATCTTAAGGGCCTTTATATCCTCTTTACATGTTTAGGTAGCGCCGTGGAAAACTTCGCGAAAAATGTAATTTTTTTTTCAACACGGGCACTTCACTTTTGCCCCATCAGCGACACCGAAGATCGCTGGAATCATTTTCTAACTATTTTAATTTTTATTACCATGAAACAAAAGATTCGTAAATCTGATCTCAAAAACCTGCGGCAAGGCGAGCTTGCACCGATTGCTCAAAACGTGGCAATGCGCATGCGTGAAAATCCAGATTATCAAGAAGTACTGCCCAAGGTGGATCTTCTTGAACAACTAACCAAAGCGTTCTCCCTGGCATTGGCCGAAAGCACCTCGGGAGGTATAGACCGGGTAGCAGCTAAAGAGGAAGCCAAAGCAAACCTAATCAGAACAATGTATGACTTGGCTGACTGGGCCAACACAAATGATAAAGGTACGCTTACTTGGTTTACCAATGCAGGCTTCTTCGCGAGCGAGGACCGCATCCGCAAGAGTGAAGATCTGCTGCCCCCCACCAAAGTGCGGGTGATGCCGCATACTAAGTCGGGCGAACTGGAATTGCGCTTTGCGCTTACAAATCCACAAGCAGTCCGCACCACAGGCTTGGAATACTCCCTGGATGAGGGTCAAAGCTGGTTTAACGGTACTTACAGTACGAATCGGTCACTTAAAGTAAGTGGACTTCCTTCGCGGCAAACGGCTTTATTCCGTTTGCGGACAATCGGCAAAGGACAAAGTGTAAGCGCCTGGACAGAACCGATTGAAGTGTATCTTTATTAATGTAATTTAGAATATCGAGCACTGGATTTTGAATATAGAAAATGGGATAATTCCTAGGCAAGTGCACTGAGCAGGCTTAGTAAAATGTTACTCACTACTATATTTGAAATTCAGTGTTCGATATCTATTGTTTATTCAAAGTTATGCAATTATTTAAGCCATTTAAAGTGAACTAAATTCAATTGGATCATTCCATATTATTACTAAAATAAGTAAGGTGCTAGATCAGGACTACTTATAAATGTAGATTACCAGCACATAAAAAATATCTTCGCCGAGTAAATACTGCTTTCCAGGCCATAAATGCTCCTTTCCAGCATATAAATGACCCTTCCCAGGCCATAAATGCTTCTTCCCAGCGCATAAATGATTCTTCCCAGCGCATAGATGTTCCTTCCCGGCGTATAAATGCTCCTTCCCAATGCATAAATGTTTCTTCCCAGCGCATAAATGATTCTTCCCAGCGCATAGATGTTCCTTCCCGGCGTATAAATGCTCCTTCCCAATGCATAAATGTTTCTTCCCAGCGCATAAATGTTCCTTCCAGGCATATAAATGATCCTTCCCAGTGCATAAATGCTCCTTCCCGGCGCATAAATGTCTCGTCCCAGCGTATTTTCGATCCTTCCTAACATAAAATTATCTCTTCCCTTTATAAAAATGCCCAGTCCCTGCGTAAAAATGTTTCGTTCCTGTGAATCAATGTCCTTTTTCAACACAGAATTGAGACGTTATGACAGAAGTATCCGGTAATACAGGCCAAGGCTGATAAAAACGCCCATAATTACAGTACATCCTTGTGTAGCGCCGTGGAAAACTTCGCGAAAAATGTAATTTTTTTTTGGAGTTCGGTATTTCACCTTTGCATCATTGGCCGAAAGGCAGTCCGCTTTAACCGCTTAATCTTGGGAGCATTATGAAACAAATGATTCGCAAATTTGACCTCCGGAACCTTCGTCAGACTGAAATAGCCTCGGTTGCGCAAAATGTGGCGATGCGCATGCGAGAACACCCGGACTATCAAGAGGCGCTGCCCCTGGTGGAACAACTGGAACAAAAAACCGCCCAATACGCGCAAGCGCTGGCGGATAGTGTGTATGGTGGCATGGACCGGGTGACCGCTAAACAGAAAGCCAAGGATGATCTGCTCCAAGCATTGTTTGATTTGGCGGATTGGGTGAATGGGCACGACACAGGCGCTGGCACTTGGTTTTCCAACGCAGGTTTCTTTACCAACTTCGATCGCCATAGCAAAAACGCGCCTCTTTTGCCACCGATCAAGTTTCGGGCAATGCCGCAAGGGATACCCGGCGCTCTGGAATTGCGTTTTGCGCACCCCGATGCGAGAGCGGTACGCATCACTTACCTTGAGTATTCGCTGGATGGGGGCCAAAATTGGCTAAACGGCGCCTACAGTGCCCGGATGTTCCTAAAAGTGACCGGCCTTCCTTCGCGGCAAACGGTATTGTTCCGCGTGCGGTCTATTGGCCGGGGGCAACGTGTGAGTGCCTGGACGGAAGCGATTGAGGTGTATCTTTTTTAGAGGGGAATATATTTATCACCTCATATTCAAGTAGTTAAATTATATTTCAAACTTTTTTTTGGGTGATTCTCTGATTAAACTTACCTTGGTCTCTGGGTATGAAAAGTACACATATTCACGAGGTATATAGATTTGAGCAACTAAGAAATGAACAGCCACGAAATAGAACAGAACGTAAAACGCATTTTTGAAAACTTTTCAAAAGAAGATTTTCTGTATGACCTGCTATTGGCCTACGGGATTTCCAAAACTTCTATTACTCGATTGAAGAGCGGAGACTTCAACCTTTCAAAAGTTGAAGGAGAAATACTCTACAAAAAGAAAGTTTTCTTCAAAGAAGAGAAATCCGACAAATTGTTGAGTACTATTGAAAAAGTTGCGAAAGAAGAACGCATTTTAAAACATGCCCCCCGTTTTGCAATTGTTACCGACTATAAAACCGTAGTGGCTAAAGACTTGAAATTGGGCAAGAACTTAGACATTGCCATTAAAGATTTGCCAAGCCATTACGCCTTCTTTTTACCACTTGCGGGCAGTGAGGTGTATCACTCCACCAATGATAACGAAGCAGACAGAAATGCGGCCTATAAAATGGCAACATTATACGATGAGTTGGTAACCAAAAATCAAGACATCTACAACTCTAAGGAAAGTATTCATAACCTAAATATCTTTTTATCACGCTTATTATTTTGCTTTTTCGCGGAGGACACAGAGATTTTTGAAGGCGATAGCATTTTTACAAATACTTTGTATCAGCATACCAACCCCAATGGAAGCAATACGCATGAATTTCTTGACCGACTTTTCAAACGTTTGAACACCGAAAACACAAAAGGTTTCTCAGCACATTTTGCCCAATTCCCTTATGTAAATGGTGGTTTATTTCGTGATGCAATTGGTTCGCCTGTTTTTACCGCAAAATCCCGAAAAATTTTGGTTGAATTGGGTGAACTGAATTGGAGGGACATCAACCCTGATATTTTTGGTTCTATGATTCAGGCAGTTGTAATTCCTGAATACCGAAGCGATTTAGGGATGCACTATACGAGTGTGCCCAACATTCAGAAACTCATCAAACCTTTGTTTTTAGATGCATTGTACGAAGAGTTTGAAAGCTGCAAAACCATCCCGCAACTGCGAAAACTCATTAACCGCATTGCGAAAATAAAATTCTTTGACCCTGCCTGCGGAAGCGGAAATTTTTTGATTATTACGTACAAGGAAACTCGTTTGCTCGAAATAAAAATCCTGCAACGCATCATTGACCTTAGCCCCGCACCTGCTTTGGAGTTTACTTCCATACAGCTTTCACAATTTTACGGCATTGAGTTGGACGACTTTGCCCACGAAATGGCCATACTCTCACTTTGGTTGGCAGAACACCAAATGAACAAAGTATTTGAAGAAATGCTGTATGATTATGGAAAATCTAAACCCATTTTACCACTGAAACAGGCGGGACAAATAGTTTGTGGCAATTCGGCGCGTTTGGATTGGAAAATCGTTTGCCCGATTGGCAAGGATGATGAAGTGTATATTATTGGAAATCCGCCTTATTTAGGTGCAAGAGTGCAAGATGAAGAACAGAAGAAAGATATGGATTTTGTTTTTCAAGCATTTACGAAATACAAAGATTTAGATTACATATCTATTTGGTTTTACAAAGCGAAAAGTTACATACATGGTTTTACAGCAAAATTTGCTTTCGTATCTACTAATTCGGTTTGCCAAGGGCAACAAGTGGCTTTGCTTTGGCCAAATATTTTTAACAACGATATTGAAATAGCTTTTGCTTATTTATCTTTTAAATGGACAAACAATGCCAAAGGTAACGCGGGTGTAACAGTTGTAATTTTAGGTTTAAGAAACAAATGCTCCGAACCTAAATTTATATTTTACGGAAATATCAAAAAAGAAGCAAAGAACATAAATGCTTATTTGCTAGATGCAGCAGATGTTATTATTTCTGAAAGAATGTTGCCTATTTCAAAATTTCCTAAAATGAATTTTGGAAATATGCCCAATGACGGTGGAGGACTTATTTTAATGGAAGAAGAAAAAGATAAGTTAATAACTGAAAGCACCAATGCATCAAAATTTGTTAGGTTATTGCTTGGTTCTTCCGAATACATCAGAGGCGAAAAACGCTATTGCTTATGGATTGAAGATGAAGATTTGAAAGAAGCTTCACAGATACCTTTTATCCAAAAAAGAATTGAAATAACCAAAAAACACCGGATAGACAGTAAAGACAAAGGCACAAATGATTTAGCCAAACGTTCACACCAATTCAGAGATAGAAATATCGCAAAAGAAAACCAACTTATTATGCCAGGTGTATCTTCCGAAAGGAGGAATTACATTCCTAGTGGTTATCTTGGAAACGACATAATAATTTCAAACTCTGCATTGGTCATTTATGACGCAGAACCTTATTTGTTTGCGGTAGTAAATTCCAAAATTCACATGGTTTGGGTGAATGCTGTCGGGGGAAGATTAGAAACACGTTACAGATATTCAGCAAAGTTGTGCTACAACACCTTCCCCTTTCCTGACATTACCCTCAAGCAAAAAGAAAATTTGAACCTGTATGTGTTTGCCATATTGGATGAACGAGCCAAACACTCCGAAAAAACCATGGCACAACTCTACGATCCGGATAAAATGCCCAAAGGATTGAAGCAAGCCCACGAAGAACTGGACCGTGCAGTAGAACGATGTTACCGCTTGCAGCCTTTTACATCTGATACGGAACGGTTAGAATACTTATTTAAGATGTACGAGGAAATGACCAAAAGCGGAACCTTGTTTGAAAAACAAAGGAAACCAAAAAACACAACAGCAAAAACAAAAAAATAAATATGCCTGATCTAATAAAAGTAGAATACGGCCAAACAGGCAAAAGCAAGAAGACCAATGCTTTGGGCATGAGGGAAATGCAGGAACGAGCATACAGTGCCCGAACTGCACAATACCTTTTGATTAAAGCACCACCAGCATCGGGCAAATCAAGAGCTTTGATGTTTATTGCCATGGACAAACTCAAAAATCAAGGCATTAAAAAAGCCATTGTTGCTGTTCCTGAAAAGTCAATTGGTGCATCGTTTAGTACAACCAAATTAACGGAGCAAGGTTTTTTTGCCGATTGGACAGTGAATCCCAAATACAATCTTTGTACAGCGGGCACAGACAATAGCAAAGTAAGAACCTTTCTTGAATTTTTAGATAGCAACGAGCAAATTTTAGTTTGTACACATGCCACCCTGCGTTTTGCTTTTGATGGTTTGGACGAGAAAAAATTGAATAACACTTTAATTGCCATTGATGAATTTCACCACGTTTCTGCCGATGGCGATAACCGTTTGGGTGAGGTAATGAAAAACATCATGGCAAAATCAAATGCTCATGTTGTTGCAATGACAGGCTCCTATTTCAGGGGCGACAATGTTCCAGTTTTGCTACCCGAAGATGAAGCCAAGTTCACAAAAGTTACCTACAACTATTACGAACAGTTAAATGGATATGAATTTTTGAAATCTTTGGGTATTGGTTATCATTTTTATACAGGCCGTTACTTCAAAAAACAACCCGACAAACAAATATCGGCATTGGAAGAAATTTTAGACGAGCACAAAAAGACCATCATTCACATACCCAGTGTAAATTCTGCGGAATCATCGCGAGAAAAATACGAAGAAGTTGGACACATTATTGACGCTTTGGGTGATTTAGAATCGCAAGACGAAAAAACAGGCGTTTTGTTTGTAAAAAGCAAACGCACCAACAGAATTTTAAAAGTTGCTGATTTGGTAAATGATAACCCAAAGGAACGAGATAAAATTTCAACTTATTTACGAGATTCTAGCACTCCAGATGCCATTGACATAATTATTGCATTAGGTATGGCAAAAGAGGGTTTCGACTGGCCTTATTGTGAACATGCCTTGACAATAGGCTATAGAGGATCATTAACTGAAATTATTCAAATCATTGGGCGGGCAACTAGAGACAGCAATAACAAAACACATGCACAATTCACCAATTTGATTGCACAACCTGAAGCCGAGACAGATGAAGTGAAAGTGGCAGTAAATAATATGCTGAAAGCCATTACAGCATCACTTTTAATGGAACAAGTATTGGCCCCAAATTTCAAATTCAAATTGAAAGAAGATGACAACGAAGAGGAAGAGAAAAATGATGACGAAAACACAATTAGGATAATAGGTTTTAAATTACCAACATCTCAAAGAGCAAAAGACATTATTGAAAGTGATTTGAACGATTTGAAAGCACGGATTTTGCAAGATGACCAAATGCTGAAAGCAATGCCGGGGAATGT
>Ga0247839_1008467_pt1 | contig 10788 bp, 9 predicted proteins | sample LaCruzMarch2015__6_FD_192405 | JGI IMG/M metagenome (GOLD analysis project Ga0247839, IMG submission 192405) | Freshwater microbial communities from meromictic Lake La Cruz, Castile-La Mancha, Spain - LaCruzMarch2015_16m | ecosystem: Environmental > Aquatic > Freshwater > Lake | place: Spain...
GGATGGGGTTAGGCAGCAGCGGGACCGATGCGAACCCCGGCGAAGACTCCCTGCTAATTTTTTCCGTCCAAGATAACGCGTTGATTATCATGCCTATGGCCAGGCGGAAAAATGGCCAAAGTCGAGGATAACCTCGATTACGATTACGACAACGACAACGACAACGACAACGACAACGACAACGACAACGGCGCTCAGCGCATTCTCTGATGGACTTTCTTAACTTATTGGTGAACCGTTCCTTGAGGAGTCAGCCATGGCAATACGCATCAAGAGTCATTGGTCGAATGCCGGGACCGGGCGGGCGCTGCCCGAGATCGCCGGCGCCCTGGCCTTCATCGCCTGGCGCATCGCCTTGGACAAGGCCATCAACCTGCACTGCGAGCGCTTCGTTTACCGCGACGACACCCAGCGCCTGGGCGTGATCCAGGAGTATCTGGCGTTCCTGATCCAGGTCGCCGACCGCCTCGCCCAGGCCCAACCGGCCACCGCCGATGAGGCGCCGGACGGCGCGGCCGACGGGTCAGCGCCGACGGCGGACCGCGCTGCGCGCCGCCGCATACTGATCACCGCGCTGGCCCGCAAACTGATTGAGCACGTTGAGGACAACAGCGCGGACCTGCTGGGCCCCGGGGACTATGGTCAGGCGTTCATCACCTTGCTCAACCAGCGCTCCGGTGAATACGCACAATACCAACTCGACACGCAGGGGCCGAGCTATGCCTTCCTGCGCCACCTGGGGTACGAGGTCCAAGGCCTGATGGGCGGGGGCCAGGAGAACCGCTGGGTGATCGATCAGGTGATGGACCGGGACGGCTGGGACGCCTATCGCTCCTTCGCCAAGGCGTTCCGGGACCTGTTCGACTAAGCGGGAGCCGGGGCGTCCCGCCCCGTGCCCTTCGCCATCGCCGCCGCCGGGCCGGTCTGACAGGTGGGACACCAGTAGGTCGAGCGGGGATGGCGCCCAAGCGGGTCGCGCCGAATGGACCCGCCGCAGCGCAGGCAGGGCCGGGCGGCGCGCCCATAGACCCAGAGCGGACCGCGTCCGTCATCGGGCCAGCGGGTACGGCGCCGCCCCCCGTGCAGATTTTCGTTGAGTAAAGACCCCGCGATGCGGTACAGTTGCATCATGTCTTCAGAGGACAGGTCGTCAAGCCGCAGCAGTGGCGAATAGCGGCCGATGAACAGCACCTCAGACTTGTAGACGTTGCCGATGCCGGCCGCGACCCGCTGATCCAGCAACAGGTCCACCACCGGCGTGTCACCTGCGAGCAGGTCCCGGGCGCGCTCCCACAGGTGCTCGGTTTGCACCAGTTCACGGATCAGGTCCGGCCCCAGGCGGTGGTGCTGGTCCAGTGCCTGAAACCCTTGGGTCCACATCAGTTCCACCTCGCGAGCGTTGAAGCAGACATACACCCGATCTCCCAGTTCCAGCACCAGTGACGCCTGGCCCGGCGGTTTTTGCCAGGGCTCATCACGCCCATAGTGGTGCCAAGCACCATAGAGCCCCAGGTGGTTGCGCAGGCGGTGACCGTCGTCCAGATCGATGTAGAGGTGTTTGCCGCGGCTGGTGACACCCTGGACCCGACACCCGCCCAGTTGCGGCAGGGTCCGCCGCGGCACCCGAACCGCCGTCAACTGACGCCCGGTGAGCCACCGGCCAAGCATTACGGCCAGGGTGTGAATCGTATCTCCCTCAGGCATGGGGCGACGCCGGCTGTTGGGGCGCGAGACCCGAATGCGACGGGGCTTGCAGAGCAGTCCGATTGAAATTTTTCACTGACATCCGTTCACCAACCATTGAGTTCTCTCCCCAGCGCCATCGCCAATTGGCCGGGCGGTGCCCCCGCGGCGAGCGCCCCCATTATCCGCGTTCAGCAGCCGCCGGGCGAGGTCCGGCCGGGGGACGCCGCCAATGGCGAAACCCACCCCACCCATTGCGGCGGCGCGCCCGCCGCACCAATCCGGCGGTCCGGCCGCGGCAATTGCCCGTCCCGCCCCCGGTATAACACCATCCACCAGACAATGAAGTCTCGGAGCATTCACCCATGCCGATAAAGATCAGCGGCGACACCCTGGCCCTGGATAAGGCGATCTGCCGACAGATCGAAAACGAGGCCAAGAAACTCGCCCTGCGTTTCCCGGATGAGCAGATCGACGCCCTGGCGCGCATCAACGAAGAATTCGACCCCCAGTATGGTCACCGGGTGCGCTGTGAGCTACGCGCCAACCTGGGCCAGGGCCGCCAACTCCTGGTGCGGGATGCCCGCAAGGACGCGGCGGAGGCGATCACCGAGGTCTTTGGGGCCGCCAAGCGCAGCATGCGCCGACTCCGGCGTCGTCTGATACCCGCGCCCGCACCGGGGATGGCGAGCATCGGCGTAGTCTAGCCGCAGGCCCCTGAGGGCGACCGGGGAGCGCTGAGCATCCGCTCGGCGCCAACTCCGACGGCTATGCCAACGCGGCGCTGATCCCGGCCCCGCGCCGCAACCCAAAAAGAGTGCTCGGCCGCAAATGAACGCAAATAAAGCTGCTGGTTTGCATCGTCGCGGGCGTTACCCGGACAGTGAACATGAAGCAAACCCCAAGTCTCTAGATTATTTGCGTCAATTTGCGTTCATTTGCGGCTAAACGGTTTTTTCTGGGATGCAAGAACCCGTAGGCCCCGGCTGCCCCCTCAGCGGTGCACGAAAAAGGGGTGCCCCTCATGCATCAGCACGGCCCCGTCCACCCTGATCCGCTCGACCGTCAAGCCCTCACGGGTCTTGGCCCCCTCAGCATACTTGAGTCCGTTGATCAGGACGAAGCGGCGGTCCGGCTGCGCGTCATAAACGTGCACGCTCATCACGAACTTGGGCAGGGCGGCCTCCTGCTCATGAGTCAGGCGCAGCTGGGTGGCCGGGTCCCCGGCGTCGGCCGGCGCCCCAGGCGGCCGGGGCGTCGGCGGGACCACCGGCAGGTCCGCTGCCTTCTGCGCGCCCTTCTCCTTTGCCTTGTCCTTGCCCGGGCCGCCCTGGACCTGATGCTTGAAGTCTTCGATCTCGGCGATCAGGTCCGCCGGCACCGGGGTCGGGCCTGGCTCCTCCCGAAGTGTCGGCAGCGGCGCCGGCTCGGAGTCCGGCACCACGGCCCCATCGGACTCGAGTTGGCGCTCGAGTTCCAACTGCAATTGGGCCGCCGGGTCGTCCGGCGGCGCGGGTTGGGACTCCGCCAGGTCCGGCACGGGAACCGCGGGAGTTGGGGGGACCGGGGGCGCGACGCGGGCCTGGGCCTTGGGCGGCGGGGCCTCGACCAGGGGCGCGCCGGCCGACCCCGGCGCGAGGGTGCCGACTGGCACTGAGCCCTCCGCGCCCGGCGTCGTCGCCAGGCGCGGGGCCGCCGCCGGGATCCCGGGCGCCGTCGGCGCTGACCGCGGGTCGCGGTCGCCCGGGTCCGCCAGGGGGCCGACCACGGAGTCGGGGCCGACGCCCGCCGAGGGCGCGCTAAGCACCCCCGGGGCGGTCGGACGCTTAGCAATCGACGGCGGCGACAGCGGCACCGGTGCGGGCGCCACCGGGACCGCGCCCGCCTGACCGGCCGCGGCGGTGCCCGGGGCCGCCGCGCGCGGGCCTTCCGGCGTGCGCAGGGCGGCATAGAGTGCGATCAGCACCGCGATGGCCGCCAGGACCACCGGCGCCACCGCCCAGGGCCCGCGCCGCGGCGCGTCCGCCGGGCCTGCGGCCACCAGTGCGGCACCCTCCAGGGTCGGCACGCGCCCGAGTTCGCGCTGCGCCTGCGATCGTCTCAGGGCCTCCAGGATGTAGCTCATGGCAGGCCGGCGCCGGTCGCCGGCACCCTGGGGAGCGCGGCGGCGCCCTGGGCGGCGGCCTCCGCGGCCAGGGTTGGGGTCATCAGGTGAGGCATGTCCGGCAAGGCCACGGCATTCTCAAGCTGGACCAAGGTGCGCGGCCCGGCGATGCCATCCGGCGCCAAGCCGCGTGCGGCCTGGAACCGGCGCAGGCCAGCCGTCAGGGCCGCGTCGAACCGGCCCGATCCGTTGTCGGTCAGTCCGCTTGCCGGGACCTCGGCGAGCAGCCGCCGCAGCCAGCGGATGGACTCCTCGGCGGCCCCCGGTCCGATCGTCGAGGTCCCGGTGGGGGGAGGCTGCCAGACCACCGTGTAGTCGCCGGTCCAGAGGGCATCGATCCCGGCGAGGGGAACGCGCTCGCTGCCGTCCGGCAGGTCAAAGATCGCGTGAGACTCATCGAGCGCCCCGAGCACCGCATAGCGGCGGTCGCCGCCCGCATCCTTCACCCGCAGCAGGACGGGCCGGTCATAGAAGCGCACATGGCTGAGCTTACCCTGCTCGCGTTCGCAGCGCAGCCCCAGCACGGCCAGCCGGCGGCAGGGATCACCCGACCCCAGGTCCTGGATCGTAATGCCCCATCGGCGCAGCAGCACGCGTAGGGCAGTCTCCTCCGGCAGGCCCAAGGCGTCCGCCACGGCGGTATCCGTACTGCCCGCCAAGGACACGCGCGGCAGCGCTCGGGAGTCGCCCCCGGGCGGCGTCGGGATGGACCCCGGCGGGGGCACGACCGGGAGCGCGGTCGCGCCCGGCGCCGCGCCCACCAGGCCGGCGGCGGTCGGCGCCGCCGCGGCCGTCAAAGCGATGGCGGCCCCGGCAGGGACTGACGCCGCAATCCCGGCGGACCCCGCCGACGCGGCCGCGGCGTCGGACGGGTCCGCGGCGTCGGCGACCCGCACCGACGACACACCCGCACCGGGTCGCGCGGCAGGCCGCCCCGGCGCGGACTCCGGACCGGCGCCCACCCCCGACGGCGAGGTCCCCAGCCAACCGGCGATCAGGTCCAGCGGGTCCCCCTGCACCCGACCGTAGATCAACCACGCCGCCGTCAGCAGCAGCGCCAGGGCCGCCGCGGCCGCGATGGCGGGACGCGCCGCGGGCGGGGGCGCGGTCCTGACCCCCTCGCCGCGCACCTCGCCGGCGGCGCGCACCACCACCCGCGTGGTCACCTGGTTGGCGCCAGTGACACAGGCCCCGAGCAGGGCGCGATCACACAGGATGTTGATCACCCGCGGCACCCCGCCGGAGACCTGATGGATGCGCCGCAGCGCGCCGGCCGTGAACAAGGGGCGATCCACCCCGGCCACCGCCACCCGGTGACGGATGTAAGCGGCGGTCTCCGCGGCGCTCAACGGGCGCAGGTGGAAGCGGGCGGTGATGCGCTGGTTGAGCTGGCGCAGACTTTCGCGCTCCAGCATCCGCCGCAGTTCCGGCTGACCGATCAGGAAGATCTGGAGCAATTTGGCCTTGGTGGTCTCCAGGTTGGTCAGCAGCCGCACCTGCTCCATGACCTTGGGGCGCAGGTTCTGCGCCTCGTCGATCATCAGTACCGGACGCCGCCCCGCGGCGTGGGCGGTCAGCAGATAGTCGTTCAGGCCATCGACCAACCGCTTGATCGAGTGCTCACCCGCCGGGACCGGGACGCGGAACTCATCGCAGATCGCGCGCAGGAGTTCATCCGCGGTGAGCGCCGGATTGACGATCAGGGCCACGTCCACCGCGTCCGGCAACTGCTCCAGGAAGGCGCGGCAGACGGTGGTCTTGCCGGTCCCCACCTCGCCGGTCAACAGCACAAAGCCGCCGTGTTCACCGGCGCCGTACAGCAGATGGGCCAAGGCCTCCCGGTGCTGTTCGCTGAGGAACAGGTAGTGGGGGTCCGGGGCGATGGAAAAGCTCGGCTCCTTGAGTCCGAAATACTTGGGATACACGATAACGCCCTGAGACTGAATAAGGCTGCGTGAAAAGGCTGGGTGGTGCGGCGGGCCGGCAGGCCCCGCGGCGCGCGCGGGCAGCGCAGCGGGTGAGCCTTGCAGACCCGTCAGGGTAGTGAAGGGCCGCCCCAGCGTCAAGGACCGTCGGCGGGCTGGACCGACCAGGCAACCCCCGGGGATTCAGACGGCTGCGTGCTGGGCCGGGCCGCAAGCGCGCGACCGAACGTGGTTGCGCCGCCCACGGGGATGCGCCGATACTTCCCCGCGGGTCCGGCCCCGCCCGACCAGCCCGCCGGCCCGCGGTCGCGGGTGATCCGCGCGCCTGAGCCCAGAACCAACCGGATCGGTGATGCCTCTGCCCCCACCCATCAGCATCGTCATCCCCGCGTTCAACGCGGCGGCCCACATCGGTGAGGCCTTGGCGAGCGTCGCCGGCCAAGGGGGCGGGTTTGCGCTGGAGGTCATCGTGGTGGACGACGGCTCCACCGACGCGACCCGGGGGCAGGTCGCGGCCTTCGCCCGGGGACTGGCCGCCGCGGGAGCGTCCGACCCGGGGCCGTGGCGCGGGGACGGACGCGGCGCGCTGCGGGTGCGGCTGATCACCCAGACGAACGCCGGGCCCGCGGCGGCCCGCAACCGCGGCATCCGGGCGGCCACCGGGGACCTGATCGCCTTCCTGGACGCGGACGACCGCTGGCCCGCGGACCGGCTACGGGTGCAGGTGCCGATCCTCGCGCAGTTCCCGGGGGTCGGTCTGGTCTTCGGTGACTGCCGGGGCTTCGATGCGCGGGGCGAGCGGGCGCTCACCCAGTTCGAGGCCGACGGGCTCGACCTGGGATTCTGGGGCGCCCCGGTGCTGGTCGAGGACCCCTACGGCAAGCTGCTGCGCAACAATTTCATTCCCACCGGCGCGGTGCTGGCCCGCAAGGACGCGCTGCTGGCCGTGGGGCTTTTCGATGAATCGCGCCGCCTGGTGGAGGACCTGGACCTGTGGTTGCGCCTGGCCCTGCACTGTCCCTTTGCCTATACGCGCGCGGTCTGCGAACTCAAGCGGACCCATGGGGCCAACTGCTCGGCGGATCGCGACGCGATGGCGCTCGCCTATATCGAGGTGCTGCGCGACCAGGCGCGCCGGTTCCCGGGGGAACTGCGCCGCCGCGGGTTGCGCATCGCCCCGCTGATCGCCTTTGAATACTGCCTGATCGGAGACCGCCGCGAGGGCCGCGGCGACCGGGCGGGTGCGCGCGGTGCCTATGCCGCAGCCCTATGGACCAGGCCGTCCCTGCGGGCGCTCTATTACTGGCTGCGGACCTGGCTGCACGGGCGGGACGCCGGTGCGGCCCCGCCGCGAGGCCGGACATGACCGGCCCCCGTCTCTTCGGTTGGCTGGACCCGCCGGGCACCGCGTCGCCCGGGCTCGCGGCCTGGTGCGCCGCCATGGGGGCCGGCCGTGCCGCGTGCGACGGACCCTTCCAGCTCTGGTGCTGGCCGGGCGAGCGGGTGCGGATCACCGAGTCGCCCGTGCAGGTCCTGGCAGTCTCCGGCGTCCTGTTCAGCGGCCAGTCGGCGCCGGACGCCGCCGCCGGGCGCGCAGACCCGGACGGACACTACCTGCGAGTGCGCTGGGAGCGGGCCGACCGGCGACTGTGCCTGTTCCGGGACGACTCCGCCTCCCAGGACCTCTACTACCGGGCACTTCCCGGGGGCGGTATCGCCTTCAGCGATGACCTGGATCTCTTGGTCACGAGCCCGGGGGGGGCGCCGCACCTCGGCCGGCGCGGGCTGCACGAGTATCTGCGCTTCCTCGACATCGCCACCCCGAACACGCTCTACGATGGGGTCTGGTCGCCCGAGCCCGGGGTGGAATTGATCGTCGAGCCCGGCCGGGCGCCGCGGTCCACGCCGCGGTCCCCACCCCCTCCCCCACCGGTGCCCGCGGACCTGGAGACGGCCGCCGCCGCACTGGACCGGCTCTTGGACGACGCCGTACGCGCCCGGCTGCCGACGACCGGGACCGTCATCGCCTTCCTGAGCGGCGGGGTGGACTCGGCCCTGATCGCCGCGCTGGCCGCCGACGCTGCGCCGGGGCGCATCCTGGCCTATACGCTGGGCTTCGAGGACAGCGCTTGCGACGAAACCCCCATCGCCGCGCGCATCGCCGCGCACCTGGGTCTGCCCCACCGGGTCCTGCGCCCGACCATGGCCGAATATCGGGCCGCCTTCGATGACTGGACGGCCGCCATCAGCCACCCCTTCGCGGACCCCGCTGCGCTCCCCACCCTGCTCGCCTTCCGCGACGCCCGCCGCCTGGGTGCGGTCGCGCTCGACGGCACCGGTGCCGATGAGCTGATCGGCATCCTGCCGGCGCCCCACCGCCGCAAGGCGGTCTGGCTCGCGACCCTGGCCCCGCGCGTCCTGCGCCGGGCCGCCGCCCGTCTGTGCGGCGCACTCGATCCGCTCGCCGGGCTGTATCCCCTGGTGGAGTTCGACGACCCGCAGGAGTTTCTGATCCGCTGGCGCGGCTGGCCCCGCCGGGAACTGGAGCGCCTCTGCGCCGAACCCGTCTCGCTCGCCCACACCCGCTTTTATCGGGCCTATCACGACTTCCGACCGGGCCAGCACTTCGCGCGCTTCAGCCGCCTGATGGCCACTCAACCGGACGATCGGATCCACGAGGCGAGCCGGCTGACCGGGCTCGCGGTGCGCTTTCCCTTCTTCGACGCACGCCTGGGTGCCTTCGTGCGCGCCCTCCCCATGGCCATGCGCTACCCGCCCGCGCAGCCCAAGCGTATCCTCAAGGCGGCGCTGGCCCGCCGCGTACCCCGCGACCTCTGGGATCAGCCCAAGCACGGCTTCGACTTCCCCTTCGCCGACTTCCTGGCGCTGGACGACTACGCCCTGCCCCGGCACTACCTGGCCCCGGAGCGGGCGCGCGCACTCAGTCAGGCGGGCGCCGGACTGGACCCGCGGGTGGTCGCCGAGACGCTGGAGCGCTTGCGCGCCGGGGGGCGCGAGGTCGCCTTCCAGGTCTGGGCCCTGACCGTGCTGTCCGCCTGGGTCGAGAACCACTGGCGGCGGCTTCCGTGACCCCAGAAATAGCAGTTGTCACGATCAGTACACCCGGATTCGGCAACAACCGTAAGCTATGGAAATGGACAGGATCAACAGGATTTCTCAGGATTTACAGGATGTGTTGTTGCTGCACGTCGCACCCCATTTCATCCTGTTAATCCTGCAAAATCCTGTTAATCCTGTCTAATTTCTTCGGCCTGATTGATTAGCCGAACTGATATCGGCAATTCCGCCTTGCAGCACTAGGCAGTGACGAGTGCCTCGCTACGCCCGACCCAATCCCGGGCAAACTGCCAGGCGGTGCGCCCGCTGCGCGAGCCGCGGCGCAGGGCCCACTGCAGGGCGGCCGCCTCGACCGGCGCCCAATCGTCGGCGACCGACCCCAAACGACCGCACCAGTGGCGGACCAGGGTCAGGTATTGGGCCTGGGTGAAGGGATGAAAGCTGATCCAGAGGCCGAAGCGGTCGGAGAGTGAGACCTTTTCCTCCACCGACTCGCCCTGGTGCAACTCACCGTCGACCAGATGCGCCTCGCGGTTCTCGGCCTGGAACTCGGGCATCAGGTGACGGCGATTGGAGGTGGCGTAGATCAGCAGGTTGTCCGGGGTGGCACTGATGGACCCCTCCAGCGCGGCCTTGAGTGCCTTGTAGCCGGGTTCATTGGCCTCGAATGAGAGGTCGTCACAGAACAGGATGAAGCGCTCCGGGCGGGGGCGGACCAGGTCGAGAATGTCCGGCAGGTCGGTCAAATCATCCTTGTCCACCTCGATCAGGCGCAGCCCCCGGTCCTGATTGGCGGTGAAGACGGCCTTGATCAGGGACGACTTGCCGGTCCCGCGCGAACCCCACAGAAGCAGATTGTTGGCACCGCGCCCGGCCAGAAATTGGCGGGTATTGCGCTCGATCTCAGCCTTCTGGCGCTCCAGACACAGCAGATCGGCAGGGTCCAGACGGTGCGGCGTGTACTCTGCCGCCAGCCAGGCCCGGCCGCCGCGGCTACGCCAGCGAAAGGCCGTCGCGCCCCAGTCGGTGGGCGGCGGCGGCTCCGGGAGCAGGCGCTCCAGCCGGTCAATGAGCGATTCGGCGCGCTTGATCAGGTGCAGAGCGTCGTTCATTAAGCGGAGAGCCGACGGTACTTGATGCGGTGCGGCTGATCAGCCTCGGTGCCGAGTCGGCGATGGCGATCGGCCTCATAGTCGGCGTAGTTGCCCTCGAACCAGACCACCTGGGAGTCCCCCTCGAAGGCCAGCATATGCGTGGCAATGCGGTCGAGGAACCAGCGGTCATGGCTGATCACCACGGCACAGCCGGGGAAGGTGAGCAGGGCCTCCTCCAAGGCGCGCAGGGTCTCCACGTCCAGGTCGTTGGTGGGCTCGTCGAGCAGGAGCAGGTTGCCGCCGCTCTTCAGCAGCTTGGCCAGATGCACGCGGTTGCGCTCACCGCCGGAGAGGTCGCCGATGCGCTTCTGCTGATCCGACCCCTTGAAGTTGAAGCGCCCGCAGTAGGCGCGCGACGGCATCTCGTAGCGGCCGACGATGATGTTGTCGAGCCCGTCGGAGATCTCCTCCCAGACGGTCTTGGTGTCGTTCAAGGCATCACGGCTCTGGTCCACGCAGGCGACCTGGACGGTCTCGCCGAGCCGAAACTGCCCGGCGTCCGGCTGTTCCTGGCCGTTGATGATGCGAAAGAGCGTGGTCTTACCCGCCCCGTTGGGACCGATGACGCCGACGATGCCGCCCTTGGGCAGGTTGAACGAGAGGTTGTCGTAGAGCAGGTTGTCCCCGAACGCCTTTTTGATCCCCACCGCCTCGATGACCAGGTCCCCCAGGCGCGGACCCGGCGGGATATAGATCTCGTTGGTCTCGTTGCGCGCCTGAAATTCAGTGGTCTGCAACTCATCGAAGCGGGCCAGACGCGCCTTGCTCTTGGCGTGGCGCCCCT
>Ga0247839_1008478_pt1 | contig 10775 bp, 10 predicted proteins | sample LaCruzMarch2015__6_FD_192405 | JGI IMG/M metagenome (GOLD analysis project Ga0247839, IMG submission 192405) | Freshwater microbial communities from meromictic Lake La Cruz, Castile-La Mancha, Spain - LaCruzMarch2015_16m | ecosystem: Environmental > Aquatic > Freshwater > Lake | place: Spain...
GGCGTCATCGCCGCGCCCGAACAGCCCACCGAACCAACCGACTACTGACATGACCAAGCCAACAAAAATCATCCGGCTCGAAGCCGAAAACATCAAACGTCTGCGGGCGGTGCAAGTCACCCCGCAGGGGAATCTCATCACCGTGGGCGGCAAAAACGCCAACGGGAAAACCTCGCTCTTGGACAGCATCGCGATGGCGCTGGGCGGAGCGGCATCCACACCCGACCAGCCAATCCGCGCCGGTGCTTCCACCGCGCATGTCGTTGTGGAAACCGACGACCTGATCATCGAGCGCCGGTATTCGGTCAAAAACAGCCCAACCCTGGTGGTGCGAACTCGCGATGGAAAAAAGCTCTCCTCGCCGCAGGCCGTCCTCGACAAGCTCACCGCCCGGATCGCTTTCGACCCGCTCGCGTTCGTCCGAATGGATCCGCGCAAGCAGGCGGAAACCCTCCGGCTCGTGAGCGGCGTGGACGTGAGCGCGATCGAGGAAAAACGCGCGAAGCTCTACGCCGACCGGACCGAGTTCAACCGGGACGCCGACCGGATCAAGGCACGGCTGGCTGGCGAGGAGGTGGACTTGAACGCCCCCGATGACGAGATCGATTCCGCCCAGCTCCTGGAAGAACTCTCGCTCGTCCAGGAATGCGATGCGCTTGCCACCCGGATCACCGAAATTGAGGCGGATCTGGTGCGGACGAAAAAAAAGCTGACCACGCTCCACTCGGCGCGGAAATCCGACACCCCGGCCGAGGAACTCAAATCCCGCCTCGCGGGAGTCGAATCCACCAACCGGACGATCCGTGCGAAGCGGGCCTACCTCACCCAGAAGCTCTCCATGGACGATCTGCTGGAGGAATCGCGCAAGCTGACCGCCAGCATCACGGCACTTGACCGCGAAAAAGCCCAGGCACTCGCATCCTCGAAGATGCCTGTCGAAGGGCTCGCGTTCGATCCCGACGGCGTGACCTACCAAGGCGTGCCGTTCAGCCAATGCAGCGCGGCCGAGCAGATGCGTGTCTCGATGGCCGTCGCCCTCGCCATGAATCCGTCATTGCGGGTCTGCCTGATCCGTGACGGATCGCTTCTGGATTCCGACTCGCTCGAAATCATCCGCGAGATGGCCGAGGCGGCTGACGCACAGGTCTGGCTGGAGCGCGTGTCCGAGGGTGCGGGCTGCCAAGTCATCATTGAAGACGGGGCGATTGCTACCCCGAAAGCCAATAAGCCCGCAGCTCCCGCAGCCTCAACTGCCCCAGCCCATGAAACCTACGACTATTGATCCCCTCAAAATGAGCGTCCTCAGCTTCGAAAATTCCAGATCGTTTCTCCTCCCCGGTCATCGGCCTCCGAACCGTAAACGTCACACCTGGCTCTGGCGGGCGGCTTTCTTCGCTGCCGGGATCATCATCGGGTGGCTGGCCCACGGATTCGTATGACGATCGAGGAAGAATTTGACTCGCTCGTGGCCGCTGGTGAGAACGTGTTTCTCACCGGCGCAGGCGGCACCGGGAAAACGACCCTCACGCGGCAGATGATCGCCCGTGATCCGGGCCGTTTCGCGGTGACCGCTTCGACCGGGATTGCGGCTCTCAATGCCGGCGGCTTCACCCTTCACCGGTGGAGCGGGATGATGCTCGGGCCGCGGGACGGGCAGTCGAACGACAACTACCTCACCGAGCTCATCAACGATCCTCGGCGGAGCGTGCGGAAAGGCTTCGCGCGGATCCGTTCGTGCCAGTCGCTCGTCATTGACGAAATCAGCATGCTCAACGGGCGAACGCTCGACTTCCTGGATTTCATGTGTCGGGAGCTCCGGGGCAGTGACGCCCCGTTTGGCGGAATCCAAGTGATTGCCACGGGCGATTTTTTACAGCTCCCGCCGGTCAACAAAACCGGCAACTACGACTGGGCGTTTCAGTCCAGGGCGTGGAAGGAGGCGAACTTCCGCACCGTTCACCTCACCGAGGTAAAGCGGCAAGACGACGGGGAGTTCGTTCGTTCGCTCTCTGAATTCCGCTTCGGTGTGATCGGGTCCACGAGCGCAAATCTCCTCCGCACACGCATCGCCCGGTTCCCTGATGCCGACTTGACCCGGCTCTTCACGCACAACGTCCAGGTGGACAAATGGAACGCCTACCGACTTGGCGAGATCGAAGCCGAGCCCACGGTGTTTGATGCCGAACTGACTGGTCCGGAGAGCCAGCAACAGTTCCTTATTAACAACTTGCTCACGCCGTGTGAGTTGATCCTCAAACCCGGCGCACATGTCATGTTCACGGTCAACTCGTCCGAGGGTGGATTCGTCAACGGCCAGACCGGGGTGATTGCCGACCTCGGCTCCCGCCGGATCCTCGTTGAGTCCAATGGCCGCCTGATCACCGTCGAGCCGTTCCAGTGGCAGTTCGACTCCAAGGACAAGAGCAGCGCCACCTTCACCCAATTTCCCCTACGGCTTTCATGGGCGCTCACAATCCACAAAGCGCAGGGCCTCACGCTCGACAGCGCGCTAATCGATGTGCGGGCGGCACGAGAACCCGGCCAGGCATACGTGGCAGCCTCCAGACTTCGCACACTTTCCGGCCTCCATCTCAAAGGCTGGTTCTCGGGCGTCTTCGTGAGCCGTGCCGCAGTTGACTTCTACCTCCACTCAAAATGACCGTCCTCATCGACACACGCGAACCGAGTCCGCACCCGTGGGAACAATTTCTCCCGACTGGATGGACGTTTGAAAGCGGCACCCTCGAAACTGGCGACGTGGCACTTGCCTGCCTGCCTGACGGGGTCGTGATCGAAAGAAAAACGGCTTCCGACTTGGCCGGCTGCATCGGCTCCTCCCGCGAACGCTTCGAGCGCGAGTTGAAACGCTCCCGGTATTGCGGACGCTTCATTGTCGTCTGCGAGGGAAGCCTTTCGGATGTTTGCCACGCATCCCGTGGACTGAATGAGAACGCCATCGCGGGGACCGTCGCCGCCTGGACCACCCGCTACTGCCCCATCGTTTTCGCCGGAACCGTCGCCGCCGCAGCCGATTTTGCTTTTCGCGCACTCCGCGCTCAGGTTCGCGACATCGAACGTGCAGCCAAGGCGCTCAACTTTTGACAACGCATGAGGAACCTCGATGAAATCAAAGCCGCCTACGAGCGGGGGGAGGGCAGCCTTCGCGAGCTGGCCGTGCGGTTTTCGGTGCCACTTGATACGATCAAGAAACGCAGTGGTGCCGAAAAATGGCACCGGCCCGAATCAGTTGGTGCCACTTCTGGCACCAAGAATGGCACCATTGAAAACCTTGGTGCCATTTCCTCCGATAAAACGGCACCAAAAATCGGCACTGGTGCCACTTTGGAAGTGGAGTTGGTGCCGAAAAGTGGCACCGGTGCCATTTCTGCGAACGCCTTGGTGCCAAAAAACGGCACCAGCCCAGATCAAAATGGCACCACCCGTTCCACTGGTGCCATTTTCTCGATCCCCTCCGACATCAATTCATGGGACCGGCTCCAAACCGCCGAATTTTACCACCGAGACCTCGGCTGGGCGGTTCATGCCCTCCTTCCTCCGAACAAGGGCCAGGAACACGAGCGCGGAAAAAAGCCGATCCAAAAGGGCTGGCGTTCCCACACCGCCTCCGAGGTGACTCCAGATTACCTCCGTGAACATTTCGCGAGCGGCAGCAACTACAACCTGGGCGTGGTCGTGCGCAGCCCGTTCGTTCACGTTGACCTGGACTCCAAGCCCGATGCCGGCGAATCGGTGCGGGCGTGGCTTGCAGACCAGCCCGGCCTGATCGATTTCCCCCGTGAGCGCACGGGCGGCGGGGCGCACTTGGTATTCATCTGCCGGGACATCCCATCGGCTCTAGCCAAAGCGAACAAGGCCCCGACCGCCAAGATAAACGATGCCGTGATGGCCGAACTCTACCTCGACGGCATGAACATCGTGGTGAGCCCATCAATCCACAAATCCGGAGCCCCTTACCGGTGGGAGGTGACCGGCGCGATCCCCGAGGTCAAATGGCAGCAGATCAAGAAATGGTTCGGGTTTACGGAACCGGAGGAGAAAAAGCGCGGTCGCCCGGCGAAGGAAAAACCGTGGTGGTCGCGGTTCAAAGGCTCCCTCCATTCTCTTGATGCGGTGGAGATGTTCCGCGAAGCGAAGCTCCTCGGTGACAGCCTTGATCCCGACGAGGGCAAATGGTCGGTCACATGTCCTTGGCAGAACGACCACACCGGGACGAAAGCCAAGGGCACCGACACGGCGATCTTTCAAAAGGAGGGATCAGTTCCAGGATTCAAGTGCCTCCACGCCCATTGTTCCGACCGTGCTCTCAAGGACGTTCTTGAGGCGCTCGATGATGCAACTCCCGGCATCGTGGACCGCCATTGCCATGAACGCCGTGTCTGGGAAGACGGGCAACTGGCCGGAGACGGTCGCCCGCGGGTTGTGCTGCCAACCGTGGGCCGCCCGGACTCGGAGTTCGCCACAGAAATCGGAGGCTACATCGGCCCCCGCCACATCTGGTTCAACAAGGCGGAAACCGTGGTCTCGGTCACGCTCCATAAGATGAGCGAGAAAGTAACCTCGCTCGTCTTTTCCCAGGTGACCCCGGTCGAGGCATGCACCGCGATCGAGCAATTTGTGGAAACCGGCGTGGTGTCGAAGGATTCCGAAAGCGGCGATCTGGTCTTCACCTGTCACACGATGAGCCGGGAGTGCGCCTCAAAACTGCTCGCGTCCCCGCAGTTCCGCCGCCAGATCCCGCAGATCATCCGCATCCTCGACATCCCGCTCCCGATCCTCCTGCCTTCGGGCGAGATCGTTTTTCCGACCACCGGCTACGACCCCCGATTCAAAAGCTACCTCGATCCGAACGCCCCGCGCATCCGCCCGATGGCATTCGAGAAGGCGCTCGAACTCATCCACGAGGCGCACGCCGACTTCGGCTGGAAGGACGAACAGAGCCTCACCCATGCGATAGCCCGGTTCATCACCCCGTTTTGCCGTGGCCTCATGGGATGGGATTCCAGGTTCCCGCTCTGGCACTTCAGCGGCAACCGGCCAAGGGCCGGAAAAGACTACCTGGCCGGGGTGACGCAGCTAACCTACGAGGGCAGAACCTGCGAGGACGCCCCGCTCGAACGCGAAAGCGAGGAAACCCGCAAGCGAATCACAGCCGCCCTCCATGCCGGCCGCCGGGGCATCCACTTCGCCAACTGCCAGGGACACATCCAGGACGCCGCGTTCATCGGCGCGATCACCAGCAAAACCTTTGCCGCCCGAAACCTTGGCAGCACGGACGCCAAAGCCGACCTCATTCTTCCGAACGAGATAGAGTTCAGCATTTCGGCCAACATCGGGCTCACGTTCCGCGAGGACGTGGAGCCCCGCACCCGCCGGATCAGCCTCTTCCGTTCAGAGGAAAACACGAACGGCACCATTTTCGCCAAGCCCGACCTCCACGGCTGGGTGCTGGCTCACCGGGAGCAACTCCTGAGCGCCGTGGGCGCACTCGTCACCCGTTGGATCCAGTGCGGCTGCCCACCCGGCCCGACTCCCTTCAACACTGCTCCCGAATGGGGGCGCGTAGTTGGCGGGATCATGTTCGCCTGCGGGCTCGGCAACCCATGCCTCCCGCATTCCGATGACGGGGAGATCGGCGGCGACCGGCTCGAAAAGGCGATGCGGACACTCTACTGCCTTGGCTTTGAGAATGCCCCGGATACCTGGATCGAGAAGGGCGAACTCTTCCGCCTCGTGGCTGCTTCCGACGATGACGACCTCGCATTCTTCGGATCGTTCGAGATCGGGCAATCGAAGGACACCAAGACCCGCATCGGCAAGTCGATCCGGCAGTTCCGCGACCGCGAGCTTTCCGGGGTCACGCTCGAACTCGATATGCGGGGCAAGGGCGACCGCCAGCAGATCCGTTTTGTCTCCACAAAGGCCGAAAACGGGCGTTCCCGGCAAATTTTACTCGATATTTTTGGAAGGTCAGGAAGGTGCGGAACATCGCCTACCTCCCCAGCGGATTCAGAACATAAATCAGAAGAAAAAAATAAAAATTTAGAGGAATTAAATGTTGTAATGGTGGGAAGGGGTGGCGGGTCTTCCTTACCTTCCCCACCTTCCACAACCACCGGACGGCAGGACTTCCCCGAAATCGCCGCCGCCATCACTGTCGCCGGGTCCGTGGCGCTCGATCTGGAAACCTTCGGTTCCAAAAAGAACGACGCCCTGAACCCGTGGCGGGGCGACATCCGGCTCCTCAGCCTCAAGGTTCCCGGCAGCACCCCCTGGCTTATTGATCTCCAGTCAACCGGCTACGATTTGGACGAGCTGGGCCGCGCCATCGAGGAGGTCGAGGTCATTGCCCACAACGCGAAATTCGACCTGCTCTGGCTGGCGGTCAAATGCGCTGTCCGTCCAAAGAAGGTGTTCTGCACGCTCACTGCCGCCCGGCTGCTCTCGGCCGGCACGAAGCCCGGCAACAACCTGGACCAATGTCTCGAGCGGTTCCTCGGGATCGCTCCGGCCCCCGACCAATCCCGCTCCGACTGGGGCGGCATGTTCCTGACCGACGACCAGCTTTCCTACGCCGCGAGGGACGTCATGCACCTGCACGATCTGGCCGCCCGGCTGGACACGGAACTCGGCGGCGCTGACCTCGAAACGGTTCGGACACTCGAAATGGAACTACTCCCGGTCGTCGTCGGCATGGAGGAGGCGGGGATCGCGATGGATGCGCCAAAGCTGCAATCGATCCACGATTCCGCCAGGGAACTTGTGCGGGCGAAATCCGACGAGCTCCGTGCCCTCCTCAATTCGCCCTCGCTCAACCCCGGTAGCCCGGACCAATTGAAGGCGGCGCTCTCCCGTGCCGGGATCGAGGTGCCGAACACCAGCGAGGAAACCCTCAAGGCGACCGATGAGGGGACGATCATCCCGGCGATCCTCGCGCTCCGGGGATCTGAGAAATCCGCACAGCAAGCCGAGAGCCTCCTCGATTGCATCGAGTCCGACGGACGGATCCACGGGCGCTTCGAGCCGACCGGCACCGACACCGGCCGGTTCTCGAGCAAATCCCCGAACCTGCAAAACATTGGCAGGGGCGCACTCCGGGACTGCTTCCTCGCTCCCACCGATTCCCGGTTCATTGTCGCCGACTATTCCCAGATCGAACTCCGGGCTGCGGCTGCGATTGCTGGAGAGGCGAAGATGATCGAAGCCTACAAGCGCGGCGACGACCTCCACAAACTCACCGCCGCGACCGTGCTCGGGAAAGCGATTGAGGACGTGACGAAGGACGACCGGCAACTTTCGAAGGCGGTCAACTTCGGGCTCCTTTACGGCCAGTCTGCCAAGGGCCTCGTCCGATATGCGGCATCCTCCTATGGCGTCACGCTTGACGAGGACGAAGCGGAGGATATCCGTCGAACCTTCTTCCGCACGTATGGTGCCCTGCGTCAATGGCACGGCGAGAGCCACAACATTGCCGAACGCGGCGTAGGGGAGGTGAGGACGGTTCTCGGCCGCCGCCGCCTGATCCCGAAGGAATCCGATGCCTGGCAGCGGTTCACGGCATTGGTGAACACGCCGGTCCAAGGCGGATGCGCGGACGGCATGAAACGCGCCCTCGTGCTCATCGCCTCACGGCTCCCGGCCGGCTCCCGCCTCATCAGCACCGTGCACGACGAGGTGATCGTGGAATGCCCGGCGGCGGATGCCGAGGCAGTCTGTTCGATCGTGCGTAAATCGATGATCGACGCCATGACCGACCTCTTCCCCCAGGTGCCAATTGAAGTGGAGGCCGGCGTGTGCGGACGCTGGAGCGAAAAATGAGCGGCAACGACTACATCGCATCCCAATCCGTGAAGAACGCCCGCTACAAACGGGAATACGAGGCGTGGATCGCGGGCCTCTCGCCCGAGGACCGCTCCCGGTTCGAGGCAGAGGGGTTGGCGGTCCCGTGCATGGACGACCAGCCAGCTTCCCACTGCGGCCTCACCTTGGACATTGCCGAATCCCCGGTCGCATCCGACGACTTCGACATTGCGGAGGCCATCGATCCCCCGCCTGCTCCCAAACCCAACGACAGCCTCACTGACGAGGCGCTCTGGGACATCGTGCGCCGCCTCATCGGTGAAATCCTCGGCATGCAGAACCGATCGCTCACCGTCGAGTGCCTGGCGATCGTGTCCGGCCTCTCGTATTTCGGCGATTCGATGTCCGAGATTGCCATGCGCCATGGCGTGACGCGGGCAGCCGTGAGCAAGCGTTGCGTGGAGCTCACCGAACGCCTCAGCCTTCCCCCTTCGCGGGCCATGCGCTCGTTGACAGCCCGCAAGTCGTATCGGACCGCCCAACTCCGAGTCCGGGCCAACCAAGAATTCTCATGCTTACCCAAATCAACGAAAAAGTAGCCATCACCCCGAGCGGGCTCCGCTTCGATGCCGACCTCACGTTTGAGGAATGGAGCTCGATGGCCACCCAGATCGGCACAGCCCTCAAGTCGCTGGCGTTCGTCATCGGCGACTGGATGATCTACGGCGAGGAAAAGTTCGCGGTTCAGCCATACTTTCCGAGTATGGTGCCCGACCCTCGCCACGTCCGGGTTTCGGCCCAGAACTACGAGGCGGCTCAGGCAGCGACCGGCCTCGACCCGGCAACCCTCAAAAGCTACGCCTACGTGAGCCGGCGGGTGCCAATGTCGTTACGCAACAACCTTCTCTCCTGGGAGCACCACAAAGTCGTGGCGAAACTCGCCACCGACAAGCAGGCCGAATGGCTCGCCACCGCTGCCGCGGCGGATTCCGGCGAGCGGATCAGCGTGCGGCGGCTCCGGGCGTCCATCACCTCCGGCCGCGTTCTCTCGCCCGAGGAACTTTCCGTCCCGCCATCCGAGCAGGGCGTCACCAATCACATCCCATCAATCAACCGACTCTGCGGCTGGTGGAAGCAAATCGGCGGCACTGACTGGATCAAGACCCGATCCCGCGAACAGGTCGCCGCGCTCCTGCGCGATTTCGAGCCCGTCCTTTCCATCATCAACCAACTCAACACATCCATCAAATGAACTACACCAACCTGCTCTTCACCTTCATCGGCATCCTCTCAACCGGGATGTGCCTCTTCCTTATTCTGAACAAGGCCGTCGAGATCTGGTTCGACATCCAAGCCTGCAAGCGGGACATCGAACGCCTCGAACGCCAGATCAAGAACCTCCAGTGCAACCGCCTGCCTTGATCACCATGGACACCATGCCCGCTGACTCAGAACAACAGGCCGCCCTTGCCGCGATCACCGAACTCCTCACCGCCCATTACTCCGAAGCCGTTGACTCGGCTGACGAGGACGGGAAATTCGGCATCGGGTTCAAGGTCACTTTCGACCGGTCCCACTCGCCGACAAAACTGAAGGTCACGTCTCGGATCTCCAAATCGCTCACCGACGAAATCGAGACGAGCGTTCCAGATCCGAACCAGCCGGACTTGCTGTGAGCGATTCGACAAAATCGGTGAGTCCCCTCTACGGCGAATGTCCGTGGCATGGGCGACAACCCGCGCTGCATTGCATTTTTGCCGGTCTCATTTTCGCGTGCGGGTGCAAAGTCTCACATGTCCATGGCAGAGGATGGGAGTGGGTGGAAAAAGCTGAATTACCGATTTCGGACAAGTCGGTAACAGATCGGTAGTTCGTGGTTGACTCCCGCGCAGGGGATGCCCCGACTCCGATTCCGCACCAAACGATCTCCCTCCCGCCTGGAGGCGAGGTTCGCCCTCCTCTGGCGAGCGGCAAACGGCCCCGCCTTGGAAAAAGAACTTGTCTTTCACCCCGGCCGCCGCTGGCGTGCCGACTTTGCACACCTCCCGAGCCGCACACTGATCGAAATCGAGGGCGGAATCTGGATTCTTGGCCGGCACAACCGGGCGGAGGGATTCCTGGCTGACATCGAGAAATACTTCGAGGCGGCACTGGCTGGCTGGACGGTCCTGCGGCTCTCGGAACGCCAGCTCACCCTCGAAATCGTGGAGCGGATCGTGCGGTTCGTCGGGCGTTGACACAGCAACGTCGGCATTATGGCCATCGACCTCCCTCGCCCCCGTTACGATCTGAAGCTCATCAGCACGAGCGAGCTTTGTCGCCTCCTGAACGTTCCCGAAACCCGGATGCTCCGGGCCATCCGCGAAGGCGTCATTTGCCCAATCGGTTCGATGGGGAGCGCGACTGTGATCGCGATGACCGATGATGATCGGGAGGCGTGGAGCCGTTACTTCCACCCCACCGCACCGTAGAGAGGTTGTGTTCCTGTATCGGCATACACCCATACAGGCGCATGACTCACGCCCATCCGGAAAACGGGTCTGACGGCACCAAAAACGAGCCGATTTTCTCGCCGCTCACCAAGTTGCATCGCCGTGTGGCTGTATCGCCATACGCCCATACAGCCACAGTCAGAAATCCCAAGTTTTCGGGAGACGATTGTCTCGATCCCGGCATTCGCTCGTGCTGCCTGAAATTCCTTCCGCAATGTAAAGTTGAGGCCCAACTTTACATCCAAAAGGGGGTTTTTGAAGCCGGAAAATCGGGCGTTTTGTGAGCGTAGGATGCTCATTATCAGCCACAAGCACAATCAGGAGGGTTGAGGGAGTGCCCGGAAAAATAGTGTAAAGCTGAAAAAACAGGTTCTCATGGAATTTGGGGGATGGTCGCTCCCCCCATGGCCTAAGTCATTGATAGATAATAGATTTCCTTGCTCGTCACGGCCTGTTTTCACTCGC
>Ga0247839_1008484_pt1 | contig 10767 bp, 15 predicted proteins | sample LaCruzMarch2015__6_FD_192405 | JGI IMG/M metagenome (GOLD analysis project Ga0247839, IMG submission 192405) | Freshwater microbial communities from meromictic Lake La Cruz, Castile-La Mancha, Spain - LaCruzMarch2015_16m | ecosystem: Environmental > Aquatic > Freshwater > Lake | place: Spain...
TGATGTTGAATACAGAATTCCCCAGGTCGAGCACACGCAGGTTGGTGAGAATGGCAGGAGTTGAGATAAACTTACTGCACATCAGGTCATTGCTGCCGGTGATCACAACACCTTTGTCGAGGGTGATGTCATTGTCGACATTCAGATAATTCAACAAAGTCCAGGTACCATTGCCGTTGAAAGTGACGTTTTTCAGCGGGTTGATGGCACCACCGGAGTTGATGATCTCAGCCGTACCCGAGATAAAAGTAGTGACCCCTGAATTGTTCAGCAGGTGCATGTTAGAAGCATAAATCAAAGAACCGCTGATGTTGATGTTGGCCCCGCAAGTAAAAGTCGTATTGGTTGGGATATTCACCCAGATCATGTCGTGACAGAAAATATTCGGATCACCGACAGTCACAGTACAGGGAGGTCCGGCAGGAAAAGAATTCTGATCAAAAAAGACACTGCTGTTCTGATCCGGTGCTGCCGTATGAAATGTACTTCCGCCAGAAGTAGTAGCCCAATGTGTGGCATATTCATGCCAGGCTCCCGTACCTCCTACCCAATAATAATCAGTTGCCCGGGCATTCAGTACGAGTAAAAACAGTAAAAGGCTTAATATTAAGGGTTTGAGTATTTTTATCTTCATCCGACGCAATTTAATTCCTGTTCCAAAGTAAAATTACATTTTTTTAAAGAAACAAAGATCATCCTACTAAGTTCCATGCTTCTTGAAAAACAAAACAGGCCTTTTTGTTAAGATCTTGATTTCTATAAATTAACACCATGTTTATTGGTGTTAACAAGACTAAATAAATGTTGATTTGGTTGCAAATGGTTGATAAAAAAAGTTCTTCTCTGCTTTTCTTTTAATTGTAATGGCACTACTTCCCGACATGAAAGCCAAGTCCCGTCAGGGACGCAATGTTGGTAGAAAGGAATGGCACACCACAAGCCAAGTCCCGTCAGGGACGCAACCTAGCGCAGATGGCATACCCCGGATACACATATGATTCCCGCTTGAAATATTTTTCTAAATGAATGCAATACATACCCAAAATGAGAAGGTATATTTTTCTCATTTTTAAGGGTTGCGTCCCTGACGGGACTTCGTAAACAATTGATCCAATGTTTTCTACCGACATTAAGTCCCTAACGGGACTAGTCCAGCTGAATTGAAGTTTTGTACCAGGAAGGAGGACAATAATAAAAAAAACAAACGCATAGGCCTTGGTTGAGTCGATGCTAGTCAATGTATGCTTGAAAATTCCGAATAAGCTGTATCCAAACAATTAATTCATCATCCTATTTCTTCCTAAAATGATAGCCAAGTCCCGTTAGGGACGCAACCTATGGCAGATGATAAATCTCAGGTACATTGATAATTCACGCTTGAAATATTTTTCAATAGGTTATTGCGCTGATTTAGGGAACGGGGATTGAAACTTTCATCCACAATTGTTAAATATTTAATAAACAAAGATTTTAGGCGCTATTCCTGAAACATAAACCAATCCGGACTTGTTTTATCTGCAATAACACTGCCTGTTAATTTTGCTATGATAAACATCACCATCCCCAACCAAAAGGCTGTAGAAAGCACGATTCTGGCGATCTTCGATTTGCTTTTCCCTGTCAACCATCCGGATACCAATCCGGAGGTGCCACAAGACCTGAATGACTTACAGCAGAAAATGCTGAATGTCTTGTCGGGACTGACAGAGGATAAAGAAGCGGTCTGTCGCCAATTCCTCGCCCAACTCCCTGAAATACGAAAAGTGCTTGTTAAGGACGCTGATTTTATGTTCGAATCGGATCCTGCTGCCACAGAAGTCATAGAAGTCATTGCGATTTACCCCGGATTTTTCGCTTTGTTTTGTTATCGCATTGCCCACTTCCTTGCCGGTCTAGGCGTGAATTTCCTGCCCAGGATGATCGCGGAATATGCGCACAGGATTAGCGGCATCGACATTCATCCCCTGGCCAGCATCGGCAGCCCATTCTCCATCGACCATGGAACGGGGATCGTAATCGGTGCCACAGCTGTCATTGGCAAGCATGTCAAAATCTACCAGGGCGTCACCCTGGGTGCTTTGAGTGTCGAAAAGAGCACTGCCGCCATCAAGCGACATCCCAGCATCGAAGACCATTGTGTTTTGTATGCCGGCTGTACCATCCTTGGGGGCGAGACCGTGGTGGGCAGAAACAGCGTCATCGGCGGCAATGTTTGGCTAACCAGCAGCATTGCACCCTTTTCCGTAGTTTATCATAAGAGCGAAATCCTTGTCAGGAACCATCACAATTTCCAGGAACCCGTAAATTTCATCATTTAACACCCATCATATGAAAGCCAATTCCATTTTAGACACCATCGGCAATACGCCGCATGTAAAAATAAACCGCCTCTTTGGGGCCAATGCTTCGGTTTGGATAAAATTGGAGAAAGCCAATCCAGGCGCCAGCATCAAAGACCGTATTGCTTTGGCCATGATCCTCGACGCAGAGGAGAAAGGACTGCTGAAAGCCGGCAGTGTCATCATCGAACCCACCTCCGGCAACACAGGCATCGGACTTGCCATGGTGGCCGCAGTAAAGGGATACAAGATTATCCTGGTGATGCCCGAGTCTATGTCGCTGGAACGCAGGAAGATCATGAGTGCTTTGGGCGCTGAATTCGACCTCACGCCACGCGAAAAGGGCATGAAAGGTGCGATTGAGCGGGCCAGGGAATTGGTGGCATCTACATCCGATGCCTGGATGCCCATGCAGTTCGACAATCCCGCCAATGTCGACATTCACGTAAAGACCACGGCACAGGAAATCCTGAACGACTTCCCTGATGGGCTGGACTACCTCATCACCGGTGTTGGTACAGGTGGACACATCACTGCTTGTGCCCAAGTTCTTAAAGCTGCCTTCCCAAACCTCAGGGTTTATGCCGTAGAGCCGGAACTATCGCCTGTTATCAGCGGAGGAGCGCCTGGCCCCCACCCCATTCAGGGCATTGGAGCGGGATTTATTCCGTCAATACTAGATACAAGCATCCTCGATGGGGTCATCAAAGTCAGCAAAGACGAGGCTTTTGCTTTTGCTCAGCGTGCAGCCAGGGAAGAAGGCTTGTTTGTGGGAATTTCCACGGGAGCCTCACTGGCAGCGGTGCAGCAGAAAATCGATGAGGTAGGGACTGAGGCGCGGATACTTAGTTTTTGCTATGATACGGGGGAGAGGTATTTGTCGGTGGAGGGCTTGTTTTGATGGGGCTAAGGGTGTGCGGTGGAAATCGGGAGTCGTAAATCGTGAGTCGGGAGGCTGAGGGGGTGCGGTGGAAATCGGGAGGCGGGAGTTGGGAGGCTGAGGAGGTGAGTTGGAAATCGTGAGTCGGGAGTCGGGAGGCTGAGGGGGGGCGATATAAACATGTTGAGGCAATGTGGAAAGTAACGGGCATGGGGAAGAATTGATGAAGTGGCATAAGCACATTTGGACCAGACAGAAGAAGAGCAAAAACTGTATTATCTTTGTTGCATGTCTGAATCACCAAAACAGAGGTCGGGACATTTTTTCATCCAAAGAAAACAAGTATGGACACGCTCACAATACAACTGACAAACCAACGGGCTTACAAACTTCTGCAGGAACTCGAAGACCTGCACCTGATCCGTGTGCTGAAGAAAAACAATCAGCCTGTACAAAAGCTGTCTGAAAAATACGCAGGGAAACTACCTGCTGAGGTTGCTGATGAACTGCAACAATATGTTGCTCAAAGCCGTGACGAATGGAACAACAGCAGTATCTGATCGACACCAATGTCGTTATCGACTACCTTGGACAGAAACTACCTCCTTCTGCCATGACATTTTTAAATGAAGTGGTTGATTCAATCCCAAATGTATCAATTATCACACGCATAGAAGTATTAGGATTTTCAACAACCAAAGATAGCTATCAGTTACTGGAAAGTTTTATGAACGATGCTACAGTCCTTGACCTGACAGAAGATGTGGCCAATCAAAGCATCGAAATCCGCAAATCCCTTAAAACCAAACTGCCTGATGCAATCATCGCTGCAACTGCGATGGTGTACGACCTCAAATTAATCACAAGGAATGTTGGTGATTTTAAACATATTGCTGATCTTAAACTCCTTAATCCATGGGAGTTATAACAGCACTTATGATAAAATGCCACAGGCAAAAAAGGTTAGCAAAAGCATGAATGTTATTACTCGTAGTATGTCTCTTAAGTAATAATTGCTCCCCATCATGGCCAGTAGTCTGCTTAACAGATTGGCTATGATTACTCTAAGTTCAATTTCAGGAAGCGGTATTTTGCGTTAAAACTGCCGAAGAGGAGGATGGCGTTTTTTTCGTACTGGCTGGCCAAAGCAGGAAAGAATACAAGCTCCAAATCATCGTATCCCCCAAGCCTTTGTATTTGCTCATGGCCGCTGTGGTCATAAGTGGCGAGATAAACCGCCATTTCTTTTACTATTGGATTATTCACTTTATTCCAGGGGATATCATTGTACAATACATGCAATGTGTTCTTGTATCCTATCATTTTCACAGAACCAAAAATTCCCATTACGAGGGGAGTCTGCTGATCCTTAAGCAATTTGTTTTCCCATAGAAACTCTCCTTTAGCATTACAACGAAACAAGTAGAGCTCTTGCCGGTTAAGGATAATGATGAGACCTTTCGGCGAGACGGCCTGATAGTGAAACCTATCCTTTTCCCCACCGAACCAGAAACTCCCCTCATCGCCAAAAACCAATGGCAATGGATTGTAATAATTCGCGCTATGTACTTTTCCTCTCCGCAATCCTTCTTGATAAATGGCGGCGTTTCCACTGATCACTTTTCTTGCCACCAGCTTTTCATCAAAGCTGAACTGATGAATTGTAAGCTCATCAGCAGGAGAATTCCCCAGGATAAGAGAACAGCCTCCAGTGACCGTAAAGCTGTTTTTGTCGGAGGTGAGGCCGGCACAAATCGCTTCATTGCGGTCGTTACACCCAAGGCTTATGGTCCTGATCTGTTTCCCCGGCAAATCAAAGGGGTATTGCTTTATTTCCGTGCCCTTATTTCTCAGAATTCCAAGGATGTATTCAGTTTTTTCAAAATCATTAAGTCTTCTGTACTTCAACCACTGTATCGAGTTCCTTTGCTGGATTTTTGTCTCATTAAGAGAATCAAGAACCAGGCTTAAGATATAGCAATCCCCTGCATTGCTAACAGCCGGACTTAGCATAGAATAGAATCTCTTTTCCGGGAACCGTAAATCTTCATTTTTCCAGCGAAGGTTCAGATTGGTATCCAGGAGACTAAAGCCACACTTATAGATGTTTTCGTCATTGTCTGTCAAAATAGAATATACAAGGATTTGTGTCGTGTCCTGAGAAATACTGAAATTGAATTCCACGAGTTTCCCTTTGTAATCCTCGCCATAATCCACCGTTGCAACAGGAATGGTGTTGCCTTCAGGAAGCATGCTCTGCCTGTTGATTGATTTTGCCAGCAAAAATTCCTTTTTGAGCTTTTGGTTGTAAAATGTTACAAAAAGGAAAATCTTGTCGTGTATCTTCATGAATTTCAGGAATTTGGTATTCATGCCGTCAAATTCTTCATCTAACTTTGTTATTTTCAATTCCTTAAAATCTCTACTCAGAGAGAAGATGGTGGGTTTACGCTTATCGTCCCTCAGGATTCGCTGGGGCATGTAGCCATACAGTACATTGTCCGCGGACCCGAGCATTTCTGCATAGGTGAAGCTAGTGCCTTTGATCTAGCCGATCGGTCCTGCATAGATATCCGGTTTAATGGGCTGTGCATGTAAGGCCAGGGTAATGCACAAAGTAAGCAGCATCGGGAGGATTTTTTTCATGTTCATTTGGGTTAAAAAAGATATCCTATCCTTGCCGTAAATGGCAGGATGGTGACTTGATCCTGGTTGTTATCAAAGACATAGCTTGCTCCGTCCCTGCTGCGTTGATAGCGGACGCCCAGGCCGAGGTTCATCTCAAGGGGGATGTAATCGGTGATTTTAAGTTGCCATCCAATGCCAGTATAAAGATCGTTGGTGACGACCTCTGAGAACTGCCGGTGTTTTGCACCGCAGAGGATATAAAAGCCTTTGGGAGGTCCTTTGGGATACAGTTTGTTTTCAATGCCGAGGCTCCATCCGGTTTTTTCAGGGAAGAAATTGTTGTACCAGGGGCAAAACAGATCGTCAAGCAGGAACTTATAAGAAAACCTGGGCGACAATATCCCTGCAGAGAGCTGCACACACAGGTTTTTGTAATACATCCTTTCCCAGCACACCGCATATTCGCCCTGCAAAATGCCCGTCAGATCAAGTTTAAGGATGTTTTTCGCGGAGCTGATGCCACCATCATCATAAAACCAGGGAATGCTGTCCGTTTTTTCCTGTGCAGCACAGCGAAACGAAAAGAATAAAAAACCACAGCAAAGCATCAGGATCATCCCCCCCCTTTTAGCCCAAAGCTTCGATGTCAACTGAGCACAATTCATAGATCAGATATAAAATGGTATCCAAGGGATAATGCATGCTGTCATCACCTGAGCATTATGCTTCGAATGTACAAAAGAATCCTGAATATTACAAACCTCCTGATATGAAGGGAAAAAGCTCAGGTATATTGATAGCGATTGTACCGGCAACAGAGGGGGCAATACCTTTAAAACGAGTGATTTTTCCCTTCTGGTACCGTGCCTCTTAGTAACATGGGTTATCTATTGCAAACATTATCAACATATTACCTAAAATATATTGATATCAATAAAACGATAATATTTATTAATGTAAATAAAAATACAACCCCAGCAAAAACATATTTCCCTGGCAAGGAATAGTCAAAATCAATTTTCCTTGTTTTGGCTACTCTAAAAAAACTGATTAACAACACAAGCCAGAAAACAACGGATAACAGGGTTAACAAAGTTAATTGCCATATTGGCATTTTTACTGTAAACATCAATGTTACAGGACAAAGATTTGTGTATAGAAAAAGGATTATTAGGCCTAATAAAATAGTTGTTAAATCACTGAGCAATTCAAATATTTTTTTCATTTTTACTTTGCGTAAGGTGGTTCCCTTGTAATGATCCAGATAAAGACTTTAATATCTCAGGAACCCTGTTAAGCGTAGCCTCCCGCTATGCTTTGCTTTTCTGGCATCTTGCTGAAGCTAAATTCTATTTTATAATCTTCTACCCCACTTCTTGCAATGTCAAGTGATAGATTGGTCTTGTTCAGCAATTTTGTACTCTGTTGGCATAATTACAAACGCAAAATTTATTATTTAGGCAGTAAGCCAGCATCGATGAGCGTAGCGAGACGCTAAGCTCATCGGGGGGAGTTTACATTTTGCCTTAGTTCATACATTTCCTGTCCCTGAATATAGTAGTACCCTCAAAACTAATGTTTTTTTCTTTTCCAGTGATAAATATCCGTTTATCCAGAGAAAATCGTTTGAAGCGTATTTTATCCTGCCAGGATAATTTACTAGCGTAATTTGTTAAGATTCTTGCATATTTTATCTATTTAGGATAAATTTGCATGAACAAATTATTGAATCCCCAATTATGGCAATCGCCAACAACATTAAGCGGCTCAGGGAGGACAAAGGCCTGATGCAAAAAGAAGTTTATAATGAAATCGGGCTAAAACCAGCCCATTACAATAAACTGGAAAAAGGGCTCATTGAACCTTCTGTTGAAATTTTAGACAAACTGGCATCCTTCTATGGCATTACCATTGATGAGATCGTACATTACAGCAAAGCCACACCTTCGGCTGTTACCATGGAAGACAAGACAGCCACAGAACAGCTGAGGCTTATCGCCCAGCTCAATGACAAGGATAAAAGCACCGTGATGAATATCATTGACACGATGCTTACCAAACAGAGATTTCAAACGTTCTTTGAACAAAACCTGCAAACTGCCAAATAAGATGAGACACGTTACCGTATATACCACCGATAAAGAATATAGCAATTTTGTGCAACTGGCCAAAAACCTTCATTATGTAAAAAAGGTGGAAACTGATGAAGAACCGCCTAAAGAGGAAGTTTTGGACAACCTCAAAGCAGGATTGGAAGAAGTACGGCTTTTTAAAGAAGGAAAGCTGAAGACCACTCCGGCAAAAGCTTTCCTTGATGAGCTATAAGGTTGCGCTCTCGGCTAACTTCAAAAAAGAAGCCCGGAAAGTAGTCAAAAAATACCCTTCCTTAAAAGCAGAATTAGCCGGTCTCTTCGAAGAACTTGAGACCAATCCAACCATGGGAACACCCATGGGGAACAACATCTACAAGATCCGTCTGGCAGTCGCTTCCAAAAACAAAGGAAAATCCGGCGGCGCAAGGGTGATGTCCTTTGTGAAGGTTATTGACACTACCGTCCTGTTATTCTCCATCTTCAACAAAGGCGAAAAAGACTCCATCTCTGACAAGGAAATCAAGGAGTTTATAAAGGGGTATTTGTAGGCCCCCCCTCTTAAGTGTAGCGTCCCGCAACGCTTTTTTTTTCTGGCATCTAGCTGAAGCTATATTTTATCGTCATATACCCCACTGCTTGCAATGTCAAGTGATAGATTGGTCTTGTTCAGCAATTTTGACCTCTGTTGGCATAATTACAAATGCAAAATTTAATATTTAGGCAAGAAGCCGGCATCGATGAGCGTAGCGAGAAACTACGCTCAACGAAGGATCATAGTGCCGTGCCCCGTAATATTGCAATATCTGCCGGATCAATTATTAAAGGTAATATTTCGGAGGATGTAAACATTCCTAGAACTTGGGAAACACAAAACTCTATCAACGTACCAATCGGTTGTGTATAGATTGACCCCCCCTTCTTTATATGGTTTAATATAATAGATTTTTTCAATACACATAATTGAGCCATAAAAACAATCCAATGACAATCCTTTATTAATAATTATGCTTATTGTGTCCAATTGATATGAAAAGCATGTAATTATATCTCTCGGTGGATCGGGAAGACAACAGGTGTCGATTCCAATTATAGAAATATCTGCATACTTTACATTAATCTGCTGTGGAAATGAATACTCGTATATAAAACCGAATATAGCCAAAAGGATTGCTTTTTTCATGTTACCTCGTTGGTTTATTATATATACGTTCCCAAGTTTTTCCACCATTTCCCGTACCTTCTAAAAGAAGGAATCTTGGATCTTGTCTGCCATTTTCACCAAATCTAAGCTTAGGCGATTTTATCCTATCTGTTTCGGATGCCTTGTTATGGCTTGTTGTATAGTTGGCGTCATTTCGTGATTGCCCCTTGAACATTATTCCAAATGCAAATGCTTCTTTTATTTCGTGACTTATTGTTTCGCCTACTTTTTCTCCCACTAATCCTGATATTTTACTTGCCCCTTCAAAATTTAACTGTGTATTTACTTCACTTTGGCCATTTGGCAGAATATTCGATGCATCTAGACTTGAAGGTAAAAACCATTGTGTGGAACCATCAGACGCTTTATATTGTTCGCTTTTTGTAGTCTCCACATTAACAACTACATCAGGCGATTTAATAGCTTCTAAAAGAGCTTTGTCGTTAGCTGATTTTGCTTTACCCGTAGCGGACAATTTCCCATTTTGATCTTTGGTAATTTTTAATGAGGATGATGCATTAAGGGCGGCAACGACATTGTCCGCGTCAGGGCCACATACGACAACCTCTGTACTCATCCCGGTTGGATCTATTAGCATTATGGGATTATCAGCACAATATACAAATGGACTCAATCCAGGATATTTATCACTCATTGGGTCAACCCCCAGGAACACAGACGTTTTCGGGTCATAGTACCGTGCCCCATAGTAACAACGCCCTCTTTCGTTAGCGGAATTAATTGACATAGAATCTATTATAAATTTTAGAATATATGCAATTTGCATTTAAACTGTCAAATCTCACAAAGTCTTCTAATAAGTATGTAAGACTGTCTCGACCAAGGAAATTTGCAAATGACTTTTTGTAATAAACTACTTTCGCGACACCTGCACGCTTAGGGACATCGAAAAAAACGGAATCTATAAAAAAGGATTCTGGGGCAATAGCTAAAAAAGGCCTTACTCGAAATTGGTTAAAAAAATATGTTTGATGAACTATTTTTATTACAGTATCAAATGACACTCCCTCAATTTTCGATGTAGTATAGATGCTGTAAGGAAAAATATTTCTGTACCTGTAGTAGTAATCGGTGCTATATTTGGGTTTGTCGATGACTTCTAAAAAAACAGAGTCCCCCTCGGAATTATAGATTCCTGTATATTCAGAAGGGATGAAAATTGTATCCTTTGTCGGGTTTGCAATTTTTATTAACAAGGAGTTACTATCCCTAATGCAAACCACAGAAACAATTTCAGTTTCTTTTTTCATTTCTGTACATGAGGTTAGAACATAGATAACAATCACGAGAACAGCATAACAAAAAAAATCACATCTCATATTACTTCCTCTAAAATCGCTTAGAATATACATTGCCAAGGTAGAACTAAAATGTCAAATCATCATTGCCCCTCTCAGCCTCGGCAATCTAGATATCTAGGCCAATCCGTGTTCATTACTTACGATTCCGCAACTGACTTATCATTATTGTCGAATAGTAAAATGTTGGCATATTGGATCTCCTGACCTGTCTTATCTGAAATTCCAAACTCTACCTGCTTACTTTGGCCACTAAATGGCATGGCTCCTATTCAAGTTCACACCCCCCACACCTCACGATTCACGA
>Ga0247839_1008489_pt1 | contig 10760 bp, 10 predicted proteins | sample LaCruzMarch2015__6_FD_192405 | JGI IMG/M metagenome (GOLD analysis project Ga0247839, IMG submission 192405) | Freshwater microbial communities from meromictic Lake La Cruz, Castile-La Mancha, Spain - LaCruzMarch2015_16m | ecosystem: Environmental > Aquatic > Freshwater > Lake | place: Spain...
CGTGCCATGCGTTACAGCCTGGAGCGTGTGGTGCGTGGGCTGGATACCATCAGCGCCACGGGCAATATCCTGCGCGACTACCTGACCGATCTGTTCCCCATCATGGAACTGGGCACCAGTGCCAAGATGCTGTCCATCGTGCCGCTGATGGCCGGCGGCGGCATGTACGAAACCGGTGCCGGCGGCTCTGCTCCCAAGCACGTGCAGCAGTTGGTCGAAGAAAACCACTTGCGCTGGGATTCGCTGGGCGAGTTCCTGGCCCTGGCGGTGTCGCTGGAAGATTTGGGGCTAAAAACCGGAAACGAGAAGGCCAAGATCCTTGCCAAGACGCTGGATGCGGCCACCGGCAAACTGCTGGACAACAACAAGGGCCCATCACCCAAGACCGGCCAATTGGACAACCGTGGCAGCCAGTTTTACCTGGCCATGTACTGGGCTCAGGAACTGGCCGCACAGACCGAGGATGCGGCGCTGCAAGCCCATTTCACCCCCTTGGCCAAGGCGCTGGCGGACAGCGAACAGCAGATTACCGAAGAGTTCAAGGCAGTGCAAGGCAAGCCGGTTGACATCGGTGGCTACTACATGGTTGACGTCCAGAAGATGACGGCCATCATGCGCCCAAGCCCCACACTGAATGCCATTCTGACCCACGCCAACGCTTGATCGCGTAGCAATCCTGGGCCTCAGGTCCAGGATTGCCGGGCAATGTCCAACGACCGCAATCGCAGGGCAGGCTCATACACATCGCAGACCAGGACGAATTCATCGGCACCGGTCATCTCCTGCAGTTTTGCAAACGAAGCACTTACTGTTTCAGGCCCTCCAATGACGGCCATTCCCAGGAACTCGGAAATGGCTGACCGCTCGCGCTCTGACAGGTGCGAGGCAAAGTCTGCCACCGGCGCCTGCAGCTTTTTCCGCTCACCCGTAAGAATGCCCAGTACGCGCTGGTACACGCTGCTGGCCAGAAATTGGGCTTCTTCGTCGGTTGGGGCCGCCACCAGTGGTACACCGATGGCCAGATACGGTTTTGCAAGTGTTGCTGACGGGCAGAAGTTGCCCCTGTACACCTCAATGGCCTGCATCATCATTTGCGGCGCGAAGTGTGACGCAAAAGCATAGGGCAGCCCGCGCTCTGCGGCCAATCGGGCAGAAAAGAGGCTGGACCCCAGCAGCCAGATCGGCACATGGGTACCTGCACCGGGGGTGGCTACCAACCGCTGCCCCGGGCGGGCATCAGCCAGTAAATCCAGAAGCTCCGCCACTTCCCTGGGGAAGTCCTGCTCCGTCTCAATTTGGTTGCGCCGCAGCGCTCGCATGGTGTATGCGTCTGTGCCGGGGGCTCGGCCCAATCCCAAGTCGATCCGGTTGGGATACAGCTCTGCCAATGTTCCAAATGCCTCGGCGACAACCAGTGGCGCATGGTTGGGTAGCATGATGCCGCCGGACCCGACACGGATGTGCTGGGTTCCCCCCGCGATATAGCCCACCAACACTGCCGTTGCAGAGCTGGCTATGCTTGGCATATTGTGGTGCTCGGCAAGCCAGTAGCGCGTGAAACCCAGTTTCTCTGCGTGTTGGGCGGTCCGCAGTGCTAGCGCAAGTGCTTGCGCTACTGTGCCGCCCTCACGAACGGCAACGAGGTCCAGCATGGAGAGTCGGGTTTTGTCAGGGTTGGCCATCTGCACATTGTGATGCAAGCGACGATGGGGCAATCAACGTCTATGTATGCCAGTGAACAGAGCAATGCAGCGCGCAAATGTGCGGGAACAGTCAAATATTTGCATCCGAAAACTCTAGGATGCATTGCTCAACCACCAACGGAATGCACCATGAATCGCCACTATTGCTCGTTAGAGGGTGATCCCGGTTCAGGAGTTTGTGGACTCGTGTCGCGTTCGAAACTCTGCCGGTGAGAGGCCGGTCCAGCCTTTAAAAGCGCGAATAAAGCTCTTTTCGTTCTGAAACCCCGAGGCCTCCGCCACTTGCTTGATAGGGCGAGCGGTTCGGTGCAGTAGTTCGGTGGCACGCGCCTGGCGCACTTCGTCTTTGAGACCCTGCAGCGTGGCGCCTTCTTCCCTGAGCTGGCGATGCAGCGTGCGTGGCGACACATGCAGAAGTGTGGCCAACGCTTCGGCGTTGTGGGTTTGTTGGGCGTGGCTGGCCAGGGTCTGTCGCACGCGCTGCACCAGCAGGCGGTCACGGCGGTACTGCAGCACGGTCAGGGGCAGGGCGTGTTGCAGCATCTGCTGCAGGGCCTTCTCGTCACGCCGCAGGGGCAGGCTCAGGTAATTTGCATCAAAAATGATAGCTGCTTGCGCTTGCCGGAAGAGACTGACACCGCTAAAGAGCACTGAATAGGCGTCGGCATGTGGCGGTGGTGCAAAGGGAAACTCAGCACCGCGCAAAGGAATGCGCGAGTCCACCAGCCAGCATGCCAGGCCGTGGATGTTGCGCAGCACGGATACCAGGCAAAATTCCCGTACGGGCTCTGGCAGGATGGGCGACAGGCAATTCTGCTCCGTGTCCCCCGCCCGCTTTGCGGGCTCCTCCTTGACCTGCGCAGAATCCCCTGCCGCCCATCCTGCCGGTGTGGCGGTGCGCTCGGCGATGCGAATGGTGGCCACGTCGCCTGCTACGTCCAGTTCCAGGGCAATATCGGGAGCAATCAGTCCGTGGTGGCGGCACCAACGCGACAGCGCCAGTTGCAAGTTGGGCGCGCTGATGGAGGCGCGTGCCAGCATGCCATAGCTGCCCCAGGGCAGGCGTCGGCTGAACCAGCCCAGGGCCTCGTCGTCCAGTTCCTGCATGGCGGTACCCGATAGCGTCTCCATCTGCCAGGCGGTGATGCGGGCGTCGGGCTTTGCCAACTGCTCTGGCGCAATCTGTGCCCGGCGCAGGGCCACGGACGGGTCTTGCCCATAGCGCCGGTAGGCGCTGCCAATGGCGCGTGCAAAGGCCATGGGTGTCGCGGCGATAGGTGATGAGGTAACCATGCCACTAGTGTGCAGCAGTTTTTCACTGAGTGGCACGATTTGCAACCTCTGTGGCCTGCCATACCCCCCCGAACCCGCTGAAAATGCAGTCTGCCCTGAACCCTTTTCGTGGAACCCCGACATGTCCATTCTGGAAACCCAACTCAACGCCCGCTCGGCCGATTTTGTCGCCAATGCCAATGCCATGCGCACTCTGGTGGCCGACCTGAATACCCAGACCGACAAGGCGGCCATGGGCGGTGGCGATGCTGCCCGCGCCAAGCACACCGCCCGCGGCAAGCTGCTGCCGCGTGACCGTGTGCACAACCTGCTGGATGTGGGCACACCGTTCCTGGAACTGTCTCCGCTGGCGGCGATGGGTATGTACCCCGACCGCGACGGGACTGACAGCGCGCCCTGCGCTGGTGTGATCGCCGGCATTGGCCGCGTCAGCGGTGTGGATTGCATGATTGTGTGCAACGACGCCACGGTGAAGGGTGGTACCTACTATCCCCTCACCGTCAAAAAGCATTTGCGCGCGCAGGAGATTGCCCAGCAGAATCGCCTGCCCTGCATCTATCTCGTGGATTCGGGTGGTGCCAATCTGCCCAACCAGGACGAGGTGTTCCCCGACCGTGACCACTTTGGCCGCATCTTCTTCAACCAGGCCAATATGAGCGCCGAGGGCATTGCGCAGATCGCCGTGGTCATGGGTTCGTGCACGGCCGGTGGCGCCTACGTGCCCGCCATGAGCGACGAGACCATCATCGTCAAGAACCAGGGCACCATCTTCCTGGGCGGCCCGCCCTTGGTGAAGGCTGCCACCGGTGAGGTGGTGACAGCCGAAGACCTGGGTGGTGGCGATGTGCACACGCGCCTCTCGGGCGTGGCCGACCACCTGGCGCAGAACGACCTGCACGCGCTGTCGATTGCGCGCACCGCCGTTGCCAATTTGAATCAAAAAAAGCCTCTAGCCCCCGCATTGATTGCACCAGTAGCTCCCAAATTTGCAGCAGAAGAGCTGTATGGCGTGATTCCCACCGACACCCGCAAGCCCTTCGACGTGCGGGAAATCATTGCCCGCATCGTGGATGGTTCCGAGTTCCACGAATTCAAACCCCGCTTTGGCACCACGCTGGTGACGGGTTTCGCCCACATCGAAGGCATGCCGGTGGGCATCATCGCCAACAACGGCATTTTGTTCAGCGAGTCGGCGCTGAAGGGCGCGCACTTTATCGAGCTGTGCTGTCAGCGCAAGATCCCGCTGGTGTTTCTGCAGAACATCACCGGCTTCATGGTCGGGCGCAAGTACGAAAACGAAGGTATCGCCCGCAACGGCGCCAAGATGGTCACAGCGGTTGCCACCGCCAACGTGCCCAAGTTCACCATCATCATTGGCGGCAGCTTTGGCGCTGGCAACTACGGCATGTGCGGTCGCGCTTACAGCCCCCGTTTTTTGTGGATGTGGCCCAACGCGCGCATCAGTGTCATGGGCGGCGAACAGGCGGCCAGTGTGCTGGCCACGGTGCGCCGCGACGGTATTGAAGCCAAGGGCGGAGCATGGACCAAGGACGAGGAAGAAGCCTTCAAGGCGCCCATCCGCCAGCAGTACGAAGTGCAGGGCCACCCCTACTACGCCACGGCCCGCTTGTGGGACGACGGCATCATCGATCCGGCCGACACGCGCCGCGTGCTGGCGCTGGGGCTTTCGGCCTCGCTTAACGCACCGATTCCGGAAGTGAAGTTCGGTCTTTTCCGCATGTAGCGGACCCATCAGGTGCGCGGTCTTTCGCTTCTTCTCATGGTCAAAGGAAATTTGTAATGGATGCAATCCTGGCCCAGATGCAGAGCTCAGGTCCGTTGGGCCTGCCCCAACTGCTGGCATTGGCGGCTGCATTGGGGTGGGCCAGTGGTTTTCGTTTGTACGCGGTCGTCTTTCTGGTAGGGGCGTCGGGCGCGGCGGGGTGGATCACGCTGCCCTCAGGTCTGCATGTTTTGCAACACCCGGCCATGTTGATAGGCAGCGGGGTGATGCTGCTGGTTGAGTTTCTTGCCGACAAGATTCCTGGTGTCGATTCGCTGTGGGATCTGATTCACAGCGTTATCCGTATTCCAGCCGGAGCGGCGCTGGCGGCCGGTGCGTTAGGGGCAGACAGTGCCACTGCCACTGCCCTGGTCGCGCTGTTGGGCGGTACGCTGGCTGCGTCGAGCCAGGCCGCCAAGACCACCACGCGCGCGGCCATCAACACCTCGCCAGAACCCTTTGCCAACATCGCCGCCAGTCTGGTGGAAGATGGCCTTGTGGTGGGCGCCGTATGGCTGGCCACGCAGCATCCGCTGGCGTTCGCCCTGTGTCTGGGCATCGCCATCGTGGTGCTGGGGCTGGTTACTGTCACCCTGTTCCGGTTTCTGCGCACTGCGGTGCGCCGCGCTGCTTCCCTTTTCTCTGGATCGTCAAAGGTTACCCAACATGTTTAACAAAATCCTCATCGCCAACCGTGGCGAAATCGCCTGCCGCGTTGCCGCCACCGCGCGACGCATGGCTGTCAAAACCGTTGCCGTGTATTCCGATGCCGATGCCGGTGCCAAGCACGTGGCTGCGTGTGATGAAGCCATCCACATTGGCGGCAGCGCTCCCAAGGACAGCTACCTGCGCTGGGAAAAAATCATTGCAGCGGCCCAGGCCACCGGCGCACAGGCTATCCACCCCGGCTACGGCTTTCTGAGCGAGAACGAAGAGTTTGCGCAGGCCTGCGCCAAGGCGGGGCTGGTGTTTATCGGGCCACCCGCTTCGGCCATCAAGGCGATGGGGCTGAAGGCCGAATCCAAGCAGCTGATGGAAAAAGCCGGAGTTCCCCTGGTGCCTGGCTACCATGGCGCCAACCAGGACCCGGCGTTGCTGCAGGCCGAGGCGGATCGCATTGGCTACCCCGTGCTGATCAAGGCCAGTGCCGGTGGCGGTGGCAAGGGCATGCGTGCGGTGGACAAGGCCGAAGACTTTGCCTCTGCACTCGCTTCGTGCAAGCGCGAGGCCATCAATAGCTTTGGCGATGACGCGGTGCTGATCGAGAAGTATGTGCAACGCCCCCGCCACATCGAGATCCAGGTATTTGGTGACACGCATGGCAACTACGTCTACCTGTTCGAGCGCGACTGTTCGGTGCAGCGCCGACACCAGAAGGTGCTGGAAGAGGCGCCCGCTCCCGGCATGACACCCGAGATGCGCGCCCAGATGGGGCTGGCCGCTGTGGCTGCGGCCCGCGCCGTGAACTATGTGGGCGCCGGCACGGTGGAGTTCATCGTGGAACAGAGGGACGGCGGTGAGATGAACTTCTTCTTTATGGAGATGAACACCCGCCTGCAGGTGGAGCACCCTGTCACCGAAGCCATCACCGGCCAGGACCTGGTGGAGTGGCAGTTGCGTGTGGCCAGTGGTGAAAAATTACCCAAGGCACAGGACGAACTCAGGATCATGGGTCACGCCATCGAGGCGCGTATCTGCGCCGAGAACCCCGACAACAATTTCCTGCCCGCCACCGGCACGCTGCATGTGTACGGTCTGCCCGTCTGCACCACGTTCGAGCGTGCGGATGACGCCGTGCGCGTGGACTCTGGCGTGCGCGAGGGCGACTCCATCAGCCCGTATTACGACTCCATGGTCGCCAAGCTCATCGTCCACGGCAGTACGCGCGAGCAAGCGCTGGCGCGCCTGGACACCGCGCTGGCACAAACCCATATCGTCGGCCTGACGACCAATGTGCAGTTCCTGCGCCATGTGACCACCAGCCCGTCGTTCGCCCAGGCGCAACTGGACACCGCGCTGATCCCGCGCGAATCAGCCGTGCTGTTCAACCAGGAAAAGGTGGGCCTGCCAATGGCAACCGCTGCCATGGTGGCCGATATGCTGGTCAGCGAAGGCCGCCTGGCCCAGCAAGCCAATGTCCAAGGCTGGATCGATCCCTGGGCGCAGCGCGACGGCTGGCGTTCGCACGGCGCCTCCAACCGTGAATTCATGCTGGAGTTCCATGGCGAGCCGCACACGGCGCTGTTCACGCGCCTGCACGATGGCGGCCTGCAGCTGACGATTGATGGCAACACCGCGGCCCTGCGTTACACACCCGTGGCCGGTGGCGCACTGGATGTGCGCTACGGAGACCTGCGCTCCACGGTGCATTTGTATAAAAAAGGGGAGATAGCCCACGTATTCACTGCGCTAGGCGCTACGCAAATCGTAGCAATTGACGCGCTGGCGCATGCCGGTGAGGTGCACGCCGAAGTTGGCCGCCTGACTGCACCCATGCCTGGCAAGGTGGTGTCGTTTGCCGTCAAGGCCGGCGATGCGGTGAAGAAGGGCCAGGCCTTGGCTGTGATGGAAGCCATGAAGATGGAGCACACCATTGCCGCCCCGGCCGATGGCACGGTGGCCGAGTTGTTGTTCGCTCCGGGTGACCAGGTGACCGAAGGGGCCGAGCTGCTGAAGCTGGAAGTAGCGGTCTGATGCGCATCACGTTTTGCTGTACCGATACCGCGTCCGAGCCCTGGCTTCAAGGCCTGCGCGCCGCCCTGCCTGGGGCCGAAGTCTGCCTGTGGGCGCCTGGCGCACCACCGGCCGACCACGCAGTGGTCTGGGCGCCGCCCCAGCAGTTCTTTGACGAGCAGACGCAGCTCAAGGCGGTATTCAACATTGGCGCCGGGGTGGATGCTTTGTTGAAGCTGCGTTTGCCGCCCAAGGCGCTGATCGTGCGGCTGGACGATGCCGGCATGTCGGTGCAAATGGCCGAGTACGTGTGCCACGCTGTCATCCGCCACTTCCGCGAATTCGATGCCTACGAAGCGGACACTCGCCACGGCAAATGGTCGTTCCGCAAACCCCGCGAGCGCACCGATTTCCCGGTGGGCATCATGGGGCTGGGCGTGCTGGGCGCGCGCGTAGCACGGGCCTTGGTGCAGTTTGAATTCCCAGTGAATGGCTGGAGCCGCAGCCCCAAGGCGCCCAGGCTCCTGGACGGCGTGAAGTGCTTTTCGGGTTCCGATGGATTCAAAGATTTTCTGGCTGCCAGCCGGGTGCTGGTCTGCTTGTTGCCGCTGACGCCTGACACGCGGGACATCATGAATCGGGACCATCTGTCGCGCCTGCAAGCTGGCGCCTACGTCATCAACGTGGCACGCGGCGCCCATCTGGTGGACGACGACTTGCTGGCCTTGCTGGACAGCGGCCAGCTCTCCGGGGCCACGCTGGACGTGTTTCGCACCGAGCCGCTGCCGCCAGAGCACCGATTCTGGAATCACCCGAAAATCACGGTCACGCCGCACACCTCGGCCCGCACACTGCGCAGCGAAAGCATTGCGCAGATCGCGGGGAAAATGGCGGCACTGCAGCGCGGAGAGCCTGTAGCGGGTGTGGTCGAGTCAAGTCGCGGATACTGAGTCCGCACGGATTTTTGAAAAGAGAGTAGTTATGGATTTACCCCAACGCGTCAAACTGGTCGAAGTCGGCCCCCGGGACGGCCTGCAGAATGAAAAGCAGCCTGTGCCTGCCGCCATCAAGATCGAACTCGTGCACCGCCTGCAAGTGGCCGGACTCAAAGAGATCGAAGTCACCAGCTTTGTGTCGCCCAAATGGGTTCCGCAAATGGCGGACAACGCCGAGGTCATGGCCGGGCTGCAGCGCCAACCCGGCGTGCGCTACTCCGTGCTGACACCCAATCTGCAGGGTTTTGAGGCGGCCGTGAAATCCGGGCCTGACGAGATTGTTGTTTTCGGCGCCGCCAGCGAGGCCTTCAGCCAGAAAAATATCAATTGCAGCATTGCCGAAAGCATTGAGCGTTTCCGCCCGGTAGTTGAGGCGGCGTTGGCCAAAGGCGTGACCGTGCGCGGTGCAATCTCCTGTGCAGTGGGTTGCCCGTACGAGGGCGAGATTGCGCCCGAGCGCGTGGCCATGGTGGCGCGGCTGATGCATGGCATCGGCGTGCAGCACGTGGGCGTGGCCGACACGATTGGTGTGGGCACGCCGCTTAAGGTGCAGCGGGCACTGGATGCTGCGTTGACCGTGTACACCATCGACCAGATTTCGGGCCACTTTCACGATACCTATGGCATGGCGCTGGCCAACACGCTCGTGAGCCTGCAGATGGGTGTGTGGCAGTTTGATATGTCGGTAGCCGGTCTGGGCGGTTGCCCGTATGCCAAGGGTGCGACCGGCAATGTGGCGTCTGAAGACGTGGTCTACCTGCTGCATGGCATGGGTATTGAGACCGGCATTGACCTGGACAAGCTGGTGGACGCCGGTGCCTTCATCAGCGACTTTTTGCAGCGCAAACCCAGCTCGCGGGCGGCGACCGCGATGCTGAACAAACGACAGGGTTGAGAGACAACGATGGAGAACCAGGATTCGAAGAATCTGCCCGAAGGTGTCCAACGGGTGGCCACAGCGTTAAAGGCCAAGAACCATCCCCACAGCCCCGTCATGCTCGACGACGCAGCGCGTACCGCCCAGCAGGCGGCCGACGCATTGGGCATAGCGGTCGGCCAGATCGCAAAAAGCATCATCTTTCGCCGCCGCTCGGACGATGTGGCGGTGCTGGTCATCACCTCGGGGGATCGCCGTGTGGACGAGAAGAAGATCGAAGCGCTGGTTGGCAAAGTCGGTCGGGCCGACGCAGAGTTTGTCAAAGCCAGGACCGGTTTCAGCATTGGTGGGGTGTCGCCTTTGGCGCACACGCAAGCACCAGTCACCCTGGTGGACCAGGATCTGTTCCGTTTTGAGGAGATATGGGCGGCGGCAGGGCATCCCCACGCCGTGTTCAAACTGCGCCCGCATGACCTGGCCGCGTTGGCCGATGCGCCCACAGCAGACGTGGCAAAAGCGGTGCAGCCATGACGGTAAACCAATTTGCTATGAAAAAACTAGCTGATTACGCAGTATTGGCGAGGGCTACAGCCGAAAATGTTCCCTCACCTTGCATCTCGGTGTGCCGCATGGACAACCGGACGGCCGTGTGTGAAGGCTGTTTGCGCACCATTGATGAAATCCGGCTGTGGAGCGTCAACAGCGACTCCGAGAAAAGAGCGGTTTGGGCGCTCATTGCGCAGCGCATTGTGACAGCCACCGCGACCTTTACTGCACCATGAAACACATCACCTTTTACCTGGACTTCATTTCGCCCTACGCCTGGCTGGCATTTGAGGAGATGCCGCAAGCGCTCATGGGCCTCAGCTACTCGGTCACCTACAAGCCGTTGCTGTTTGCCGCTCTGCTCAAACACCATGGCCAACTTGGACCGGCCGAAATTCCGGCCAAGCGCGACTGGACCTACCGCCAGGTGCGGTGGCTGGCCCACAGTAAGGGGCTTGCGCTGGACATGCCTGCGGCGCACCCGTTCAACCCGCTGGGCCTGCTGCGCCTGGCATTGGCCACCGATGCCAAAGGACAGCCCAACCGCTATGTATGCGAGACCCTGTTCAAACATGTCTGGGTGGGTGGTGCCGATGCCGCAGACCCCACGCGCATGGCCGCGATCACGCAGCAGTTGGCACCCAAGCGCGATCCGTCGGACGACTCGGTCAAGGCGCAACTCCGTGCCCACTCAGACGAAGCCATCGGCGCAGGCGTGTTTGGCGTACCCGCGTTCGAGGTCGACGGCAAGGTGTTCTGGGGGCTGGACGGACTGCCCATGCTGCGGGCCTATCTGGAGGGAGATACCTGGTTTGACGGCCCGTTCTGGAATGCAGCCATGGATGTCCCGGCAGGCGTTGTTCGTAAGTAAATGAACGGGGTTGGCGTGA
>Ga0247839_1008490_pt1 | contig 10759 bp, 6 predicted proteins | sample LaCruzMarch2015__6_FD_192405 | JGI IMG/M metagenome (GOLD analysis project Ga0247839, IMG submission 192405) | Freshwater microbial communities from meromictic Lake La Cruz, Castile-La Mancha, Spain - LaCruzMarch2015_16m | ecosystem: Environmental > Aquatic > Freshwater > Lake | place: Spain...
AACCCCATATCCGTAAGCACGTGAAGTGCAGCCTTGGCCGCGCCTCCCGTACCCAAGATAAGTGCAGAGGTATTATGCGGTTGAAGCAACGGGAAAATACTGCCTTTAAATCCTGTCACATCCGTATTGTAGCCAACTAGGCGAATAGCGCTTCCTATGCGCTCCACTTTAATGGTATTTACTGCTTGTATGGATTTGGCTTCGGTATCAATAGCGTCCAAAAAAGGAATGATGGCCGTTTTGAACGGTATGGTCACATTTACTCCAACCAGTGAGGTGTCATTTTGCAATTCTTCAACCGCAGCACTGACAGAGGCTACATCAATATTGCGGTATGAAGCAGCAATACCAAGTGTTTTAAACTTAGCCTCAAAATATCCTTTAGAGAACGAATGCGACAGCCGATGCCCAACTAAGCCAAAGGTGCTCACGCCTTCTTCTGCATCTTGTATTTCACAAATTCGAATACCATGGGCAACACGGATATGCCCACAATAGCCAAGGCCACCTTGCCAATATTATCTTTAATAATGTCGAATTCGCCTAAGAAATAGCCCGCTGTGGTGAGTCCAAATACCCACACAGCACCGCCCACCACGTTATAGGTGAAAAATTTCATCGGTGTCATTTCGGCAATGCCTGCTACAAACGGAGCGAAGGTGCGCACAATGGGTACAAACCGCGCCATGATGATGGTTTTGGGGCCATACTTCTCATAAAAAGCGTGGGTAGTGTCTAAGTTTTCTTGCTTCACCAACACGCGGCCAGCCAATTTCAATTTTAATATGCGCAGCCCAATGTATTTCCCAATAAAGTAGTTGGTATTATCACCCAACACGGCCGCTACAAACAGCAGCATGGTTAATGCAGCCATGTTCAAATAGCCCGAATGCGCAAACAATCCAGCGGTAAACAATAGCGAATCGCCAGGTAGAAACGGCATGATTACCAAACCTGTTTCGATGAAAATAACTAAGAACAGAATGGCGTAGATGTAGGTGTCATATGTTTGGAAAAGCCACGGAAAATCAAGGTCAAGAATGTGTTGAAATAATTCAATCATAAGGATGTTTGATAATGGTTTTAGAGACACAATGATTGCATCTCTCTGGTAAAGAAGATGTTGATGAACTAGTATTTCTCAAGTGAAGAATCAATTTGGTCGGCCCAAGCTAAGATTCCACCTTTCAGATTGTAAAGATTTTCCATGGCAAACCGCGATTCCAAGGCATTCACCACATTGGCCGAGCGTCCACCGCTTCTGCATTGCAAAATAACGGGAATGTCGGTACGAATTTCATCCACACGGGTTAGGATTTCACCCATCGGGATGTGCAAACCACCGATGGTACACACTTCAATTTCCCAATCTTCGCGAATGTCTATAAGTTGAAATGTTTCTTTGGCGTCCATTTTCGCCTTCAATTCTCTCACCGAAATCTCTTTCATTGTTGTGTCTTTTGTAATGTGAATGGCCTTATTTGCATCAATAGTTTCGGGTAGATGGTTGAAAAACGTATCACCACGCAAGCCTACACGCAGCGTTTCCAGCGGAATAACTTCGGCAGGTGCAATGTTTCCCAAATTAACGTTGGCGCCAAGCAAGTTGATAAACCACACTTGTTGTTCTTTTTGCGGTGCTTCCCAAATCACTTTGTCGGCTGGCACTACTCCGAGTATTTTATTGATAAGCGAAACGTGAGCCGAACCATTGGGTCGGTAAATGCCTACTGTGCCGCTTTCGCGCGCTTCGGCAATCACTTTCCATGAACCTGCATCCAATTCCGCCAACATCATTTTCTTCCATTTTCCGGGATGAATAATAATGCCTGATTCCTTAGATCCTACCTCGCTAAGCACAGTGTATTCTCTAGAAAGGTTTTGTATAAGCTCACACTTTTTGCTGTGGTGTAGCGAAATCGAACCATCTGAAACCTCAATCATTCCAATGCCCAGGGCATTTACCATACGCTTGTAATCGTCCAGTTTTCCCCGAATAATGAAGGCTTCAAACAGGGTTCCACCCAAGTATACATCCAACCCTGCGCTGCGATACAGTTTTACTTTCTCTTGTATGTTTCGACCTACAAGAGAAGTTCCGAATCCAAGCTTTACCAAATCGGTAAGATGTCCGCTCGATTCAATTAAATCCTCCGCTTGGCGTAGACTCAAGCCTTTGTCCATCACCATAGTAATGCCCGACTGACGCGGCTTTTGGGGCCGTGTGGGTAGAAATGGTAATTCGAAATTCATCATTGACCGTAAATTCCAATCAAGTCCATAACACGTGGATTGTGTATGGCTTCTGGATACTCATCAAAGAGCAGGATGTGTTTCTCAAAATCAATTTCAAGGCCATTTTGCAAATAATGCATCGCGTCTCCACCTTGACCCGCAATCATTAGAAACGCAGCAATGCGGTAGTGCAATTCTGCATCATCGGGCGTAATTTTTATCGCCTCCATCAAGCTTTCAATGCCGGTTTCTCTATCTAAATGATGGAAATGCAATTGCGCCTTGGCAAGCCAAAATCGTGGTTCGTCTGGCGCGGTTTCAAGCGCTTTTTCAAATGCTTCTGCGGCTTTTTCAAACTCACAAAACTGCTCTTGCAAATCACCAAGGAAAAACCAGAATTCGGCATCCATCGGGTCTATTTCTAGAGCCCTATTCACATACGGAAGGCATTCGTGATAGCGTTCTTGCTTTTCTCTAACCACCGCCATTCCATACCATGCTTCAGCACACTCGGCATCAAGGTCGGTGGCTTTTTTGTACAATTCAAACGCTTGGTCAAACTCCTTGCGACCTTCTGCGCATTCTGCCAGTCCTACAATGGCATCTGGATGGTCGTCATCCAATTCGAGCAACGCTTCAAATTGAACCTGAGCTCTATCCCAGTTTTCGGCCTCCAAGTAGCAGTCGCCCAATTCTTGAAGCACCATGCCGTCTTCATCATCAATAGCCACACAAAGTTCCAATGCCCAAATGGCTCTGGGATGGTCGTCTAGCTTGCGATAAAAGGTGGCGAGATTAAACCATCCACCACTTGAATAGGGATACTCGTCCAGATGTTTATTTAGGTATTCAATGGCTAATTCAGGCTCGTCCATTAGGTCGAACAAGAAACTAATTTCGAAAATTAGCCCTTGTTGCTCTGGATTTTCGCGCAAGGCAGTTTTGAGTTGTGAAAGGGCTTCAGGACGGTTTCCTATGGTGTCATATTCATAACTGATAAGCAAGTAGAGCTCGCTAGTATCTTCCACAAATTCTAAAGCCGATTGGTAAATCTGAATGGCTTCTTCGTGTTTGCCCAATTTGCTGTGAATGCTGCCTTTCATAATCAGCATTTCCACATTGGTTGGGTCTATCGACTCCAACAATGCAATGGATTTCAGGGCATTTTCGTCATCTCCCTTCAAGGCAAGTATATCGGCCCGTTTTAGTTCAAAGTCTTTATTGTGGGGATGTTGCTGCGATGCGAGTTCCAGCACTTTCCATGCTTTGTCCAAGTCGAACACAACCATGTAGTGCTCCACTAGCTCTTCAAGGTCGTCCACATCAAAATAGTACTGGTCATCGTTGGCCAGCATGTGTTCAAAACGCTCCAGACTTTCGGTGTTGCGCTCGAATTCGTTCTCAGATTCTGGGTCAGTGTTCATGTCCAAAAACTTTGGATAAGGCTACTCAAATTCAAACAATCCCAACGCATCAGCTCTCCGTTATTATCAACAAGTTGTGTTCAAAAAATGAAATCAACTTCTTTTGATACTGCAAAGGACGGGTTTTGCTGTTAATTCTGAGATGGTACTTTTGACGGGCAACACGAAATTTATAACATGGCGTTAATTAAATCGATTTCTGGTATTCGGGGAACAATTGGTGGAAGGGTAGGAGAGGGGCTTAGTCCGTTGGATACAGTGAAGTTCACCGCAGCTTATGCCGAACTTATAAAGGCACGTTCTGGTGTGGCTCGCCCAAAAGTGGTGGTTGGTCGCGATGCCCGTATTTCGGGGTCTATGGTAAATCATTTGGTGGTTGGAACCCTTATAGGCTCAGGTATCGATGTGATTGATTTGGGTTTGTCCACCACACCTACAGTAGAAGTTGCGGTGGCTGCGGAAAAAGCTCAAGGAGGAATTATTCTCACCGCAAGTCATAACCCGAAGCAATGGAATGCATTGAAGTTATTGAACGAAAAAGGAGAATTTATTTCAGGAGTTGAAGGCGAGGAAGTGTTACGCATCGCAGAAGAGGAGTCGTTTCAGTTTGTAACTATGGAACATCTAGGCACCGTTGCTCAAATTGATGATTACATGGAGCGGCATATTGCTATGGTTTTGGATATAAAACTGGTAGATGTGAGTGCTATTCGTAAAATGAATTATCATGTGGTGATTGATTGCGTGAATTCTACGGGTGGAATTGTACTTCCCAAATTGCTTAAAGCATTGGGCGTAGCCAAAATAACCGAACTGTTTTGCGAACCAAATGGACTTTTTCCGCACAATCCAGAACCGTTGCCAGAGCATTTAACTGAAATTTCAGGAACCATTAAGAAAGTGAAAGGCGATATTGGTTTTGTAGTTGATCCTGATGTGGATCGGTTGGCGATGGTTTGTGAGAATGGTGAAATGTTTGGCGAAGAATATACGCTTGTGGCTGTTGCGGATTATGTTTTGTCGCAGCAAGTTGGCAATACCGTGTCTAACCTTTCCTCTACACGAGCATTGCGCGATGTGACCGAAAAAGCAGGAGGAACCTACAATGCGAGCGCTGTAGGCGAGGTGAATGTTGTGGAAATGATGAAATCTACCAATGCAATTATTGGCGGAGAAGGGAATGGCGGCATTATTTATCCCGAACTTCATTATGGACGCGATGCATTGGTGGGAATCGCGTTGTTTTTAACTCACATGGCCAAGAAGGGACTTTCAGTAAGTCAACTTCGGGCAAGCTATCCCAACTACTTTATTAGTAAAAATAAAGTGGAGCTAACGCCAGAAACGGATGTGGATGCCATATTAGAGGGTGTGAAAAACAAGTACCAAAAGCAACCCATCAATACTGTTGATGGTGTGAAAATTGAGTTCGACAAAGAATGGGTGCATCTTCGTAGGTCAAACACAGAGCCCATTATTCGCATTTATTCGGAAAGCGAAAATGAGAGCACGGCCACAAATTTGGCCAACAAGATTATTGCCGATATCAAAGAATTGATGCGCCTTGAAGCCAAATTCCCAAATTAAATAGGTCCCAAATTATGAAACGGATTTACCTCGACAATGCGGCTACTACTCAAATGGACGTTGAGGTGATAGAAGCGATGTCAGATTTGATGAAGGAAACGTACGGCAATCCTTCTTCCACGCATAGTTATGGTCGCGAAGCAAGGGCTGCAATTGAGAAAGCACGGAGAAAAGTGGCTGGATTTATAAAGGCTTCACCCGCAGAAGTATTGTTTACTTCTGGCGGTACCGAGGCAGATAATATGGCCATTATGTGTTCGGTTCGCGATTTGGGAGTGAAACACATCATCACCTCTGCAATTGAACACCATGCTGTTTTGCACACGGTTCATGCGTTGGAAAAGGAGGAAAAAGTGTGCGTGAGCTTCGTCAGGTTAACTCCAAATGGACATGTGGACATGAACCATTTGGAGGAATTGATGCGATTACAAGGGCCAACGTTGGTTTCTCTAATGCACGCTAATAATGAGATTGGAAACCTTTGTGATTTGAAACAAATTTCCTCGCTTTGTAGGGCTTATGGAGCTTATTTTCATTCGGATACGGTGCAGACCATGGCGCACTATCCAATAAATCTTCAAGAGCTTGATATTGATTTTATAACGTGCTCGGCTCATAAATTTCATGGCCCCAAGGGAGTTGGATTTCTATATGTGAATTCGAACGTGCGCATTCAACCCTTGCTATTTGGGGGTGCTCAAGAACGCAATATGCGAGGTGGTACCGAGAATATCTATGGAATTGTTGGTCTTGCCAAAGCAATTGAAATTGCCCACGACAGGATGGCTGAACACCATGAACATATTGCTGCTTTGAAGATATACATGATTGAAAAGTTGCGGCAGATTATTCCAGATGTACAATTTAATGGTGATGCCGAAGGCAATTCACTTTACACGGTGCTCAATGTCAATTTTCCAGATTCACCTATTTCAGAAATGCTGCTTTTCAACTTGGATATAATGGGTATTAGCGCTTCTGGAGGAAGTGCTTGTAGTTCGGGTAGCAGTGTTGGTTCGCATGTTTTGGCTGCTATCAATGGCAATTCTACACGGCCCGCAGTACGATTTTCGTTCGGAAAGTTCAACACAAAAGCGGAAATTGATGTGGTAATTTCCGGTTTGAAGGAATTGTTCTTTTCGAAGTAATAGTCTCGTTATTGAGAATGAAAAAGCCCGTATCCTTTGGATAACAGGCTTTTTGATGTTTGAAATATTGGATTTCTTCTAAGAGAGTACCACGATTTTATCCTGAAATTGATTGTCAATCCAAATTCGGATTACATAAACTCCTTTTGGTGAACCCGATAAATCAAGCGTCATTCCATTGCTCATGGATGTAAAGGTGGTGGAATATATTTTTTCGCCTAAATAATTATAGACTTCGGCCATAACCTCAGATTTTGGATTGGAAGAATTTGGTAACCGTATGTGGAATACTCCCGAAGATGGATTTGGAAAAATGATAGCTCCATCTGTTCCAAAATCTGAATCGTCAACACTGTTTATTGAACAGGGAGTTACAAATTCAGTTCCTGGCGATCCTTCTGGGCAACCATCTTCCCAATTAGTTCCATCGCAGAGGTTGCCAACTTCATCAATCAATTCTAAAGTAAATCCATTTCCATTGGCACCTTGAGGCCAGGAAATAGCTTCATCGTAAACCATTGAATTATATAATTTCCCAGAAGAATCGAATATTCGAATGGCTTCACCTGAACTGCTCAAACCAAAGTCAAAGGGTCCAACATAGTTGGTTACCAATGGGAAGCGATTTTGAAAAAGTCCCGGTTCTTTGGTAATCACTATTCTTCCTAAACCCGGAAGTATAGTATTGGGCGGGATGTTGAAATTGTGCGCATCATCCTCGTCACGAAACTTCCATCCTGAAATGTCTAATGCTGAGGTGGAAGTATTCAAAAGTTCCACCCAATCTCCGGCATCAGCATCGGCAGACGAATTGTAATTAATCTCGCTGAAAATAATGGCTTCGCTGCATGGCACAAACGGTCCTCCAGGTGATCCACCAACGCAGCCAGGAAACCAACTTGAAGCCAAGGCAGGATTGGATGTTGGGTCAATAATTTCCAACGTTTTTCCATAGCCATCTGCCGCTATCGGCCAAGGCAGCGAATCCATATAATGCATGCTGATTACTGGGAAATTGTTATAGTCAAATAAGGTGAGGGCTTCACTTGAATTACTAAAACCAAACCCAGTTGGGCCATAGGCTGGCACCAAAGGAAACTGAGACTGAAATAGAGCAATGTCTTCCGCTACAATGATATAATCCCCCGATTCCATTATACTTCCCGCTGGGAAGATGTAGTTATTGTTTAAAGTGCTATCTGTAAACCTCCAACCCGATATATCCAATGGAGCATTTCCGTAGTTATGAAATTCAATCCAATTGCCAGAATTCCTGGTGCTATCCGAGTTGTAGTTTACTTCTGTGATTGCAATATTTCCAAATTCTGTAGAAGGCGTGAAAACCGCTAAATAAAGCGTGCTGGAAGTGATGTTTTGATTAATTGAAATGTTAGTGTTTATAGCGCTTAACACATCATTCTCATCCCAATAGGCGAATTCATAACCTATATTAGGAATAGCAGTTAGTTCCACAGGATTGCCGTTAAAATACACCCCTGTCCATGGCAATTCCGTTGGTATTATTGTGTTGATTTTAATCTTACCAGCTCCCGCTGGAAATACATCTAAGGTCACATCCACCTGAGCGGCAAGAGAAAAATTATTTTGAATATGGTTTCTTACTTGTTCCGTTCTTACTGATAACTCGGATAAAAATATCTCATGATTTTCTACAAAGGAGTTCATTTGACCGATTATATCATTCGGGTCGCCCCAGCGTGTGTATTGTTTTGGCATTTCAATTACGGTTTGATTGAACATAGAATTTTCGATTGACGAGAGCCTCGAAAACTGATAGGATGTGTTCATTAAATCCGCATGTCTATTGATAAAGTAGTTTCTGAAGCGTGGATTTTGAATTCCTTTCAAAAAGACATTGATGTAAGGATTGTTTGGGTCAGCACCTAATACAAAAGCAATGTGATCATCATATGCCGAAGAAAAACCCAAAGGGTTCATGGAGCCTTCCAAATCTATAAGACAATACCTCCATCGGAAGTTGCTTGTATTTGAGCGATAAATCTTGATGTTGTTTCCAGGCCAATCTATATTTCCTGCCCATGTTTCGGCAATGATATAGTCATTGTAGTAGGTCATATCAAAGTATTCATCCGCGTCATTCCAAAAATTAGAATCAGCAGGGTCCAAACTGTTAAAAGCTGCATAATCTTCATAAAAGTCATCCACAGAGCCCTCCACTGCTCGAAGTACACTTCCATTCCAAACACTCTGAGAAAGGATGTCTATGGAATCTGAATCTGCATTTTCCAATTCTTCAAAATATTCTGCATCAATTTTTTCTCTAAGCTCATACAAGCCAAAATAGGCTCCGTTTATATATACGGTTACTGGTCGCCAAGCGGAGTAATAGTTGTTTGTTTCCGCAGCCATTCCCTCCACATGAGCAGCATCTTTGTGAGGAAGGGTTAGATAATAGTTGCTTCCGTTTCGCAAATACATTTTGCTGAATTTGGTTCGTTCCGCACGGTTTGGAATCAAAGGGTAATTAATCGGGCCAGCTCCTAAAACAGGGTCATCCAGTTCTACCCTAAAGGAATGTTGCGGATGGAAGCGACTGCCTCCATACCCGCCATCTATTTGAATTCCTGCTTGTTGTGAGAAAATGAGTTGTTGGGCGGTATCAAAGTACTCTACGTAAGCCGCTTTTTCCCAATCAAACTGCCAATTGTCGAAAATGCCATCGGGACCATACAAGTTCTCTTGATCTGTCACCACAGATAGAATTGGAGTGACGTGATTTATTCCAAATAAATAGGTTGCTACAGCGGTTTCACTAGGCAATTCATTCGAGGAAAACGCTTTTACCTTTAATACTCCAGAATAAAAAACTGGAATTGGAGCTCCGTTGTAGAGAGTAGAAGTTAGATTCGGATCATCACCATTCAAAGTATATCTTAAAGAGGTTTCTGGCCCGTTTGGATTTGAAATACTGACAGAGATGGTGCTATTGTAGAATCCAGAAGGAACTGAAATGGTTGGTGGTGATAAATACGAGGAATATGTTTGAGAGGCGTTGTTTGTGCTATCAGGAGTGCCATTGGCAAATATGACAACATTCGAAGATGCGTCTGGAAATAGCCCTACGCTATTATCAATTTGGCCGCAATTGACAACCAAAGAGCTCAATAATTGCTGGGTGGGAGAGTACAAGTAAATGGTTTCGCCAGCACTAGAGATTTTGAAATTTGTGTGTAAGCTTAAGCTGGTATCTACGGTCTCAAAAGTGGAAGTAACCTCATCGTAGGAAACCAACTTCATCGAACAATCGATGTAATCGTAAAATGTATTAGGGTCAGTTGATGCCACATCAAAGGCGAAGCTAGAAATGTCACCGGCTGTTAATCCAGCCGAAATGAGCTCTGCGGCTGGAATTAACATTTGGTTTTTTGCTGCCCAATACCAGTTTCCGTAAGGCGCTGGATAGTCTGTTGCTGAATTTTGCTGTGTGCCAGAGCCAATTATTACATCGTTCAACTTTATGTTGGGTCGTTGCAACGCGCGAGTTCCATATTCAGCAGCGCAAATACTTGGAGCACCATCTATAAAGGCAAAAATGGTTGAATAATAGGACGTAGCACTTTGATTAAAAACAGAATTAGAGGTGTATCCTGTTGAACTATAGGAACAGGTATTTAGAAGTTAGGTGCAAGCGTAGGACTACCGACAGAGCAAACATAAACCGACAAGAAATAGGAATGAAAAACGTAATTTTACGACTTTAACGAACAGACTAATAATAAATGGCAAAGAAAGCAGCAAACTTAAATTTAAGAAAAGCAAGCACAGCAAAGAAAGATGAGTTCTATACACAACTCTCTGACATTGAAAGTGAATTAAAGCACTACAAAAAACACTTTAAAGACAAAGTAGTTTATTGCAACTGTGACGACCCAAGAGTAAGCAACTTCTTTCACTACTTCTCTCACAACTTTGAAAAATTAGGACTTAAAAAACTAATTACTACTTGCTATAAAAGCCAAAGTATGGACTTATTCAGCGAAAATAAATCCGAAGAAGCTATTTATCTTGAATATACTGGTGACAAAAACGGAAACAATGTTCCAGACCCTGACGAAATTGGAATAAAAAAATTAAAAAGTGACGGTGATTTTCGTAGCAAAGAAAGTATCGCCTTGCTAAAGCAAGCCGATATTGTTGTTACCAATCCACCGTTTTCATTGTTCCGTGAATATGTAGCTCAACTGATAGAACACGACAAGAAATTTATAATTGTTGGACACCAAAATGCAATTTCATATAAAGAAATTTTCAAACTGATTAAGGAAGATAAAATGTGGTTAGGTTATGGTTTCAAAGGCGGAGCTGCACATTTTATAAATAAAC
>Ga0247839_1008491_pt1 | contig 10754 bp, 8 predicted proteins | sample LaCruzMarch2015__6_FD_192405 | JGI IMG/M metagenome (GOLD analysis project Ga0247839, IMG submission 192405) | Freshwater microbial communities from meromictic Lake La Cruz, Castile-La Mancha, Spain - LaCruzMarch2015_16m | ecosystem: Environmental > Aquatic > Freshwater > Lake | place: Spain...
GGGTAGTTGGCGACCAGGGCGTCACGGCTGTGGGTCAGCCGGTTGAACAGGGTGGATTTGCCGACATTGGGACGGCCCACCAGGGTAATGACGGGCAGCATGTCGGGTGTGCCTCCAAGGGTGTCTTCTGGGGTTGCGATTGGGTGGTCTATTGGGGTTGTTTGCGCGGTCCGGTGCTCGGGGCGACCGGTGCCGTGCGCGACGCGTCAGGGGGTGTCTGATCGGCCGCCGCGGCCGATTGGTTGTTGGTGCTCCGGTTGCTGTTCGCGGGCGCCGTGCCGGTCGTGAGTGCCGCCAGGGTGCCGTCGATGGCGTAGACATAGATGCGTCCCCCGGCGACGACCGGGCGGGCGGTGATCGGCTTCTTGGCGACCCGGGTGCGGCCCAGCAGTCGGCCGTCGGACTGGGCAATGAGGTGCAGCCAGCCCCCCATGTCGCCCACCACGATCAGGTTGCCGATCAGCGCGGGCGCGGTCAATTGCCGGTTCTGGAGTCGTTCTTGTTTCCAGCGCCCGGCACCGCTGACCGGGTCCGCTCCCCACACCTGATCCTGCGAGTCGGTGACGAACAGATGGGAGTCGTTGGCGGCGATCCCGGCATGGGAGGACAACTGACGGCGCCACCGGACGGTCCCGCCTTCCTGATCGACCGCGGCCAGATCGCCGTTGTAGGTGCCGACGAAAACCAGATTGCCGACCAGGATCGGGTCGGCATCGATGTCGGCGATGCGGGCCAGTTCCGAGCGGCCGCTGGGTGGGGTGACTGTCACCTCCCACAATGGTGTTCCGTCCGTGGTGTCGAGCTTGACCAGCTTGCCGCCCGCCAGTCCGGCGATGACGCCTTTGGGGGTGATGGTCGGGGTACTGCTGCCGCGCAGGGTGAGGATTGGCGCGGGGTAACTGACGCGCCACAATTCGGTGCCCTTTGCTGCGTCGAGCGCGATGACGGTGTCGTCCAGGGTGTGGACGATGACCTTTCCGTCCGCGGTGTGGCGCGGTACCGAGAGGATCTCCCCGCTGGCGACGGCGCGCCATTGTTCGCGTCCGTCCGTGGTGGCCAAGGCCACCGCCAAGCCGCTGGTGGTTCCCAGGATCAGTTGATCGCCGGCCAGTTCGGGTCCGGCACTGAAGGGGAGACCGGTCTTTCGCTCCCAGATGACGCGCCCGCTGTCCGCATCCGCCGCGACCACCAGACCGCGGGAATCCGCCACGTAGATACGGCCGCCGCCGACTGCCGGAACCAGGTAAAGCCGCCGGCCCTCGCTGCCCTTGGTCAGACGCTTGGACCAGAGGATAGTCGCCGTGACCTCGGGGACGATCTTGCTGAGCTTGATGGGGGGGGTCGGATCCTTGTCGCCGCTGAGCCAGGGGATATAACTGCAACCGGTGACGGTGCCGGCGATCAGGAGCGCGGCGCAGCCGTGGCGGGCAGCGCGGCCGGCCAGGCGCAGCAGGGTCCGGGTGCGGGTCAGGTGCCGAGTGGGCATAGCGTGTGACTCACCCGGCCGCGGGCAGGTTGTCGAGCTTGAGCCGAATCAACTGGGGCAGGCTGGTCCCGGCAGCGATGGCCCGTTCGTATTCGCGACGTGCCTCCGCGTGATCACCCCGTGCGGCGGCAATGTCGCCGCGCACCGCGGCAAAATCGCCGGCGAAGGCCGGCGTGTTGTCATGCGCGGCGACGGTGGCCGCGGCGGCGTCCAGTTGGCCCTCCGCGAGCTGAATTCGCGCGAGCCGCAAGGCGGCCAGCCGCGCCAGCGCCGGGTCCGGGGCCTTCGCGATCACCTGTTGCAGGGTCGTCATGGCGCCCGCGGCGTCACCTTGGTCATACCGGGCTTTGGCGATGACCAGCGCGCCGAAGGTGGGGTAGGGGGTGGAGCCGAAACGGCTGCTGAGGATCTCCTCCTGTTTGGCGGCGGAGTCCACCTGCCCGGCCTCGGCGCTCGCCGCCAACTGCTCGAAGGCGGCGGACGCTTGAGATCCGACACTATTGCGGTAGTCGGTCCAGGCGCGCCAACCATAGACTGCCGCGAGGCCGACGGCTAACCCGATGACCACGGACATGCCGTTTTCCTTCCACCACTTCTTGATGGCCTCGACTTTCTCGTCGTCGGTTTCGTAGTCACTCACGCTCGTATCCTTTTGGGTCTCATTATTGGATTGTCAGTGAACCGTTTTCCTAAGCGCGCGGGCTGGCCGCCGTGAGAAACGCGGCCGCCTCCGCCAGGGTCAGTTCCCGTTGTCCGGTCTCCTCGCGCAGGGGCTTGATCCCGATCACGCCGCGCGCCAGTTCGGTATCGCCGATGACCAGGGCGTAACGTGCCCCGCTCTTGTCGGCGCGTTTGAACTGACTCTTGAAACTGCCGCCGCCGCAGTGGGTCATGAGCCGCAGTCCGGGCGCCGCATCGCGCAGGCGCTCGGCGAGCATCGGCGCCTCACGCTGCGCCTGCTCGCCGACCGCGACCAGGTAGGCGTCCAGCGCCGGAGCGGCGACCGTGCCCGCGGCCTCCACGAGTTCGACCAGACGTTCGATCCCGAGTGCGAACCCGACAGCCGGGGTGTCGCGCCCGCCCAGTTGCGCGACGAGTCCATCATAGCGGCCGCCGGCACAGACCGTGCCTTGGGCGCCCAGATCGTCGGTAATCCACTCAAAGACGGTCCGGTTATAGTAGTCCAGTCCGCGTACCAGGCGCGGGTTGATCCGATACGCGATGCCGACGGCCTCCAGTCCGGCCAGAATTGCCGCGAAATGACCGCGCGTCTCCTCCCCCAGGCTGTCCATGAGGCGCGGCGCGGCGGCGGTGATGGCCTGCGTCTCGGGGCTCTTGGAGTCGAACACCCGTAATGGATTGGTCGTGAGTCGCCGCTGACTATCGGCGTCGAGGTGCGTCCGATGGCGTTCCAGATAGTCCACGAGTTGCTCGCGGTAAGCCGCGCGCTCCTGGGTGTCGCCCAGGCTGTTGACTTCCAGCCGCAGTCCGGTCAGCCCCAGGGTACGCCACAGTCGGGCCGTGAGCAGGATGACCTCCAGGTCGATATCCGGACCATCGAGGCCGAAGACCTCGACGCCGATCTGGTGGAACTGCCGATAACGACCGCGCTGGGGGCGTTCGTGGCGGAACATGGGGCCGCGGTACCAGAGTCGCAGGGGCTGATTCAGCAAGCCGTTTTCGATGACGGCGCGCACACAACTCGCTGTACCCTCCGGACGCAGGCTCAGCGCGTCACCGTTACGGTCCGTGAAGCTGTACATCTCCTTCTCGACGATATCAGTGACCTCGCCGATGGAGCGTTTGAACAGGTCGGTGACCTCGACGATCGGGGTCCGGATTTCCGCATAGCCATAACCGGCAAGGACCTGCCGGGCCGCGTCTTCGATTCGCTGCCAGGTACTGATCCGTTCCGGCAGGATGTCATGCATCCCGCGAATCGCCGCTATCGTCGTGGTCATAGAGTCGTCGTCATGTCGTGTCGGTCCCATCGCATGGGGTGTGCGGGGTGCGTCCCCGGCAACCGGGTCATTCGGGGTTGCTCGGGTCGAGCTTGAATTTGGCCCGACCGCCTTTGGTGTGGCGTTCAAGGTCGATGGGGCGGCCGCCGACACTGACTCGGGCGGCGCGCGCCATGCCGATGTTGAACGTGTAGGGCGGTTTGCCGGTGAGGACGCGGGTGTCGCCCTTGCCCAGTGTGCCGCTGAGTACGGCGGCGCCCGAGGCGTCGAGGACTTTGATCCAGGTCGAGCCGGTGAAGGTGAGTGAGACCTCGGTCGGCTCGGTCGGCTCGGTCGGCGGGCTCGCCGCGGCGCCCGGCGCATCCGTCGCCGGGGTGGTGTCGGTGAGATTGGGGGCGAGACTCGCGGGTTCGTTTGCGCGGGGCAGCGTCGGCAGGGCGAGTTCCGCTGTCTGTCCTGATGCGGCGACCGCATCGGACGCGGCCGTCGCCGACGCTGGCGCGGTATCTCCCGTCGGATCAGGTCCCGGCGCCATCTCCAGCGAGACGCCCGCGGCAGGTTGCCCGACGCTCGGGTTCGCCGTCGCGGCCAAGGGGATCTCAGCCGTGTCGGCGGCGATTGGTGCGGGTAGCGATTCGACCCGATTTTGCCACCACAAGACGACCATCGCGATCACGGCGGCCAGCAGCCCGACACTGATCAACCGCATCAGGACGTGCGCGCTGGTGATCTCATGGCCGATGCTTTGTTGCGGGACGGGTTTGAAGCCCAGTTCGACCGGTTCCGGGTCCGGATTGGACGCGCGGTAGGCCATGATGAGGGGCTCCGGGTCGAGCCCGAGCAGGCGTGCGTAATTGCGCAGATAGCCGGCGATGAACACCGGGCCGGGAAGGTCATGATAGCGGTCTTGCTCCAAGGCCTCGACCATCGGCACGCGCAGGTGGAGCTGGGCGGCGACCCGCTCCACCTCCAGTCCGCGGGCCTGACGTTGGACGCGCAGACGGCGCCCCGGGCTCTCGGCGAATTCGACGACGTTCTGATCATCGGTGCTCATGGCTTGTACTGGATTCATCGACAGCGGCTCCCTAAAGCGTCTTGGTTTCGGGGGCGTCCGGAAAGCTGTTCCGCAGAACCTGTTCGTAGGTCGCCGCGGATTTGGTATTGGCGAGCTTGCGCTCGGTTCTGATCGCCAGGATCAGGACCTGGGGTGTCGGGCCATTGGCCTGGAAGTAGCGGTCCAGATACTCTTTGGCGGCCCTGGCATTGCCGCGTTTGAACTCGAGGTCCGCCATCTGGAACAGGGCCGGTCCAAAGCCTGCGTTCGCGCTCAGGGCGCGCCGATAATTCGCCTCGGCCTGGGCGAGATTGCCGGCACCGGCAGCGCAGGTGCCGGCATTGGTCAGCGACATCCACGGGGTGGCGTAGAGCGGATTCTCGGTCGCCTTGGTGAACTGTTGCTGGGCTTCGGCGTAACGTCGTTGGGCGCAGAAAAAAGCTCCGTACGCATTGAGAATATCGGGATTCTTCGGGGAGAGCTCGAGGGCCCGTGTGAAGTTTTCTGCGGCGCGGGCGGTCTCTCCGAGTCGCTGGTAGATCATCGCAATCACAAAATAGGCACGGGGGTTTTTCTTATCCTCGCCGATCGCACGCTCGGCGCGTCGCAATGCCTCATCCAGTTGTCCGAGCCGGTAATACTCCGAGGCCATCGCCACATAGAGATCGCCCGAACTGTTCTCGGTATCCAGGGACATGGAGTCATTTGCCTTGCGGGGCAGAAAATACCCGCATGCGGCGAGACTCAGGCTGATCCCGCTCACGGCGATAAAACGAGCGACCCTGACCACACTCATGATCCGTCATGGCGCAGGTGAGCGCCGAGCGCGGGCAGCGCAACCGGGACAGGGAGCAAGCCGGCGTTTCTGCGGGTCCGGTCCTCGACCCGGCCCACCAGTTGTCCGCAGGCGGCGGCGATCGCGTCGCCGCGCGTCTTGCGTGTGAACGTGAGCAGACCCGAGCCCATCAGTCGCTGCCGAAAGGCTTCCAGCCGTTCCGGCGACGAGGTGGTGTAGCCGCTGCCGGGGAAGGGATTGAAGGGAATCAGGTTGAGCTTGGACGGGGTCCCTTCCAATAACCGGATCAACTGCTTGGCGTGCTGGAGGCTGTCGTTGATGCCGTCCAGCATGACATACTCCCAGGTGATCTTGCGGCGTTTGTCGCCGCCCAGATAGGCACGGCAGGCGGGCAGCAGTTCTTCGAGCGGATATTTACGGTTGATTGGCACCAATTGGTCGCGCAATGCGTTGTTCGGCGCATGGAGTGAGACGGCCAGTGACACGTCGCTGACCTCGCGCAACCGATAGATATTGGGGACAATGCCGGAGGTGCTCAGCGTTACCCGCGACTTGGCGATCATGTAGGCCAAGTCATCCTGCATGATCGCCATCGCCTTGACCACCGCGTCGAAATTGGCGAGCGGCTCACCCATGCCCATCATCACCACGTTGGTCGGCGCCGCCCCGAGTTGTCGCGCCGCGTGCCAGACTTGCCCGATGATCTCCCCGACCTGCAGGTTGCGGTTGAATCCCTGGCGGGCCGTGGCACAGAAGGCGCAGTCCAGGGCGCAGCCGACCTGCGACGAGACGCAGAGGGTACTGCGGCCATCTTCGGGAATGTGCACTGCCTCCACCCGTTGGCCGTCCGCGAGTTCCAGGACCCATTTTACCGTGCCGTCCGTACTGGGCTGGGTGTGGCTGATCCGGGGCAAACGGATGCTGACCGCGTCCGCGAGTGCCGTCCGCAACGCTTTCGGCAGATCGGTCATGCCATCGTAGTCGATGACACCGTGTTTATGCAGCCACTTGAACAAATTGCGTCCATGGAACGGCTTGAAGCCGAGTGTCGCGACCAGAGCGGCGCATTCCGCGGCGTCCAAGTCCAGCAGGTTCGGTTTGGTCCGACCGGCATCCATCGGCGTGGTCATCGGTGTCACCGCGAGGCTCCGGCTGGTGTCAGCGGGTCCGCGGGCAGATGCCTTCCGGAAAAAAGAACGCGATCTCCACGGCCGCGGTATCCGGCGCGTCCGAGCCATGGACCGCGTTTTCCGTGAAGGAGTCGGCAAAGTCGGCGCGGATGGTGCCGGGGGCCGCGTTGGCCGGGTTGGTCGCGCCCATGATCTCGCGATTTCTGGCGACCGCGTCCTCGCCCTCCAGGGCTTGGACCATGACCGGACCGGAGGTCATGAACCCCACGAGTTCGTCGAAAAACGGTTTGCCCTGATGGATTGCATAAAACGCGGACGCCTGTTCCGTGCTCAGGTGCAGCATCCGGGCGGCGACGATCCGCAGTCCGGCGGCCTCGAAACGACCGAGGATGGCGCCGATGGCATCTTTGGCAACGGCATTGGGTTTGATGATCGAGAGTGTGCGTTCGATGGACATATGAGGCTCCAGGATGGGGTGCGGCGGTGCGCTTCCGGGATGATATACGGAACGGTTTTGAGTTTTCAGTTTTCAGTTTTTCGTTTTCAGTTAAAGATTATAAAACATCGGGTTACGGAAAACGAGAAACGAAAAACCAACAACGACGGGTATAATGGCGGCCTGTCGTAGTGACGCGACGCGACCAGGCGACGACCGACGCCCCGGCTTGAGGGTAGCCGTGAAGTTTAACGGCAAGGGGGAGTGTCCGGCAATGCCGGGCGTTGCCCGCCGGATCGGGGTCCCGTCTCCCGGGGGCAGCGAACCAGTGCTTAGTGAACCCCGGACAGTCAAAATAGTATCTCATAGTCTCTCTAAAAGGTGATCCATGACTGCATTCGATGTCTTCAACGGCGACGCGGACGGCATCTGCGCCCTCCAGCAACTGCGGCTCGCCGAGCCGCTCGACAGTACCCTGGTGACCGGTGTCAAGCGTGAGATCGCGCTGCTGGAGCGGGTGACCGCCGGCCCTGGCGACCGGGTGACGGTGCTTGATATTTCACTCGATACCAATCGTGCGGCACTCGATCGCCTGCTGGCCGCCGATGTCCGGGTGCGCTATTTCGATCACCATTTCCCCGGCGAGATTCCCCGTCACCCCGGATTCGACTGCCACATCGAGACCCTGCCCGATAAGGGCACCTGTCTGCTGGTGGATGAGTTTCTCGACGGACGTTTCCGCGCCTGGGCGGTCGTCGGCACTTTCGGCGACAACTTCGATGCCGCTGCCTACCGGGCGGCGCTGCCGCTCGAACTCGCTCCGCCCGCGCTGGCCCAGTTGCGTGAGCTCGGGATTTACATCAATTACAATGGTTACGGGGCCGAGGTCGCCGACCTGCATTTCGCTCCTGACGACCTTTACCGGCGGCTCCATGCTTACGTCAATCCGCTGGATTTCATCAACGAAGACTCCGCCTTCCGTGCCTTGAGTGACGGTTACGCCGACGATATGGCGCGGGCACGGGGTACCGCGCCGACGGTGGCGGGTGAGCGTCATCGGCTCTACATCCTCCCTGTCGATCCCTGGGCGCGTCGTGCCAGCGGCGTCCTTGCCAATGAGCTTGCGCAAGCGTCGCCGGAGTGCGCCCAGGCGCTGCTGACGCGGTTACCCGCCGGCGGTTTCGTGGTCAGCGTGCGGGCTCCGGTGACGCGTCCGGAGGGTGCTGATGTGCTCTGCCGCCAATTCGCGACCGGTGGCGGCCGCAAGGCCGCGGCGGGCATCAATCAGTTGCCCGAAGCGGATTACGATCGTTTTGTGGAGCGTTTCATCGCGGCGTTCTGATGGGTCACCGGTTCCCGTGGGCCGCGGCGTTTCACGGCAACCTGCCGGGCTTACGAGGCGGGAGGCTGACTGCTTTCGGCGATTCTCGGGAATCGACATCCCGACGTGCAAGATCCCTGGGGTGGTAGGGGCGACTGTAGGGGCGACTGTAGGGGCGACTGTAGGGGCGACTGTAGGGGCGACTTTAGTCGCCCCTAGATCTCGGTAGAACCTCTCCCGGAAATCACCTCAACTCCGGTTCAGGGCGCCCACGAGACACCTGATGTACTCTCGGCGCTCAACGGGAAGTGCCTTCGAATCAACCACTTGGTGAAGTCCAGCACGGGGATGATGGTGGCTGCCGCCGCGGTGACCACCAGCCAGTCGGTGCCGGTGAGTCGATAGGTGCCGAAGGCCGCGGACAGTGCCGGTACGTAGATGACGAGCAGCAGGAGTGTCAGTTCCCAGAGGATGGCCAGGTTGAGCCAGCGGTTGGCGAAGGGCCGGATGAACACCGAGTCGCGGTCGGAACGGAAACTGTAGGCTTTGAAGAACTGAATCAGGACCAGCGACAGGAAAGCCATGGTCATGGCGTGCGTCAGGGTCACCGCGGAGTCGAGCCCCGCGGTTGCGCCCAAGTGCAGCGCTCCGGCGAATAGCGCGACGTTGACCAGCGTCGACCAGACCCCGCCGACCAGCATCAACAAGACGACCGGCTTGGTGAAGATGCCGGTTTGACGGTCGCGCGGGGGGCGCTGCATCAGATCGGATTCCGGCGGATCGAACGCCAGGGCCAGCGCCGGAAGGCCGTCGGTGGCCAGGTTGACGTAGAGGATCTGGACCGCGGACAGGGGCAGCGGCATCCCGGCCAGAGTGGCCACGGCCATCAGTCCGATTTCGCCGATATTCGATGACAGCAGGTACATCAGATATTTCTTGATGTTGGAAAATATCCCGCGGCCCTCTTCCACGGCGCCGACGATGCTCGCGAAGTTGTCGTCGGTCAGCGTCATGTCCGCGGCCTCACGGCTGACATCGGTCCCGGTGACGCCCATGGCGATGCCGATATCCGCCTTCTTGAGGGCGGGTGCGTCATTCACCCCGTCGCCGGTCATGGCGCAGACCTGCCCGTGTGCCTGGTAAGCAGTCACTACCCGCAACTTGTGCTCCGGTGAGACCCGCGCGTAAACCTCGATGTCCGCGACCTGGCGGGCCAACTCGGCGTCGCTCATGGCGTCCAGTTCCGCACCCATGACGACCCGTCCGTTGCCGAGTATCCCGAGTTCCCGGGCGATGGCCGCGGCGGTGTCCGGATGGTCGCCGGTGATCATGACGGCGCGGATGCCCGCGCGCTTACAGGCCGCGATGGCGGGCTGTGCCTCGGGTCGCGGTGGGTCGATCATGCCGATCAGGCCGGCAAAGACCATGGCTCGTTCGGCATCCGCCCGCGCGGCCTCCGGCTTGTAGGCGATCGCCAGCACCCGCAGCGCTTGTTGCGCCATTGCCAAAGTCGCGTTGTTGATCCGCTCACGGGCCGCCGCATCGAGCACCAGGAGCCCGGTCGGGCTGGCCAGGTGGGAACAGTCGGCCATGATGATTTCAGTGGCGCCTTTGGAGAAAGCGACCACACCACCGGCCATCCGATGCAGGGTGGTCATCCGTTTACGTTCGGAACTGAAAGGGATCTCATCGACGCGCGGCGCGCGCGCCTGCAGGCGATGTGGGTCGAGTCCGGCCTTGGCGGCGGCCACGAGCAGCGCCCCTTCGGTCGGGTCCCCGGACAGGTGCCAGGCCCCGTCTTCCAGTTCCAGGTGGGCGTCGCATGAGAGCGCGGCGGCGCTCAGCAGGTAGCCGAGCAGCGCGCGCTCATTCGGGCCGTCCGTGGTCAGTGTCAAGTCCCCTGTAGGCGCATAGCCGCTGCCCGTGAGGGTGCAGCGGCACCCCTCCATCCAGATCTCCCGTACGGTCATCTGGTCGCGTGTGAGCGTGCCCGTCTTATCTGCACAGATGATCGAGGTACTGCCCAGGGTCTCGACCGTGGGCAGGCGGCGCACCAGGGCGTGGCGTTTCACCATGCGTTGGACGCCGATGGCCAGCGAGATCGTGACCACCGCCGGCAGGGCCTCGGGGACCACCGCCACGGCAAGTGCAACGCCGAAGATGATCATCTCCAGGAGGGGTTCGCCGCGCAGCCACCCCAGTCCGGCGATCAGGACCACGATGATCCCGGCGGCAATGGCGAGGACCCGGCCCACCCGGTCCAGATTCTGTTGCAGCGGGGTGCGGACCTGTTCGACCCCCGCCAGCATCTTGGTCACCTGGCCGAACTGGGTGTGCAGCGCGGTGGCGATGACCAGGCCGCGACCGCGGCCATAGCTGACATCGGTTCCGGCATAGGCCAGGTTGACCCGATCGCCCAAGGCGAGCGACGCATCCGTCAGGGGCGCCACGCGCTTTTCGACCGGATTGGATTCGCCGGTCAGGGAGGCCTCGTTCATCCGGAGATTCACCGCCTCGATCAGTCGCAGGTCGGCCGGAATGCGATCACCGACACCAAGCAGAACCAGATC
>Ga0247839_1008492_pt1 | contig 10753 bp, 3 predicted proteins | sample LaCruzMarch2015__6_FD_192405 | JGI IMG/M metagenome (GOLD analysis project Ga0247839, IMG submission 192405) | Freshwater microbial communities from meromictic Lake La Cruz, Castile-La Mancha, Spain - LaCruzMarch2015_16m | ecosystem: Environmental > Aquatic > Freshwater > Lake | place: Spain...
GGATACAGTGCATCGTATTCAAGATGTATTGCGTGCCAGAATAAATGATAACTTTGAAGTTATCCGTCACAACCCAGTCCAACTTTCAAGTTGATTGAGTATATTCAAGATTCCCATCATTGTCATAACGGACCAAATCACCAGTTTTATATATTATAGAATTAATGTTTTGAGATGCATGTTGAACACTTTGAAATGGATTTGGAATAAATTTCTCCTGCGTTAACATTGGCAAATTCAAATACCCTCGCGTAACACCTGCCCCTCCGACATATAGATCACCGATGCATCCGACAGGTAAAGGCATTAAGTTCTTATCAAGTACATACACACTGGTGTTATCAATTGGTTTGCCAATCAGGCTAGTGTGAACGTCACTTACAACGTATCTCGTCGAAATAATAGTTGTCTCAGTAGGACCATATGTATTTAGGATCAAACCGATAGAGTGACTTGGTAACTGTCTAAATTCTTCACCTCCTAAAATAAGGTATTTTATTACAAAGGGATAACCTGCTAAATTTAAAAAATAACTCGGCGTCGTATTAATAACACTTATCTTATTTAGATCTATGTAATTTATAATTTTTTCAACATTAAGTAAATCTTCATAATCAATTATATGTAACGTACCACCAGAGTATAAAGACATGTAAATGCATTCCGCAGCGGCATCAAATACATAGCTAGCTGTTAACAATGAGTTTTCATTTACAAAATTTAAAAATTTTAATTGAGAGTTTATTTCATTATTAAGATTACCATGTTCTACCATAACCCCTTTGGGAGAACCTATCGTACCGCTGGTATAAATAACGTATGCCAAATCAGTGCTTACAACATCATCCACAAAATTTTCATTAGAGAATTTTAGGATTGCCAATTTAGTTTGGGCATTATCAATTAAATCGATACAAGTTGAATTTTGATTAACCTGGTTATTAGCCCCTAATAGATTATAAAATTTTGACGAGTAAATTTCAGACGTAATAACTACTTTGGACTTAGTATCTAACAGTATATAGGTCATTCGATCTGGTGGGAAGTTTGGATCAATTGGAACATAAGCGCCACCAGCTTTAATCACGGCTAGCATGGCAACCACCATGTCAATGCTGCGATTTAAGCAGATAACGATCAAGTCATTATTCGAAATATCGAATGTGGTTTTTAGATAATTTGCATACTGATTAATTTTAGCATTCAGCTCTACAAATGATATTTTTGTGCCTTGATGTACAAGTGCGATATTGTGCGGAGTCTTGATTACTTGAGATTCAAATAGAGCTTGAATGGTTTCATGGTTTACTGTACTCCAATTGTTATTCCAATCGTATACAATCCGCTGATAATCAGTTGATGAGATTAAGTAATTATCCTGAAGTGGAATACCTTGAATTTGCTGATTGCGTAATTTATCTAAAACCACATTGAAACAATAATTAAATTTCTCTATAATGTTTTTATTATCTGCGGCATATTTAATACCAATCCCCGAAGATGATAAAATAAACATTAAACCATGATTCAAGCGACCATAATTTAACTCACTATCTTGAATAATTACAATATCTGAATTTAAATTGAGGTTAAACCTAAATATGAAATCTTTGGCTACAAACTTGGTTTGAGTTGAATTAATCACATTAATCGCAAACAGCTCGTCCCAAGTATTAACTAACAAATCTGGAGTAATCGCAAGAATACTTAATTGGTACGTAAGTTGCTGTATGGATTGGCTAGTTGAGTTGCTACTTCCATAGCTTGTAATAAAAAAAGGATTCATGGCTAATTTGGCAAGCACAAATTGAATCATCGTATAGCAAAATGCACACATATTTTCATGCGCAGGTAAATAATCTGCAAGGCTAAAGTTAATATACTGAGTATTTTGTGGGTTAATTAGATTGACAGATAGTAAGTTAGAGTGATGATCTAACTGGCTAATTTGTTGAATAAAATAGTCTTTTAATCTAAGCTCATTTCTTTTTAACTTTGAACAAATAGCTAATTCTTCTTCATTTAGAATAACTGAGCCGATTTCATCTAAACAAATAGTTATATCTAATTCATCACCATAAATATTGCGGATTAATTTATTCGCAACATCATCGATTCTACCGCTACCGGCTAGCGAGCGAAACTCAATAATATAAGGAGTATTCTGCACAAAACACTTTAATGATGCAACACTGTTGTCATACTCAGCACTAAAATATAAGGCTCTAGCCATTCGTTCAATATTTTCTAGCGAATCACCATTTTGAATGATTCCATAATTATCAGGAAGATAGCTAAGCCCCAAATATGTCCTCAAAGATAAATTTTGAGCAATTGGATTAAGTTGGTTAGATTCAATTAAGTTAATCAGCTTAATAAACGAATAGTATGCACCCTCGGAGCATTTTAAATTTAGGCTAATTGCGGTTTCATTCGGTAAGATCGGAATTTGTTCTTGAATTAATACTTCGCCAGTATCGATGCCTTCCGCGATCTTATGCCAAGTTATTCCATGAAATTTTTCTTGATTTAAAATTGCCCACGTTGTGCTATTTACACCCGCATAACGAGGAAGTGGGCTGTCGTGATAATTGATAGCTAAATAAAAATCTAAAGTATTTATTTTAATAATACTCAAATTTATAATACTAAACAAACAGCACGATTGCGTTTCGAACGCGATATTGTCCAATGACTCAAGAATTGTAATTTTTTTGCTTTTTGCCCAGTTTATTACAGCAACGTCATTTGTAATTACACCAACTATATTCCACTCTAAACCTATCAAGTGGTTTCCACACTCAATACATAAATTCGTTGTTCCAATCAATAGTGCATTTTTCATCTTTTTAATCACCTAGTCTAATTGTGGGTAATAACGCTCAAATCAAGATTATATATTATATTTTATTAATGTCATCTTGTATTATTTGAACAATTTCTGGTACATATTTTGCAGTTAAAATTCCATCTAGTCCATAATGGTGCGCATTTATAGCATGAATTTTTTTTATATTCATATCTATTCTTAAACCATTTGGAAGTTTAAATCTCCTAACGAGCATTAAAATGTAATACTCAAGGTTAGCTTTCATTTGTCGTAAATAATAAAATTTAATTCTTTTTGACAATTTGTATCTATCACGCATCTGATCATTTGCCGCACGAAAATATAAAATAGGCGTATTTATTTTGGGTAACATGTATTTCCATGCTCTAAACGCATTAATGTATATCATCATACCAAACTTAGCTCGCACTAAATTTTTAATTTTTTGATAATAATTACTTTCTGCATAAAAATGTGTATCAAATAAAATTAATTTTTTAATTACCTGTGGTAATTGTTGAGCCATAAAGTAAGCAATCACACCACCAGCTGAATAACCACATAAAATGATGTCATGATCCAAAAGATTTAATTTTTTAAGCTGATTAATATAATAAAAAGCCATTTCAACAACATCACCATACTCATAGAAATTAGTCTTCAAGATATAAATATCTGTATTGACATTACACTTATGTAACTCATGAACTAGTTCCATATAAGTTAACTCAAATTCTTCTAAAAAACCAGGGATACAAACTATTATCTCTTTATTATCATCTTGTTTGTTCGAAGCAATAAAATAGCAATTATCCAATTCTTGAATTATGCTCTGCGCATTAGTTAATAATTTAGCAATCGTTGGTTTTATAAAAATATCAGCAACTCTTAAATCTAAATTTAACTCTTGTCTAATTCTCGTTACTAATTGAATCGAATTTAAACTATTGCCACCTAATTTAAAGAAGTTATCATGCATACCAACTTGATCTAAATTAAGAGTCTCACACCAAATTTGGGCAATAGTTTGCTCTAGTTCACCCGAGGGGGCTACATAATTGCTTTTATTCGTAAACTTAACATCAGGTAAAGCACGTCGATTTAATTTACCACTAATGGTCAAAGGCAATGCGTCTAACTTCATTATAGCGCTTGGTAACATATAATCAGGTAATACTAAACTCAGTTGAGCTAAAATTTGATCAGCTGATAAACCGTCACCCCCATTTAATTCTGACGCTAACACATAGTATGCGGTCAAATATTGTTGATTCGTATCAGTTTTTATTTTGGCTATTACACATGCCTGTCTAACCTGAGGAATTCGCAATAATTGCTCTTCAATTTCGCCTAATTCTATTCTAAAGCCACGAATTTTAACCTGAAAATCATTCCGACCTATATACTCTAAATTACCATCTGGCAACCAGCGTACTAAATCACCAGTTTTATACATCCGCGTATAACCATTCGCAATATCCGACTCTGTTGCAAATGGATTAGAAATAAATCGTCCCGCTGTTAATTCTGGATTATTCAGATAACCACGTGCTAGTCCTGCACCAGCAATATAGAGCTCACCAATCACGCCAATTGGAACTATTTGAAAATCACGATCAAGAACGTAGGCTTTAGAATTGTTAAATGACTTACCAATAGTTAATAAATCTTTAGCTTTTGCGGAAGTTATTTCACCGAGCTCTGTCGGTCCATAGTAATCATATAACGTAACGTCACTTGATAATCGATTAACTATTGCTCTACTTAGTTGCTCCCCACTAACATAGATCTTTTGAATTGAAGAGTTAGCAATGACATCATGCATAAACTCATATTGAGACGGAACTAAATGAAGAGAGTTTATTGAGTATTTTTGGATCAACATAGCTAATTCATCTAGATCAAATCCAATTTTTGGAGTTACAATTTTAGCACCACTAAATAAATGGGTAAAAATATCTGAAACGGAAACATCAAAAACATAATTCGTTTTAAAACAATAAATATCTCGTTGAGATATTTGTGAAAAATCAATCATGTATTCTATTCGGTTTACTACACTTTTATGTTCAAGCATGACACCTTTAGGGCGACCTGTTGTTCCACTCGTATAGATCACATAAGCTAGATTCGCGGAGCTGCTCATTGGAGCTAAATTTATTATATCTTGTGGTTGATAAGCTGCATAATTTGCAATATCCAAAAAATTACACATAGTGTCTTGTTGCTCTAAGCCCTGACCTGGTTTTGCACTTGAATATGTGACACAATGAGTTGATTGAATAGAGGCAAGTTTCTCAATATACTGAGTTTGAGTCAGCACTAATTTCGTTTGAGTATCTTGTAGGATATAAATTATACGTTCATCTGGGTATTCTGGATCTAAGGGAACATACGCGCCACCAGCCTTAAGCACTGCTAGAATTGCAACAATCATCTCAAGACTACGATCTAAACATAAGGCTATTAATGTGTCGGGCCTTAGTTCTATGCTAGTTTGCTGTCTGTAACTATTGCGGATCTTATGTGCTAGTTGGTTTGCTCTACAATTTAGTTCATAATACGTTAAACTTTGTTCTTCAAATACTACTGCAATGTTATCTGGTGTTCGTAACACTTGCTCTTCAAAAAGTTGCTGAATAGTTTTATCTTCGGGATAAGCTTTATCCGTTTGATTCCAGTCATAAACTATTTGTTGGTATTCTGCTTGACTGAGCAATTGATAATCTTTAAGTTTACGCTGCGGACTATGTTGTTCACAATCAAAAGTTTGCGATACTTCATCGGCTAATTGTTGAAGCACTAATTGATAATGCGCTATCATCCGTTCTATTGTTGATTCTTCATAAAGCGCTGTTGCATATTTAAAGAACCCACTAATTATGCTTTCTGAATCGTCCATAAAACATTCTAAATCAAATTTAGCAACGTTATAATTTAAATCCTGAATATCTGCTACTTTGAAAAGCTGTTGCTGAGCATCTAGTTTCCCAAAATACTGTACACCAAACATAACTTGAAAAATGGGGTTTCGCGATAGATCTTTTTCAACATTGAGGTGGTCAACTAATTTCTCAAAAGGTAAATCTTGATGCCCTTGAGCATGGATTAGCTCATGATGAACCTGTTGAATTAAATCAGTGATTGAATCATCAGGATTAACTTTTGCTCTTAACACCAAAGTATTCACAAAAAAACCGATTAAATTCTCAATTTGATTATAGTGACGATTAGCAAACGGAGTTCCGATTACTATGTCATCCTGATTGCTATACTTACTTAGTAAAACATAAAACCCACTCAATAATACACTATACAAAGAGCAGTTTTGAGCTCTAGCGGCTAATCTAAGTTTTGCGGAACATTCTGCATCTAGACTAAATCTAATGCTCTTACCGCTGTAATCAACCAGTGCTGGTCGTACTTTATCCGTTGGCAGCACTAAAGGTTCATAATCAGCTAATTGCTGTTGCCAATAATTTAATTGCTGTTGAAGAATATTCCCACTCAAATAATTTCTTTGCCAATAAGCAAAATCTTTATACTGGATAGTTAAATGAGGCAAACTTAGCTTCGTCTTAGAATTGCTAAAGTAATCATAATAGGCATAAATTTCTTTAACCAATATATCCATTGACCAACCATCACTCGCGATGTGATGCACATTAATCAAAAGCATGCGTCTAGGTTGTGATGGGTTTCTAATTATAGCGTTATTAGTATCTACAAAACTATTGCTAATTATCTGATAAACACTCACCAGAATTGGGTAGCTAGTGGTTAATTCAAATGGTGTATTCACATCCAAATCAAGTTGCTTATTAAAAAGGCTCGGAAATTTATCCTCATCTATAATGTATTCATTAATTTTTAACTTTGCCGTTTGTACTTGTTGATAATAATTACCATCGCTATTTTTAACAAAGATAGTTCTTAATATCTCATGACGCGCAACAATCGCCTGAATACTTTGCTTTAGAATATCAACATTAACATTCATAGCTAATTCAATTAACATGGGTATATGATAAGCGTTGGTGCCTGCTTCATATTGTTCAATAAACCACAAGCGACCTTGTGCAAAAGAGAGTGGATAATGTTCCAAAGATACTGGAGACATTACAATGTATTGTTGCGATGTAGTAGTACTTTCTAGATGCTTTATAAAACTTTGAATGGTTTTATGTTTAAAGATATCTACAACGGCGATGTGTAAATCTAAGACTTGACTCATTTGATGAACTAAACGAATGGCTAGAATTGAGTTTCCACCGCATCTAAAAAAATCATCATGGATACCAACTTTCTCCAAGCTAAGAACATCACACCAAATTTGGGCAATAGTTTGCTCTAGTTCACCAGAGGGGGCTACATAATTGCTCGTATTCATAAATTCAATATCTGGCAAAGCACGTCGATCTAATTTGCCACTAATGGTCAAAGGCAATGTGTCTAACTCCATTAAAGCACTTGGCAACATATAATCAGGCAAGACTAAACCCAGTTTAGCCAAAATTTTCTCAGCGGATAAATCTTCACCATAACTTAAATCTTTATTTAACACATAGTATGCTGCTAAATATTTTTGACTCGTCTCTGTTTTGCTTTTAGCAATTACACATGCCTGACGAATCTGAGGAGTTCGCAATAACTGCTCTTCAATTTCGCTAAGTTCTATTCTAAAGCCACGAATTTTTACTTGGAAATCATTACGTCCTATATACTCTAAATTCCCATCAGGAAGCCAGCGCACCAAGTCGCCAGTTTTATACATCCGCGTATAACCATTCGCAAGGTCTGATTTACTAGCAAATGGATTAGAAATAAATCTCTCCGCTGTTAATTCTGGATTATTCAGATAACCACGTGCTAGTCCTGCACCAGCAATATAGAGTTCACCAATTACACCGATTGGAACTATTTGAAGATCATCGTTTAACACATATGCTTGCGTATTAGCAATTACCTTACCAATTATTGAATAATAATTTGGTCGCAAACAACTAGTATTATCACTAAATAAAACTAAAGAGTCATTTGTTGACTCAGTTGGTCCATAAGCATTAATAAATTGACAATTTGGATTAATTTTTAGAAAATTACAAACTTTATTAAATACATTCGCATTTAAACTATCTCCACCTGAGATTAATAGCCTCAATGAAGTTAATTTTTTATCTATTGCCAAATCAAGAAATTCACTCAATAATAGCGGTGACATATTTATTTTGGTAATATTAAATTTAAGAATTAGATCGACGTATTCTATTAATGCATTTTTTGGAATTCCCGCAATTAAGACACTCCTCATTCCAATGCAAAATGGAACAATCAACTCTTCAATTGAAGCATCGAAAACAAATGAGCGATGAGCCAATATAGTATCTTTATCACTTAATCCATACGTATTTAAGTAAAAAAATATCCTAGAGATTAACGCCTTATGCTCAATCATTACCCCTTTAGGTTGACCAGTGGTTCCGCTGGTGTAAATAGTATAAGCTAAATCAGTAGATTTATTAATTAAAACAGGATTCAGTTTATCTTGACTTTGATATAATTTATTACTTAAGTCAATACAAACGACTTTATCTAGCGGCAAGTCTAGCCGCCTAGAGACACTTTCATTTGTCGATTTATCCAATACATTCATTGACTTCAAATTTTCATGGTTAACTAAATGCGCATTAGTTAAAACTAATCTAGCTTTGGTATCTGCTAAAATATAATTTATCCGCTCTTGTGGGTAACTTGGATCAATTGGAACATACGCGGCACCTGATTTTAGTATTGCAAAAATAGCAACAACCATCTCAAGACTACGATCTAAACACAATGCAATCAAACTATCTGCTTGCAACTCATGCATTTCTCTTTGCTGATATGTTATCCTGATATGTCGGGATAACTGATTAACCTTTTCATTTAACTCCAAATAACTTAACTGAATGTCTCCATAGACCAATGCAATGTTATCTGGTGTTCGCTGTACTTGTTCTTCAAAAAGTTGCTGAATAGTCTTATCTTTGGGATAAGCTTTATCCGTCTGATTCCAGTCATAAACTATTTTGTTATAATCTATTTCATCAAGTAAATTATTGTTCATTTATGTTCTTGTTCCTTGAAAACTTAAGCAACTCATTAAGTTTAAAACGTACCAATATTCATCTAGCGCGAGAAGCGTTCGGTTGATCTTCTATAACACAAAGATTAACTATATATTTATTTAGATTCATATTACTGGCTAAATGATAACGTTTAAACTCATCTATAGCCCCATACTGATATAAATCTAAGCTCAACTCTGGAGTTGTTATTAATTCAGTGCCAAAGCCAACACCAAGAGCTTTTAAATAGGCTTCTTTTTTCCCAAACATATGGTAAAAGTCAGCTAAATTTTTGATTTGTGCAGTTTCAGATGAACTCAAAACCAGCTCCATCACATCTTGATAACTGAATGCTGAATCAATTGCCTCAACATCAATCCCAATTTCTAAATCATCCGCAATTGCCATAATTACATACCCACCGCTATGTGAAATATTAAACTTAAGCTTACAGCCTAGCAGATCCAAATAAGGCTTACCCGCTGGAGTATAATTAATTTTAATTTGTGCGGGGCTCAGATTTAAACACTTGGCTAAATAGTAATATTTTAATAAACTCGAGGCAAATGCGCGGAGCTGATCTTCAGTTTTTCTATAGCTTAGAACCTTACTACACTCTACAGCAGGAAGTAACCTCAGAAAGCTTATAAAATTAAATCTAAAATCAAGCTTAATAACAACTAGTTTAATTCGAGTGGTTTTAATAAACTGCATTTAATTAGTTCCTTGCCCGCAGACGAAATTATTCCTAAGTTACTGCAAACACCCACAAAGTTCAAACTGGAAATGTTAAATAGCTTAGAGTACAGTTATATAATATCTGCTGGTGAAGATTCATGACTAAACGATTCAATTTAGGAAGAGGCATACGAAATCAGCACGCTACCAAGAAAAATACATCACGATAAAGTAGAGCATAAATGAATTATGGAACTAGCCAATAGCTAATTCCATACAAGCAACTAAAATCATTAATTATTGCGTTTCGCACTCAAATCATGAACTCAATGACTATTCGCCACTAGCACCATAATTTGGCAAATGACGCGCCGATGGATCATCTAAATCACAATTTGGCCATTCACGATTTGGTAACCAATAACCGCAAATCACATGATCTTGATTCGGGAACATTTCACGGAAGATTTCACGATACATCAAGCCTTCTTTACTTAACGGCTTATTCTCGGTATATTCTGCGACTTTCGCTGCAAATTCGGCATCGCTATATAATTCTTCAGCCATTTCAATCAAGCAATCGACCATGCCATGACCCACCGCATCTGAGAACGCAGCTTTATCACGCAATAAAATTTCAGTTGGCAAATAATCTGCAGTATCAAAAGCTTTTCTTAACAAATATTTACCCATATTATAGGTATTTAATTTAAGCTCTGGTTCAATTTCCATAACATAAGTCACGAATTGTTTATCTGAGAACGGTACACGTGCTTCAAGACTATTTCCTGCAATCGCACGATCAGCACGTAGCACATCATACATATATAATTCTTTAATTCGTTTTTGCGATTCTTTTTGAAATTCAGTCGCAGTTGGCGCATAATCAGTATATTTATAACCAAATAACTCATCACTAACTTCACCGCTTAATACCACACGAATATCGCTATTTTCGCGAATGTATTTGCACAATAAGTACATTGGTGTACTCGCACGTATCGTTGTCACGTCCCAAGTTTCAGCATGCCAAATAATCGTCCGTAAGACATTTTTAATATCTTCTTTGGTGAAAATTACTTCATGATGATCCGTACCTAAATAATCAGCAACTTGTTTTGCATATTTCAAATCAATT
>Ga0247839_1008497_pt1 | contig 10749 bp, 5 predicted proteins | sample LaCruzMarch2015__6_FD_192405 | JGI IMG/M metagenome (GOLD analysis project Ga0247839, IMG submission 192405) | Freshwater microbial communities from meromictic Lake La Cruz, Castile-La Mancha, Spain - LaCruzMarch2015_16m | ecosystem: Environmental > Aquatic > Freshwater > Lake | place: Spain...
ATGGTGGGAAGAAAATAAACATCGCTTTTTACCGGAGTGAAATTCGTCGTTGACACCAACATCGCTTTCAGCGCCGTTCTAAACACCGAAGGTAAAATCGGCGACTTGATTATGAACTCACATGGAGTTCTTGAATTTCATGCGTGTGATACGTTGCGCTTGGAACTCAAAAAGCATCGATCGAAACTGCTTGAACTCTCCAAAATGAGTGAGGAGCAGTTAGACCAATCCATATATCAGATCACTAATTGCCTGACATTTACCAACGAAGCGCTGATACCTTTTGAGTATTGGATGAAAGCTTCCAATCTTGTTCGGGATATTGATATGGATGATATTGCTTTTGTGACACTTGCTGAATTTCTGGGCATAAAATTGTGGACAGGTGACAGAGCGCTGATGACGGGACTGGCGAGAAAAGGCTATTCTAATTTCATCACAACCGACGAACTGTCCAAGTTACGCGACTTACTTGAATAATAAACACAGCGAACTCTGCACTGCTTTTCATGGCCGACTAAGCGCGGCCACGCAAGCAGTGCCTCCGTTCGCTTCACTTACAACAAAGGACACCTGTGAAAATATTGATAAATTTTTTGATGGTCATGGCCGTATTGTATCTTACCTGTTGCCAGAAAAGGCGAGGTGAGGATTGTTTGGCCATTAGTAACCCGATGGAGATTATATTTGAAGACACTTCATTACAAAGCATTTGCTTTTCTCCATTTGAAGAAGGGAAGATTTGGGTAAGGGTCGGCAATAAAAATAACGATGTTGTAGAAGTTGATGCCTTAAGCGGACAAAAAACAATCTTAGACAAAAAACACTCAGCATTTTTTTATTCTGAAACTGATAATGGTTATATCTCACATTGTCATAAAGACCAATTTGATTCTCTAATATGGATTGGAGGGCCTAACAGAAATGTAGTTTATTATGACCAGAGGACTAAATTAATTCAGGAATTACCTGTTCAATATGTAACAAGGATTATTTCAAAACCCAATGAAGTATTTTTTGTCTCTGTTCAAGGATTTTGTTATTGGGATAGAAAGACCAAAACAATAGAACAGGTCTCGGGAATACCTGCGGAATTCATACAGTCCTCTGAATTACTAAATGATACGGTAATTATCCTCGATGATACACACACCTATTATTTCAATTCAAAGCAAGTAAAAAAGGGGGTATATTTTAACGAATATGAAATTCGGGGAGCCTGGTATTCCTTTGAGGCTAGAGATGGACTGGGATTGTTTCTTGAAAAAGATTCGCTTTTGTACTACTACAACGGCTATGTAGCCAAACTGCCATTACCAAATGCGCGTAAACACGACATAAAAATAAGTGGTCAGCAATACTGGCAATCGGATAATGATTTCTATTATTCATTTGAGCCAAAAACAAAAACAATAAATAAATATGAGTACAAGTTGCCGCCGGTAAACAATTATGGTGTAAACTATCAGATTGATTCCAGGCATATTTGGATAACAAGGCCTGGTCAGGTCATGTTGATAGACCTTGTGACAAAGCAGCAATTGGATTATCCGATTCAATTGGACGAGGGGTACATAACAACCATTATTGACAAATGCAATACTTACACGCTGTATAAAAACAAGATTGTCCTTGCTTCAAAAAATGACTTCATAAAAAAATGCCTTCCATTTGACTTCAAACAGTACAAATTTAATTTAGCCCAATTTAATGCCGTGGTTGATTCAATTGGCATTTTAAAAGACACCCTTGCTGCTGTTGCATTGTCAAAACTAAATTATCTGAAAAAAACTTATTCAGATGTCGAGCATGTTGAGATAAAACAAAAACTTAAAGCGTTAAACTTTCGAGCATTTCAATTTGTAACCTGGACATTTCCAAATGGATATGTTGAGTGCTACAAGGACACAAACTTACCCGTTGACCAGCGAAAATCATGTTTAATTTCATTAGTTGACCAATACGGACGGTTATCTGATTTCAAAAAAGTGCTCCAACTCGCCTCCGAATTCGAAAAAAACTTTGGCAATTCGCGTATTGAGGGTGGCTATCGTTTTGCTTCTGTAATTGATAGCACGAAACGATATTTATCCAAAATGGACAGCTTGAAAAAAACAGCCCTTTCCGAGGATTCATTATATTATTTTAACGCCCTGGCATTAGGAACGATTTGCAATACACATTGGTATTGTCATGAGGGTTGTGGTGGCTGTGATTTATCACTCGTAACGGATAAACTAAAACACTTTTCTAAAAAATTCCCTCAAAGCAGCCTGTGTGATAATGCTGAATTATACTTGCTGAATGCAAATTATGCGTACAATTATGCCGAAGATGAATCAATCCTTGCTCAGAACAAAAAATACGAAAAATTATTAAAAAAATATCCTGATAGTGATCTAAATGCAAATATTCGGTTCCAAATTTTCATAAATTTGGCATCAATGCAAGTATTGGATAAAAGGGAAATAAATTCGTCCGCCCGGAGATTTATTAGGGAATTTCCATCCGATAAGAGGATTGAAGAAGTCAAACAGCAAATGAAGTATCTGAATAATACATAAAGCGAACAATCGCTTCCCAAAAATGCTTCCTAAGCGTCGCATGTTCTGTCCTGCCCCCCCAAAACCCGCTACCAAAGCTAAGTCGAGAAAGTTAAAAGATGTAACTTTCACACTTAAAATAGCGTACGATGTGAAAAAGCAGATGTATCGACAGCCAGCGCCAGGCGATTATTGACAGCCACATCAATGGCAACAACACGGAGGAGGCCATTTGGGACACTGGTACAAAAGCTTTAACTTTGACCGACCACACTCAAGCCTGAAGTACAAAACCTCGGCTTCCTTTGAATCCCTAAACCAGAATCTCTACTTTAGATTGGTACCGAGTTTTGGGGGGCAGGACAGGGGAGCTCAATATTGGATAAAATAAAATGCTTTATTGCTGATGTTACGCACTTTTTCACACAGATGTTACGCGGATCAATCGGATCGCTTTGCGAACGCGGATATGAAGCGGCGAGATGAGGGTAAGAGCGTGTTCAGGAATAAATTCCCAAACACGCTCCAAATCGATTTAATACATCGGATTCTGCTTGATTTTTTCGCTCGTCAGGTCTATTTCCGTTTGCGGAATGGGCATCAGTTCGTGTTTGCCGCCCACAAATGTTTTGCCTAAAGCCTGCATGACGCTTCCGGCGCGGCCCCAACGCAGGAGGTCGAACCAGCGGTGTTGTTCCAGGGCCAGCTCCACGCGGCGTTCTTTGTATATTTTTTCCCGCAGTTCGCTTTGGTTGGTGGTGGTCACGTCGGGCAGGATGAAGTTGTTGGTGCCGCGCGCGCGTTTGCGCACCTGGTTGAGGTACACCAGGGCCTCGGCCGGTTTGCCGTTTTCGTTCAGTGCTTCGGCGGCCAGCAACAGGATGTCGGAATACCGCAGCACACGGATGTTGCCCGGGCCATTGTCTTGCAAACCGGAGTGCGCAGGCACCCAGGCTTTCTGGTTGTAGCGTTCGCCGATGATCTCCGGGTTGTCTTGCACTTGCGTAGAACCGTCGGGCAGCACCTCGCCCACATAAATCACCGTGGCTTCGCGGCGCGGGTCGCCGTTTTCAAACGAAGACACCAGGTTATCCGAAGGCCGGTTGAAACCCCATCCCAGGTTGGGAATGCCCCGCACACCCTGTACCATGTTGTACGGTGTGGCCCCCGGACCGGTTACCCCGTCAATGGGTTCCAGCGCCGCTGCATTGATTTCGAAAATCGACTCCCGACCGTTTTCTCCAACCGGCAAAAAGTTGTCGGAATATTTGGGCTGCAAACTGTATTGCATGGAGCCAATGATTTCCTGACAGTATTGTTCGGCTTTCGGGAAGTTTTTCTGCACCATGTACAGTTTGGCCAACAAACCTTTTGCGGCACCTTTGCTCGCCCGGCCCAGGTCCGCTGCGGCATATCCCGATTTTTCTGGCAAAGCGTCAACAGCGGCCAGCAGATCGCTTTCAATCTGGGCGTACACGGCCTCTTTGGGTTTGCGCTCCTGGTTGTAGTACGCATCGCCGCTGAGGGGTTCCGTGATGATCGGCAGATCGCCAAACCACTGCACCAACAGCAAGTAGCTGTACGCGCGCAGGAGTTTTGCTTCACCCAGCAGGCGCTTTTTGAGGGTTTCGTCCATCTCTACATCCGGAATACGCAAAATGGCTAAGTTAGCCCGCGCAATGGCGTTGTAATACCCGCGCCAGACACTGGAAAAGCTGATGTTGGTGGCGTCAAAGGTGAAATTATCCACCTCCAGAAGGAACAAGGCGTCCGTGGGGGTAGATCCTTTATCCGCGTCGTCGCTGATGATGTCGGTCACGCCCAAATACGGCAACGAGATGCAATCCCACTGCCGGAACTGGTTGTAAATGGCGTTGACAGCGTACACCGCCTGATCCTCATTTTCAAAAAAGGTGTCCGCAGAGGCGTCACCTAAGGGTTTGCGATCCAGAAAATCTTTCTGGCAGGCGCCCACAGCCAGCAGGAGGAACGCTGCGGCAAGTACATTTTTGCGAAAGGAAAAAAGTTGCGCTTTCATATCGTGTGCTGATTGTTGATGGTCTGTTTAAAAAGTGACGTCGATGCCACCTTGAAAAGACTTGGTGACTGGATAAGAAATGTAATCGAATCCTACTTCAAACGGGTTACTGCCATTGGGAAATTCCGGCGAATACCCGCTGTAATCCTGGTTTGTCCAGATATTCAAACCGCTGACATAAACCCTCAAACGGCTGATTTTTGCCCGCTGTGTCCAACTCGTTGGCACCGTATACCCCAAAACCACGCTGCGCAAACGGAAAAATGCGCCGTTTTCCACAAAATAATCGCTGACGCGGTAATTGTGCCCGCCGTTGGTGATGCGTGGCGTGGAATTGCTGGGGTTGTCAGGAGTCCAACGATCATCATAGGAGGATTGTTCCCAATTATAGACGGCAAATCGAAAAGTTTTTTTGGCATTGAACACTTTATTGCCGCTCACGCCCAGCACGTCGGCCGAAAAGTCGAATCCGGCGAATTCAAATCCGCCATTGAGGCCGTAAGTGAGGGTAGGAATGGGGCTGCCGAGGTTGGTGCGGTCGTCTACGTCAATGATGCCATCGCCGTTGAGGTCCTGAAACCGCAGATCGCCGATGCCTTCATTGCCTAATTTGGGCAGTGTAGCCACTTCTTCTGCATTTTGGAAAACGCCCGCCACTTTGTAGCCATAAAACGAGCCAATGGGCAGGCCTTCGACGGTATGCGAGGCGGCTTCACCCTGGATGAAGGCGGCAAAAATTTCGGCGCGCAAATCGTTCAGCTTGACCACTTCATTTTTTACGGGCGAAAAGTTGCCGCCCACATGCCACGAAAAACGGCCCGCTTGCTGCCAGTTGAGCATGATGTCCCAACCAGTGTTGCGCACTTCAGCGGTGTTCACCAGCGGGTCGGCACCCGAACCCACATATTCCGGAATGGGTACTGCTGCAATGATGTCGTAAGTCAATCGGTTGTACCAGTCTATTTCGCCGGTCAAGCGCCCGCTCAGCACACCAAATTCAACGCCCAGGTCGGTTTGTCTGCTGGTTTCCCAGCGCAGATCCGGGTTGCTGTAATCCACCAGGGTAGCGCCTTCATTAGCCGTTTCTTCATCCCCAAAAATGGCGTACAAGCCCGAGCGAATTTGCCCTAAGCTGGGGTAATACTGGTTGGCAATGCTGTTCTGATTGCCCAGAATGCCGTAGCTGGCCCGAAACTTCAAGCGGTCGAAAAACGTGTTGGCCTGCATAAACGGTTCGTTTCCAATGTTCCAACCCACGCCAACAGAGGGGAAATAACCTGTTCGATTGTCTTCAGCAAAACGGGAGGACTGGTCGATGCGCAACGTGGCCGTGAGCAAATAGCGATCCAGCAGCGTGTAATTGGTGCGGAAAAGGGTAGAAACAATGGCTTCCTGTATGATGCTGCCAAAACCGGTTTGGGTAGGGTCGCTGGTGGCACTGGTGAGGTACAACAATTCATCTGCAGTGCCGGGGAAGTTGGTGCGCACGGCCCCGATGCTTTCCAATTGCCGCTCTTCGGCAGTATAACCGGCCAGCACGGTGAGGTGGTGTTTGGCCCATTCCTTGTCGAACGTGAGCGTTTGTTCCCATATCCAGCGTCGGTCTATGCCGTAGCCCGTGTTTAGGCGGTCGTCTATGTTCAATTGCGAAGCAGAAACGGCGTATTCGGGGAGATAGTTTTTGAACTGCGTATTGTTCAGGTCGAAACCAAAATTGGAACGGAAAGTCAGGTACTTCAGGAACTTCACATCGCCGTACACCGACCCGAAGAAACGGTTCGCCTGATCGTGGTTGTTGCTGCGGTAAAACAAATCGGCTGCCGGGTTGGCAATGGCCAGGCCAAAAGGCGAAGTGGGATCGGTGAAGTTGCCCGCTGAATCTTTGGGCGCAAATACCGGCGGCATGCGGTAGGCGCTGCCAATGACGCCCGTGGGGGCTATCTGCCTCTTGGTGTTGGCATAGGCGAGGTTGGTGCCCATGCCGAGCCATTTGTTCAGGTGCAGGTCGTTGTTGAAATGCACCGTGATGCGTTCAAATTCCGAATTTTTCAACACGCCCGACTGGTTGAAGTAGTTTCCACTGATGTTGTACGTATGCCGGTCGCTGCCGCCATTGAACGCCAGTTGAATGCTGCCAATGGGCGCATTGCGGAATATTTCGTCTTGCCAGTTCGTACCCTCGCCCAGCGCAGCAGGGTCGGGGTAGTACTGTTGACCCACCAGTTCGTTGTACGCCTGCCCGAATTCGGCTGCATTGAGCACGTCGATCTGTTTGGTGATCATTTGTGTGCCGTAATACGAATTCAGGGTGATCACGGCGTTTTCGCGCTGTTTCCCTTTTTTGGTGGTGATCAGGATCACGCCGTTCGAACCGCGGGAGCCGTAAATGGCCGCCGCCGACGCGTCTTTGAGCACTTCGATGGACTCCACGTCTTGCGGATTTACAAACGAGGCGTCATAAGAGATCATGCCGTCTATCACATATAATGGATTGGCGTTGTTGAGCGTACCCGTACCCCGAATGCGCACCACAGCGCCTGCGCCCGGCTCACCGGAAGCGGGCGACACATACACGCCCGCCACTTTACCCTGCAGGGCCTGTTCGACCGAAGGGGTGGGCAGGTAATCGATGGATTCGCCTTTGACCGTTCCGACGGCACCGGTCACGTCGCTCTTTTTTTGTACGCCGTAACCGACTACTACCACCTGGTTCAACAGCGTCGGGTCTTCGCCCATCGTGAGGTCCACCAGCGTACGGCTACCCACCACTTGTTCAGTGCTTGCATAACCGGTGTACGAAACCACCAGAACGGCTTCCGGGCCGCTCACGGTCAGGGCATAATTGCCTTCTACATCGGTCGATACCCCGTTTTCCGTACCTTTTTCCAGTACAGTAGCCCCAACTAAGCCAAAACCCTCTTTCTGGTCGGTTACCCGCCCGGACACTTTTACCTGGGCCTGAAGACCAACAGACACCAATAAAAATGCTGCCAGGAGCCAGGAGGCATGATGTGTATTTTCTCGTTTCATAACAAAATGGGTTTATTGTGTAAACACTAAGGATTCATGGTTACGCGCACTGATTTTAAGGCCATTGAGCTGCCACCGGTCATCAAATCAAATGTACCGGGTTCCGACCCGTAGGTCATGTCTTTTCGGAAAAAACGGAATACGCTGTCTTCCAAAACAAACTCAACGGTTCGGGACTCCCCGGGCTGCAACATAATTTTCCGGAAGCCCCTCAACTCTTTGAGCGGGCGGGTCACGCTGCCCACCAAATCTCGTATGTACAGTTGCACCACTTCTTCGCCTGCGCGTTTGCCGGTGTTGCGCACGTTTACCCTTAGCTTAACGGGTTGCCCTTGTTTGAAAGCAGTGGCGTCTACTTTGGGTTCATCGTACTCAAATGTGGTGTAACTCAGCCCAAAACCGAAGGGGAAAAGGGGGGTATTAGGCGCGTCTAAGTATTTGGTGGTGTATTTATCCTGGGCATCAAACGGCCGACCGGTATTTTTTTCGTTGTAAAAAATGGGTACCTGACCCACCGATTGCGGGAATGTGATGGGCAGTTTGCCCGACGGATTGTAGTCGCCATACAACACATCCGCCAGGGCGTTGCCAGCTTCGGTGCCTAACCACCAGGCCTCCAGCAGTGCAGTGGCATTTGCAGTCAGTTGGGGAATGGCCAGCGGACGGCCATTCATCAGCACTACCACCACGGGTTTGCCCGTGGCGGCCAGCGCTTCTACCAGGGCTTCCTGGGGGCCCGGCACCGAAATGTCGGTGCGCGATGCCGCTTCTCCACTCATCCAGGCCAACTCGCCCACCGCCACCACCACCACGTCTGCGGCTTTGGCAGCGCGCACGGCTTCAGCAAACCCGCTTTGGTCGTTGCCCTCCACGGCACAGCCGGCCACGTGGGTTAGTTTGCCCTGGTGCACCGAGCGGAGGCCGCTGAGCAGGCTCACACAATCATTAAAATTGCCCGCACCACTCCAGCTTCCAATCAGCTCCCGCTGGTTGTCGGCCAATGGGCCAACGACCGCTATGTTGGCCGTTTTGGATAAAGGCAGGGTGTTTTTGTCGTTTTTGAGGAGCACCATCGATTTGCGGGCGACGTCGCGGGCAGCGGCCCGGTGATCCGATGACAGGAGGGTTTGTTTTTCGCGCGCCTCGTTGCAGAATTTGTAGGGGTCTTCAAACAGGCCCAGTTCAAATTTTTTCCGGAGGATGCGGCGCACGCTCTCGTCAATCTGTTTGATGCTGACCTTACCTTCGTCAAGCGATTTTTTCAAGTGCAGTTGAAAAACAGCGCCTTGCATGTCCATATCAACCCCGGCATACAGGGCGAGTTCTCCGGCTTCTTTTTCATCGGCCACCACGCCATGGTCCACCATTTCGTTGATGGCGGTGAAATCGGTTACGACAAAACCGTTGAAGCCCCATTCGGTGCGCAGGATGTCGGTGAGCAAAAAATGATTTCCGGAAGCCGGCACGCCGTCGTAGTCGTTAAACGAAGTCATCACGGTAGCGGCACCCGCTTTCACTGCTGCTTCGTAAGGAGGCAGGTAGTATTCGCGAAAAAAGCGCTCGCTCATGTCCACCGTGTTGTAGTCGCGGCCAGCTGTAGGCGCGCCATAGGCAGCGTAATGTTTCACGCAGGCCATCACAGACTCGGTGTTGCCAATGCCTTTGCCCTGAAAACCCTTTACCCTGGCCTCAGCGATGCGGCACCCGAGCCAGGTATCCTCTCCGGCCCCCTCGGTCACGCGGCCCCATCGGGGGTCGCGGCATATATCCACCATGGGCGCAAACGTCCAGTGCAAACCGGCAGCCGAGGCTTCCGCGGCGGCCACTTGAGCGGATGTTTCCATGGCTTTCAAATCCCAACTGGCTGCTTCGCCCAGCGGAATGGGGAAAATGGTTTTATACCCGTGAATGACATCGTATCCAAAAATCAGCGGTATTTTCAGGCGCGTCTCCTCCACCGCTATGCGCTGCAACTGGCGGGTAAACGCTGCGGTGTGGCTGTTGAACAAGGCCCCGCAACGCCCTTTGCGGATGTCCTCCTGATAACCGGCGCGGATGGTGGGCCCGGTAGATTCCCAGTCAGTGGTGAACAACGTGAGCTGACCAATTTTTTCTTCAATGGTCATGAGTGCCAACAGGGAGTCGACCCTTTGGTCTATCGTTTTGAACGGCACACGGGCCCTTGGCTTGAGCTGAAATGCCATTGCGCCCAGCACCACCAATCCAAGGGCAAACAACAATATGGTGTTAATATGTTTCATGCGTTTTATTTTTTATAAGAGGTAAATTATGCCTCTAAATCAGTTTTTGTGTTGTGCAAACAACCACGTCATGAATGCCGGGTTATAGTACGTTTCTTGCCAAATGCTGTGGCCCAGGGTATTGTACTCGGTATACTGCACTGGCGCTTTCAGTTCCTTCAGTGCCGATGCGATGGCGCGCGATTGCCCAACAGGCACCACTTCGTCTCGGACGCCGTGAAACATCCACAACGGTATGTGCTGAATGCGCTCTGCCTGCTTTGGATCGCCTCCTCCACACAAAGGCGCGCCTGCGGCAAACCACTCGGGTTTGCGAAACAAGAGGTCGAACGTACCAAATCCGCCCATAGATAATCCAGTGACGTATATGCGATTGCGGTCGATCCTGCCATCGGTTTTGAGCAAGCTGTCAATCAGTTCGATGAGCAACTGCATGGGTACAGTTGGTTTTTCGTGGAACACACCTCCTTTGGCCCAATCGACATCAGACCAGCGTTGGTCTTTGGGGCACTGGGGTGCCAGGATGACGCAAGGGTTTTTGCGAAACGGTTCCGATTCCACAAAAGCCAGTACGCCATTGCGCAGTTGCGCCTCATTGTCGAAGCCGCGCTCGCCAGCGCCGTGCAGGAAAATTACCAAAGGTACTTTGATCGGGTTTTGACCGTCAGCATCTGTCAACGCCCATGCTTTGTCATCAAAATGATATCCCGGAATGTCGTTGGTGGCCATGCCGTCAGCAGGGCGCAGTAAGCGGTAGGGCAAAGCGGTTTGGGCGTCTGTTCTATACACACCCTTTCCGAAATAAAGCAGCGGATTGGTGGGTACTTGCGGATTGTGGGGCGGGTTACTGACCTCCGGGTGCGTTTTCCCGGGTTCA
>Ga0247839_1008498_pt1 | contig 10746 bp, 9 predicted proteins | sample LaCruzMarch2015__6_FD_192405 | JGI IMG/M metagenome (GOLD analysis project Ga0247839, IMG submission 192405) | Freshwater microbial communities from meromictic Lake La Cruz, Castile-La Mancha, Spain - LaCruzMarch2015_16m | ecosystem: Environmental > Aquatic > Freshwater > Lake | place: Spain...
CTTTCTCCACATTCCCCCTCCACTCTTACTCCTCCGTTCCTTAACGGGGCGCAAAGATACTTGCGTTTTCTTTACCTCCAAACTTTTTTTTAAGTTTTTTTATCGCGCAGCGGTTTTACCACCAAGAACACTCAGGCCACTAAGCAACACTAAGTTGATATCCAATTACCTTAGTGCCCTCAGTGGCCTGAGTGGCTAAAAAAACTTAGTGGCCCTTAGTGGCCTTAAGTGGTAAAAAAAATCATGGTAAAAAACCTTGATGGTAAACACGCTTACTCCGCATGAAGCATAAACCATTTTGTGGTTCCCGGGCGTGGCGTCTTCGGGCGCAACACAGGCAGTTCTGGATGTCCTCCTGATGCGATGGTTCGATTGCCATTTCGTTGTAAAAGCCGGACCTCAATGCTGCCGTCGCTGCGTTGCCACAGTTTTAAAGTGGGATGTCGTCGGAATAAATACCGTACCACTATATATAGGTGTGACAAACGCAAACGCGATGCGGTTTCGGGCTTTCGCCACAAGTTGCGTAAACGGGCCAGATCGGACTCATGAATCGACAATGCCCTGGCGACCTGGGCGGCCGCTATCCTTAAACGGGAATTGGATAGGCGAAAAAGCGCCTTGTCCAAAATTTTGGAAAGCACGAGCGGGTCAGCCAGCTCGTCGGGTGAAATAGCGTGCATGATGAAGCATTTTGATGAATTGGATTACAGGGCAAAGAAAAACCGTTTTTATCAATTAAGGAACCAAAACTGCTATAAAAAATAGCATTGCTTTTTTTGCCAAAAAAGCTTTCATTTAATTGATAATAAATTATTTAAAAATAACAATAAAACATATTTAATTAATAAAAATGTGTATATAGGCGATTTGACTTCACCCAAACCCCCTATTTTTGAAATTAAAACACGCTTATGACCACTAACAATTTCATTTTTTCTACAATTCGGACTGGCTGGCAGGGCCTGTCTCAACTGTTTTATCCCGACCTCTGCGTGGCTTGCGGATATGAATTACCCACTCCGGATGCTTGTTTTTGCATGCCTTGCCGGCTCAAGTTGGAGCCTACGCACATGCACCGGCAGGCCGAAAATGCCTTTACGGATCGCTTTTGGGGTCGGCTGCCTTTACAAAGTGCTACGGCGTTGTACTTTTTTACCCGAAACAGTCCTGTTCAAAAAGCATTGCATGCCCTCAAGTACAAAAACAGGCCGGAAATCGGATTTCGGTTGGGCATGGAGTTGGGCGAACGTTTGTCGCGTGCGCCTCATATTGCCCCCATTGATGCCATTGTGCCGGTGCCGCTTCACCCCGACAAGGAACGCCTACGCGGCTACAACCAGAGCCTGTGGTTTGCAAAAGGCTTGGCCGTCGCTTTCCCAAAAGCCATGTTGAGTGCCAACACGCTGGTGCGCTTGCACAATGCGGGCAGCCAAACCCGGCGACGGCGCATGGAACGCTACCAAAACGTGTCGTCTTCTTTTGCCCTGCGCGACGGGCGGGCGGTAGCGGGCAAACATGTTTTGCTGGTAGACGATGTAATGACCACCGGCGCCACCCTCGAAACCTGTGGCCAATTGCTGTTAGACGCCCAAGCCACGTCGCTCAGCTTAGTTACCATTGCATTTGCCGTAAACCGATGAGCGCGCGTGTTTATCCGGCCCGCTGCCGCGACATCCGCCATTTGTCGTCATTACTCGACACGGTGCTCCGGCAGCTTGAAGGCGAACCCGTTCGGCTGAGCCGCCGTGCACTTGGTTACAACACTGGCATACCGGAGGTTGTCTGGGCCAGGCTCTGTGCGGTGCACCAATACCCCGAAATGGCCACAGGCGTTTCGCGAGAAGATTTTCAAATTGCCTTTGCCAACCTGTTGTTTCGCTATCCCACGCTGAAGCTGTGGATCGAAGATGACGGGGATGTGATTGTGGAATGGTGAATATGAGGGGTGGGGGGTGGGTTTTTAGGCTATCTTTGCGGGCTATATGGCACGAAGAAAACCATTTATTGCAGCAGGAGTACCTATACACGGCATAGCAGACCGGGGTAAGGGTGTGGGGCGGACGGAAGACGGGCTGGTATTGTTTGTCGAAGGCGCTGTGCCGGGCGATGTGGTGGATGTATTTGTTCAAAAAAAGCGCGGCAACCACGGTGAAGGATCTGCTGAACGCATCGTGGAACCCTCACCCGATCGGGTGGCCCCATTTTGCGAACACTTTTCGGTGTGTGGCGGTTGCAAATGGCAATACTTAGACTACAGCGCCCAGCTCCGCCACAAGGAACAAACGGTGCGCGACGCGTTTGAACGCATAGCCAAAGTAACGGTGGACGACTTTCAGCCCATCTTAGGCTCGCCAGAAACCGTGTACTATCGCAACAAGCTGGAATTTACCTTTTCAGATCGCCGCTGGCTGCTGGCCGAGGAACTGAATGACCCGAACGTCAGTGGAGCAAACGGACTTGGTTTCCACCGCGCCGGCGCGTTCGATAAAGTAGTGGATGTGCGCCATTGCTGGCTGCAACCCGACCCCTCCAACGCCATCCGAAATACAGCGCGCGCTATTGCCTTAGAGCAAGGGCTTGATTTTTACAATGTGCGCCACCATACCGGTTTTCTCCGCAACCTCATGGTGCGCCGCACCCGCACGGGTGAAGTGATGTTGATGCTCAGTGTAGGTCGGCCGGAGCCGGAAACAGCCGAGCGGTTTTTGCAAGCCTTGATCGACCGTTTTGGCGATCAGATCACCACCGCCATTTATTGCATCAACACCAAGTTTAACGATTCGGTGTTTGACCTGGACATGGTGACTTACCGGGGTAAAGGGTTTGTAGAAGAACAATTGGGCGATCTTTTTTTCAAAATTGGGCCAAAATCATTTTTCCAAACCAATACGCGCCAGGCCCAAAACCTGTACGACACCGTAGTGGAATTTGCCAACCTGCAAGGCACCGAAAACGTGTACGACCTGTACACCGGTACTGGCAGCATTGCCCTGTATGTTGCCCGCTTTTGCCGACAGGTTACGGGCATTGAAGAAGTGCCTGAAGCCATTCAGGACGCGCTGGAGAACCGCAACCGCAACGGCATACAAAACGCTGTTTTTTATGCCGGCGACGTGAAAGACATGCTCAGCGACGGATTTATTCAACAGCACGGTGCCCCCGATTTGGTAATCACCGACCCGCCACGGGCGGGTATGCACGACAAGGCGGTGCAGTTTCTCCTCCAATTAGCCGCTCCACGCATCTTGTATGTGAGTTGCAACCCCGGCACCCAGGCACGAGATGTACAGTTGCTGTCGGAAAAATACCGCGTTGTGAAAGTGAGGCCGGTCGATATGTTTCCCCATACACACCACATAGAGAATGTGGCTTTACTCGAATTAGCCGCTTCCACCTTTTAAATACGGATGAAAGGTTGCTGATTACTGCAGCACCAGCGGCTCGTGAAATACCTTATCGGCTTGTTGCACCTGTACGATGACTTTGCCCTTGGCGTAGGCGCTTAGGTCAAATTGCTGGCTGTACGTGCCGGAGAAACTGTTGAGTTCCTCCCGAAAAAGTTGACGCCCGGCAGTGTCGAAGATGGTCACTATAGTGGGTACCGGCTTTGCCTCGAAGCTGATGGTGATGGGGCCACCGGAGGGGTTAGGGAAAGCCAGAAACTTACGCACCTCCAACCGACGCTCGGCTGGTATCGGGGCATTACCGATGAGGGGTTCGGTGGGGGTATCGCCTTCGCCAGCCCGTTGTATGGTGATGACGTGTGAGGTGCGCAAGCGTTCCTGATTGGCAGCCGTCCAGTCCCAGATATACATACGGCTGAGCTCCTCGTCGCCGCCGTCGTCCTGAGCACGTATGGTGATTTTATTTTGGGTGTCGCAGGTTTTTAGTGTAGCATCTGCCTGCAAGGACTGGTTATCGCGGAGGTATGTTACACGGATCACTTCATCGGGTTTGTATTTGGCTATCTCGTTCCAGAGTTCGTCGTGGTTTTTTATGGCTGTACCGTTTACAGCGGTGATGACGTCGCCGATTTGCATGCCAGCTTCTTCCGCAGCAGACGCAGATGTAAACTCGGTCACCTGGGCACCCTGTTCTTCGCCGGACGAATACACGCCGAGGCAGGCATCTTTGCTGCGCTCGTCCATCTGGAACGAATTCATATCCCATTGTTCGCGGTCAAAACCGCCCCAGTCGGGCTCGTTGTTGGATTTATCCGACAGGATGGCCACGTCTGTGCGTTCTGAATCGCCACGGCGGTAACGGATGTTGACTTGTTGACCTGGCCGGGTATTGATCATGAACAAGCCAATATCGTCCCATTTCCAGATGGGTTGTTGATCCAATTGCAGCACCACGTCGCCATTTTTCATGCCTGCCTTTTGGGCTCCGCTACCGGGGACAACGGTGACGGCGACGCCCATTTTATTGACGTCATCATCTCCTGCAGGACTTACGCCTAAAAAACCACGGGACAGGTTAGGGGCACCATTTTTTATGGTCATGGCTTCCTGCATAGCTATTTCTGCTTCTTGCATGGCATCGTGTGCCGTTTTCAAGGACTGTTGTACTTCTTCCTGGGCAGCCCGCATGGTCTCCTGAATCTCCAACGGGTCGAAGTAGAGGTCATCTGGCAACTCGGAAGGGTGGGGTGCTGTCCTGATGTATTGGCGTTTGCCCTTGTGGTTTTCGATATTGATGACAATGTTATCGTTTTCATTGGCGTCCAGATAAGACTCCAGGTCAAATGACTCGGCTTCTTTGCCCGTTTTCACAATGGTTTCTGTATTGACAGAGCCGTCGGGGCGCACAGTTGTTTTTTCAATGGTCACTTTTTTGCTGGACTGGGCAGACAGTGTGCTGATCAGCAGCAGCAGGTTAAGTGCAAGGGTTCCGATTGCTTTCATAACGCATTTCATTAGTTTTACAGACAAAAGAAGGCTTCGCTTTACAATACTTCAAGCACGAGAAAAGACACGATCGGACAATTCGGGTTGCATGAGCGCCATATTTTAACATTAGGGTACCATGTAAATTGTCAATAAAACCTTAAACGGACTAATGCTTCAGTCGGTTTGGGTAATTTTGCAATCAAAAAACAAGTAGCAGCCATGTTGAAGTATACCTATTTACTGTTGTTTATGGTTTGTGGCACCCTGCATGCCCAAACAGACGCCACCCTCATCGAAGGATTCATTGAAGGACTACCCGCCGGAAAAGCCAAATTAGTGGGTGTGCAAGGCGATCGGAACTACATCATTGACTCGACGATTGTAGATGCACAGGGGCATTTTATCCTGAAACGCACTCAACTCCTGCCCGAGGGCTACTATTATTTTATTCTGCCGGCCCAGAAAACCCTGGCGATGCTGGTTGATAAAGACCAAACGTTTGTCCTGCGCGGCAAGGCGGCAGATATGGCCAATACGCTTGAAGTCAGCGGTTGCATTGACTCGGAGTTGTTGTACGCCAATTTTAAGTATCAGTCCGTGTTGGATGCCGAATTCAAAACGCTCAGCGAAACCATGCAGAAATATCCGGCTGGCACACCGGAATTTGAACGTGCAAAAGCCCGGCAAGACGAGTTGGTGGCTGCCCGTAAAAAGCAATTGGAGGAAAGCTACGCCAAATATCCCAACAGTTTTTACACCAAATTCAAGATTGCGGGGCAGAACCCTGAACCGATAGATTTTCGGAAACCCAATGGAGACATTGATACCTTACGCCGCCTGTTGGACTACCGCAACCGTTTTTGGGACGGTGTAGATTTTACCGATGAACGACTGCTGCGCACCCCGGTTATTGCCAACAAGCTCAAGCGGTACATTACCGAATTAACACCTCAAAACCCGGACTCCCTCATTAAAGTGGCCGATCCGCTGATCCGCCGCGTTATCCCGCACCGCGAGTATTTTAAGTTTTTTGCCAACTGGATCGGTATTTATTACGAAAACGGCCGTACCACGGTCATGGATGGAGAGGCCGTTTACGTGCACATCATCAAAAATTTCATGAAACCCGAACTGGCTTACTGGAGCAATCCGGAGGAAATAGCAGCGCTCCAAAAGCACGTTTCCGAAATGGAGGCCAGCCTGATGGGCCGAAAAGGGCCTGATGTGCGGGCAATGGACATGAATGGGCAGTACAAATCCATTTACGAAATGAAAGCGCCCATAGTGGTGGTGTTCATGTATAGTCCGGATTGTGAGCATTGCCAAAAAGACGCTCCGGACATACAGCGGATTTATGAAAAATGGAAGGACAAAGGGGTTGACTTTTACGGGATTGGCGTGAATTGTACAGAAGAAGAGCTGCGTCCGTTTATCAAAAAGAACGGATTCACGTTTACCAATGTGTACGATCCCACCAATCGGGCCATTTATGCCAAATATTACGTAGACATTACGCCCGAGCTATATGTGTTGAACAAAGACCGGATCATTGTCGCCAAAAACCTGAAGCACGGTCAACTGGAGGAAATTTTTGAAAAAGAACTCAAGAAATTGCGCTGAGGATTTTTCAGTTTTCCTGTTGCTTCACATTTGCCGTGTCTTTCCTTTGCCGTTGCTTAAAAAACTTCGGATCTACTACCAATAGCCCAAACGACTCACAGTCTTCTTTGGTTGTTTTGGCGTGGTGTGCGCCGTGTGCCCGCAGGATAGCCCGGGAATACACCCCGTCTAACTGTTTAAACCAGGAGAAACGGCGGTGGATGTATACATCATGGATCAGGAAATAAGTCAATCCGTAGAGGGAAATGCCCACGCCAATGAAGAACACCCAGAAATGTTCGGTCATGGTACCGAACATGTAACAAAAAGCCGACGGAATGGCAAACACCAGGAAGAAGCGGTCATTTTTCTCCCAAAAGCCGTGTTTATGGTGTTTGGGTTGGTGGTGGTCTTCGTGCCAGCTCCACAACAAACCGTGCATTAAGTATTTATGTGTGAACCACGCGGTGAATTCCATACCGATGTAAGCACTCAGCGTAATCAGGGTGTAGTACAACCAAATAGCCATGGTTTTTGCATTTTTTATGGAGAAACACCCGTTTCGGGTAAAAGTTGAACAAAATTATTCAAGCTTCCATTTCGGGTAACGTTTGTAACACGCCTTCGGGGATGCCTTTTGGCGCATCTGCATGCAGGGGGTGGCCGTTGAGCACTTGTTCGTAAAGCGCAACATAATCAGCTGCCATGCGCTGCGCGGTAAAGGTAGTCTGGGCATAATCGTGGCAAAGGTGGGCGTCGAAAGCCCGCACATTGCGTACCGCTTCGGTCAATTCAGATGTCTTCATGCTGAGGCAGCCCCAGTTCGAATACACGGCGTCGACGGTGCCGTGGGCGTGTTCATCGGGCCGGTTGATGGCACCACCCGGGCTGATCAGTTCGGGCAGCACCCCAAGTGGGGTGCCGATGACCGGACAACCAAAATAAAGGCTTTCGATGGCCGCCAAACTGAAAGGCTCGGGCCAGCGGATGGGATGCAGCAGTGCCTGGGATTGGTTGAGCAGGGCATGTATGCCTTCTACCTGCAAGGAACCGTGAAAACGGACAAAAGGGCTGATGGTTATCCGCAGTTCTTTTCGGAAGTTGATGCGTGCTCCCCCAATAACATGTAGACGTACCCCCGCTTTTCCCGCAATGTCTATGGCGCTTCGCACATTGCGTTCTGGCCAGGATGCGTCGCCCAGAAAATGACAATAGGATCGGCTCTGGCCAAGGGCCGACACAACAATCTCGTCCCAATTTAACCCTGGCTGCACGTATACACGGCCACCGTGAAGTGTGGCCTGCGCGGCTGAAACAAACACGGTGTTGGGCGTGCAGGGCAAGCCGGGTGGCAAGTTGTCATATACTGTTGACAAATGCGGCCGCTCCATGGACATTGGATTGCGGCAGTGAAAATGTACCAGGTCTATGTTTTCAGGAATCTGCTCCTCCAGCGGAAGGGCAGGATTGATGAACAGAACTTGTCCGTACGGACATTCGGATCCCTTCTGAACCAGACAAGTGATTCGATGTCCTAAACGTTGCAGAGCCTTTGCCAAGGCGAGTACAATGCGTTCGGGGTCTTCGGTCGGATGAGCGCTCAACACACAGTTGCGCACCAAAAGAATATGCATGTCGGGTTTATGTGAGCGACAAATGTCCAACTTTGCGACCACAATTCAGTTCTATTCGCTGCGCAATGGAGATAAAAATGTCGTACCCGGAAACACTCGCATACCTTTACAGCCGCTTACCTATGTATCATCGGGTGGGAGCGGTAGCCTTTAAAAAGGATTTGACCAACACACTGGCCCTTTGTGCGCATCTGGGCAATCCGCATCTGCAATTTCCGAGTGTGCATGTGGCAGGCACCAATGGCAAAGGCTCTGTCAGCCACATGCTGGCTGCCATAGCGCAAGCTGCCGGGCTGAAAACCGGGTTGTATACCAGTCCGCACTACAAAGATTTCCGCGAACGAATCAAAGTCAACGGCCAGCTCATGCCCCGAAAAGCAGTTGTCGATTTTGTGGCCAACAACCGGGATGCCCTCGAACAAATACAGCCTTCTTTTTTTGAGGCCACAGTAGCCATGGCATTTGATCATTTTGCCCGGGAAAAAGTAGACCTGGCGATCGTTGAGGTAGGGCTTGGCGGACGGCTCGACAGCACCAACGTGATCACCCCCTTGCTGAGTGTTATTACCAACATCAGCTATGACCACATGGATATGCTGGGCGACACCCTGCCGCTCATTGCCGCTGAAAAAGCGGGCATCATTAAACCTGGCGTGCCCGTGGTCATCGGGGAAAGCCATCCGGAGACCATGTCCATTTTTATCGATAAAGCCCAAGCGACGGCTTCAACTGTTGTTTTCGCCGATCAACGGCTGCGGGTAACCGAGCTGCCCGCCGATGCACCCGCGCACTCCCGCTTTGACGTATGGGTCAACGGGGTACTCACCTACCCCAACCTGCTTGTCCAAGCCGCAGGACCTTATTTACCAGCCAATTTGACTACGCTGCTGGAGGCATGGCACCATATACCACAGGTGTCGGAAACAGCCATGCGCCACGGGTTGGCTCACCTGCAATCCCTCACCCGGTACATGGGACGTTGGCAGTTTATCGGCGACCGGCCTGTGGTGTTGTGCGACAGCGCGCACAATGAAGCCGGTTTGCGCAGTGCTTTTTCGCGCATCTGTACCATGCCATACCGAAAACTGCATGTGGTCACCGGTTTTGTACAAGATAAAGACCTCGGCAAGGCGCTTCCCCTGTTTCCAACGCAGGCACGGTACTATTTTGCCAAAGCCGACATCCCGCGCGGACTGGACGCGGAGGCCCTTCGACTGCAAGCCAATAGTTATGGGCTGCACGGACGCGCCTATCGCTCGGTCAAGTATGCCCTGCGCGCCGCGCGCCGCGCTGCGGCACCAGATGACCTCATTGTGGTGATCGGCAGTATTTTCGTGGTAGCCGAAGTTGTTTAGTCGGTTAGTCGTTAGTCGTTAGTCGGCCCTGCTTTTGTTTATCTCAAAAATTTAATACAAAACGGACTAACAGACTAACCGACTAAAAGACTAACAGACTAACCGCCGCCCACGCCTGCTCCAAATTACCTGCCCCTACAGCATTAGGCCAGTTCTTCTGCGGGTTCGAGGTTACTTTCTGGTATAGTGCGAGTTGTTTGGGCGACAACAAGTCTTCTGGCGACTTGCCCTGGCCGATCAGGCTGTTGGCCTTCGTAGATTGAAGGGTTGTCATGGGCACAAACCGCCAGGGCGTTTGTGCCAGGTAGTATTTGGGCTCCCGGTCCAATCGGAAACCGGTGTTGCCCGAACAAGCTTGAATGCCTTTAGGCTGTGTGCGTTTTTCGAGTTCTTTTCGGCTCACGCGGTTGGGGTTGTATTGTACACGTACCACTTCCTTGCCGTCTTGAAACCCCGGTTCGGTGGCAATAACCCCGGCTATTTGACCGAATGTGCCTTCTCCGCTCCAGAAGCAGTACATGGAAAAAGTGGCCGTTTCCAATCCGGCCTCACGCGCCAGCAGTTCTTCTTCCAGCAGGGCCAGATAATTAGGCGCTACCGCACCACTCAGGCTGAGCGCGTGCAACATGCCGCTGACTAAGCGTGCCGGTGAGCGGAAATCGGCCATGCGCGGTACAATGTCCTGGTGGTTGGCACGCACGATGCGCACCACGGGATTGTTCCAGGCCGGTTCGCCAAACGCACGAAGCGCCTCGGCGTCGGCACCGCCTTTGTTGTTGTAAATGCACACGGGCACAAAGAGGCTCTCGATGGCTTCCACGATCAATGGATGTGACAACGGCCCTGCCCCGTACTGCGTGCAGTTGGAACAACCCGGCACTTCTTGAAACAGGACGAGCAGGGGTTTGCCGCTTCGTTTGGCCTCGATGCTCCCTTTGTCGAGGTCGCGCAACCAGTGCACTTTGCCGAGTTCGACCGGATTATCCGGCGGGTTTGTCGCTTGCAGGACGTTGTCGACAGTGGTGGGATTGGCTTGAGCAGGCACGAGGTTAGAAGGGTCGGGCACAACACAGGCCGAAAAAGTGGCCAAAAAGAGCAGAAAAAGCGGTTGCATGTGGATCAATTGAGTCTTGTGTACAAATATACTGTTTTCATCCGTCAAATGGAAACAGGAATGGTACACACCGTGAAACGCCCAAGCCTGAAGAAGCGCTTTTGCTAACTTCTTTTCCGATACGTCCACACTGCCAGCCCGTTCACTAC
>Ga0247839_1008510_pt1 | contig 10731 bp, 7 predicted proteins | sample LaCruzMarch2015__6_FD_192405 | JGI IMG/M metagenome (GOLD analysis project Ga0247839, IMG submission 192405) | Freshwater microbial communities from meromictic Lake La Cruz, Castile-La Mancha, Spain - LaCruzMarch2015_16m | ecosystem: Environmental > Aquatic > Freshwater > Lake | place: Spain...
GGGTTTCCCATCGATGCGCAGCGAGAGTTTTCCAACTGGCTTTGGCTCCAGGAGGGTTAATCGTGGAACGACGGAGCCTGCCGCGAAGACGGTGATTTCCCAGGTCATGCACTGACCCTCGCGCGCCGTCCAGAGTCGGTACGCGCCTCCGCCTGCGTCCTTGCCCGGGAAAATCTTATCCGCGCCGCCTTGTTCGATCACCCGAAGGCTCTCGAATTCGTAGGTGTGATCCCCATCCGCCGGGAGTTGACTGCGAGCCGTGGTGGAGAGGCGCATGGCGATCCCCTTAACGGCCGGGCTGGGACCAACGGGTCCCACAAGGCCGACCGGTTGACCCGCGGGCAGGGGAGGGACACCGGGCGGCAGCGAGACCGGGAGCTCGGAAAGCGTGGGAACGGGATCGGTGCGTTTGGATGCGAGCGTGCTGGTGCGATCGTTTCCTGTCGCCGTCTGCCAGTCAGCAAGGGTGCGGTCGGTCCGCGAAACGGCGCGGTCTTCCGCCCAAAGCATCGGAGCTATTGGAAAATGGAATGCGTTGGAATCGCTCACGATGGCACCTTTCAACGGTGAAGCGGGGTTCGGCGGCGAAACAAAGAGCGCCGGGAGGGTGGAGTCTGGCTTCGATGCGATGAAGTTTCGGAAGAAGAAAAACTTGGATCCATTGATAAGCATTCCCTCGGGTGCCGCCCAACCGCGCGTGCCGTAGTTGTATCCGGAAATCATCGGACCGCCAAGCTCCTCGATTCGATTGTCGATGACGAGCCAACTGCCCCCATCAAAAATGTACGGGAAGAACCATGCGTCGCGCATGACATTGTTGCGAAAGACGACGCCGCCTCCGGCGCCGACGGAGTCTTTAATGTAACCTTTTCCGAACTCGCAGTTTTCGATCACACCAACCGCTCCGTGGTTTGCCATGGGTTTTCCCTGATGCGTGCCCCGAGCGGAGTCGCGAAAACCGACGTCGATTAGGGAGTCGTCCATCCAATTGTCGACCCGGCAATTCCTAATGAGAAACGGGTGAATGCTTTGGACGTAAATACCGTCCGCATTCGAGACCCCGCGCTGATCGTGAACGTTGCAGGATTCGACAAGCAGAGGACCGGATGGATAAATCATTAGTTCCGGTTGGTCCGCGTGAATCGGTGCACCCAGTTTGCCTTCTCCGATGCCGTTGCCGACCCAGATGCCGCCGCCCGCTGCGAGGTTGGTCCCCTGCTTTTGCCCAGAGACCTCGACGCGACGTATGCTGGTCGGACCGCAGGCGTAAACGGTGACGTGGCCGCGCATCCAGTTAGACATTCCCTCGAAATAACAGTCTTCGATCTGCACGCGGACCGAGTCTTGAATGTACACGGACGCATTCACCTTGCGCTCGGGGTCGGTTTTAAGTGCTTTGGAAACAAAGACGCAATTGCGGATGAGGACTTCCTTGTAACCGTCCACGTAGATTGCGCAGCGCCGGGCATCCCACAGTCCGAAGTTCCCCTTTTGGAAATCGATCAGAAACGTGCAGTTCTCGACGATCAGCCGTTCCTTAGATCGCAGCCCGGCGCCGCCGGTTCCTTTAAAAACTAAGTTGGTTCCGTCGCCCGCGTGGAGGGCAAGACCGGCCTTGGCGGTTTCGTGATCTTCGGGCTTTTTGGAAAGGAGGATGTCCGACCCCGGAGCGACCGCAGTAATGACGAAATCCTGGTCGCGGATGGTGATCGTTTCTAACGCTTCGGTGGAGGGGAGTGCCAGGGGCGCGGGCTCGGTGTAGATGTTGGGTTCGATCGCGAAGGATTCGGTTTCGAGGACCTTGGGTGGTCGCAGCCGGGCGGTGATGTCGGCGTCGCTGGGGTTGTGTGGTTCTGCGGCGTGGAGTTGAGGGGCAGCGACGACTAGCGTTGTGAGAAGAAGAGTTAAGTGAAAGGGGCTGCCAGCCCCTTTTTGTTTAACCAAAAGGGGCTGGCAGCCCCTTTCACTGTTGTGGAAAAGCTTCATGGGGTGATCGGCAAGAGATCCAGACGCTGCATGCGCACAGAAACGTCCTTTGCGCCCTCGGGGCCGGTTAGACGGAACGTGACGACATGGCTGCCTTCGGAAAGCTTGGCCGAACCGAACTTGACCGTTCCCCCGAGCGGACCTGATCCAATCTCCTTCCCGTCCACGAGGAGCGCGAGCGTTCCTTTGTCGGCCTGGTTGGTGGTCACGAGACTTAACTCAAAGTTTCCCTCCGTCCTCAGATCAATCGCGAACGAAATGGTGTCGCCCGTGCCCACGGCCTGCCACAGTTTGTAGTCGCGCCCCTTCGACGAGGAGTTCGACGCATGACCCTTGATTCTTCCTTCGATGGGCAGTCCTACGATTTCAAACTTAACCTTAAGTGCATCAAGGCGCGCATTCTCCGCGGCGGCGGCATCTTTTACGGCCCTCGCATCCGCGAGTCGCTTGTTCTCCCGCTCCACGTTGACCGCGTCTTCGAGAACAAATCCGTCGAAATTGAAATCCGCCCCGGACACTACCCGAAGCGTGAGGACGTTCTCGCCGCTGGTAAGTTCGACGATGCCGTGCCGAACCACGCCATCGCGTTTGGGGTCGAACCCCACGGGGTCTCCCACGGTCCGACCCGCTATCACCAATTGCACGGTTCCCGTGTTCGTTCCCTTCACGGTCCGACTGGAAACGGCAAAGTGCCCTGCCGTTGGCACTGTCACGGCGAGACTGGCCTCGGCACCCTCCTCTCCCACAATTTGCAGATGCGTGCCACGATCCCCGTATTTCCGATCGGTTCGGGTCACCACGGCGCTTCCGCCTTTGTCTGTCACTTGGGAAATCGGAATCCGCAGAATCTCGCGATTCATCTCCGCCGCGGCCTCCGCGCTGGCGGCTTTCGCCCGCTTAAGAACGTCTGCGTTCTGAACGCCGACGGCACCCGTTAGTCCCGCAGGGACTTCACCGAACTCCATGGGAATGTTGCCAGGCAGCACGACCGGATTCGCGGCGGACTTGAATTTGTCCCGCGAGGCGTTTCCGAGCACGCTATTTTTGTCATTGCCCGTCGCAGCGCGCCAGTCGTCGAGCGTGACGTATCGGAATTCCGGTCGATCCTTAGATTTCTTTCCGTCTCCACCCGGAGTGGCTGCGGGTTCGTTGAAGCCGAGCGGCTCCAGACCCCAGCTTTTCGGAGGTGGCATATCGTAGACATTGTAGTCGGAGACGATGACATCCTTCAACGGCCCCGGTTTTGCCCCGGCCACGTAAAGCGCGTTCAGCGTTTTCTCTGGCGATTCGAAGCGGTTGTTGAACAGAAACATCTTCGATCCGTTAATGAACATCCCCTCTTTCGGGGTCCATCCATTGAGCTGGTTATTGCGGCCCGAGACGATAAGCGTGCTCATGTTTTTCCAAACATTGCCCACCACGTACCACGATCCCCCATCAAACACGTAGGGGAAGATGTACGCGCCCTTAAGTAGATTTCGGCGAAAAAGCACGCCGCCTCCAAGGCCAACCGATGCTTTCACCCAACCTTTGGAAAGCTCGCAATGCTCAACGATGCCGAGCCCGCCGTGATTAACAAGGACCTTCCCGTTGTGGCCTTTTGGGGCGGTGTCGCGGAACCCGATATCGATGAGCGAATCATCCGGACCCCATCCGTCCACGAGGCAATTTCGGATGAGATAGGGTCGGATGCTCTGCACGTAAATCCCGTCGCTATTCTCTTTGCCGCGTTGGCTGTGGAGCCAGCAGTTCTCGAGGAGGAGTGGGCCGGCCGGGTAAATCATGAGGGATTCGTTGTCCTGATGCGGCCAACCGATTTTCCCCTCTCCGACCCCGGTGGCCACCCAAATGCCACCGGACGTATCGTTGCGTCCGTTGATCTCGCAGTTTCGAATGGTCGTGGGACCGCAGCCGAACACGATGACATGTCCGCGCCAGCCGATCGTCCGCCCCTCGAAGTAGCAGTCCTCGATTTGAACATTCAGGCAGTCCGAGGCGTAGACGGATGCGATCGTCTTGCGCAAGGGATCCGACCCCCGACCCTTTGAGATGAACACGCAGTTGCGGATGAGCACTTCTTTGTAACCCTCCACAAGGATCGCGGACCGCCGCGGCGCCCATTTGTCAAAGTCCCCTTCTTCGAAATCGAGAATGAACGTGCAGTCCTCAACGACGAGGCGTTCGTCGGACTTGCGGCCCGAGTTTGATTCACTGCGAAAGTACAGGGCCTCGTTTAGATTCTGGTACAACGCGACGCCGGGTCGACCGGCATTGGAAACCACGCCGCCGTCCGGAACTTCGGCTGCCTTTTCGGGCTCGGGAGTTTTAGGCTCCGTGGCGACGCGTTTGATCTCGTAGGTTTTCCCTCGGATTTCGACCGTCTTGAGTTTTTCCGCGCTTGGCAGCGCGAGTGGTTTCGGTTCGACCCAATCGACGGCGCGCGGGGTGAAAACTGCAGTCGCCTGCGTCTCCGGGGGGTGGAACGCCTGAACGGAATCGGCCGCCGGCAGGTCGTGCTGCGACATGCCGGATGCGAGCGCGAGGAGGATCCACATTCGGGCATGTCGGAAGCCGGTCGTTTGGGGGTGCATAAGTCAGGGGTCGCGGCAAGACGACCAACCATCAACCGCACCTCAATGTTATCTGTAGCATAAAGGAGCTGTCGACCCCTAACACCCCCCAAAACCCGGTTCTTCCGAGAAGTTCATGCCTAGGAGCGCAGATTTTCGCCGATGCTCGCAGATTTTGTGAAGAAGGACCTAACCTACGCCGTGCTCGGTGCCTCGACGGCAGGGCATCGCGAACTTTGCCACCTCCTCGTTGGCATACAAGAGCCTGGAGAAAATCTGCGCAAGTCCTGGGAATCTGCGGTTATCCCACCCGTCCCCGGAACCACGCTTGACCCATTAGTCGTAAAGACCTTTGGGCAATGACCTTGATTTCATTAGCATTTACGGTCTTGCAACAGCCCCAGTTGAGGACGTCGGGCTAATGCCCATTGCGCCTCCGGCGCGCAAAGCCTCGCAAAAGTCGGAAGCCACAGCATAAGCATGAACTTTCCGGATGATCCCAAAACCCTTCGCGCTCTTTGCGACTTCGCGTGAGTTGAGTGGGAGAAAATGGTACTGCTACCATAAGCGCCGGTGGCCTGTCGGTTGACGCTGGAGCCCGCGCCGGTCCACTGTGAATCGTGAAAAGATTCGCGTGGAGTCCGCCGTGTGTGGCGGCTGTGTTCGCTCTGCTATGCGGGCTCACCGATCCGGTTGCCCATGCAGCGACACCCGAAAGTTCAACCGCGCCGGCTCCCGGCGGAGATCGCACGATCACACTCGAGGCGGAGGCCTGCGATCCCGGCGGAACGATGGACACGGTCGAACTCAACAAGAGGGCTTGGGCGAGTGGCGAAGCCGTGCTGGATCTCAAGGCTGGTCTCGAGGGCCAAGATGCCACGTTGCAATTTGAGATTCCCAGCGCCGGTTCCTATCAGTTCTCCGTGATCGCGGTTTCGGGCAAGGGACTCAATGTGCAGGTGCTGATCGACGGGGAACCGTTAGGTCAGCCGATTCTGCTGAAAAAGGGAGCTCCGGGTCAGATTGGTGTCCGCGAATTGTCAAGGGGAAGACACGAACTCACGTTTCGGTCGCTGGGCGAGGGCAATGTCTGGATCGATACGATCGAGCTGGTTAAGCTTTAAGCGGTCTGAGAGTTCCTGACCGGTAATGAGTCTGACCCTCGACAAATACCTGAGTGGCGTAGGTGAGCGTTTCACGCCCGAACGTGGCTTGATTCGCGAGAGGGTGAAGGGGACGGGTTACTCATCAAAGATTCCGCGGGGGTCTGAAGCGCATGGCACGCGAATTTCTGCGGATTATGCGATCGCCCTCCTGCAACGAGGCCGACCCGCCGATTGCAGACTCGCGGAAGAGGTGCTGGGCGCACTCTTGATGCTACAGGACACGGACCCGCTGAGTCCAACCTTCGGAGTCTGGCCGTGGTTTGCGGAGGAGAGCTTGGCGGAAATGAATCCGCCGGATCTGAATTGGGCGGATTTCATTGGAGCCCGCCTCGCACAGATCGTCATTGAGCACGGGAACGAGATCGATTCGGAAGCGCGGGCGAACGTTTGTTCCGCGCTCCGACGAGCGGCGGCTTCCATCTTTCGCCGGAATGTTTCTCTGGGATACACGAACATCGCCGTCATGGGCGCGGGGGTGTGCGTGTTGGCTGGGGAGATCCTCGGAGACGAGTTACTCGTGGAGTACGGTCGCCTGAAGCTCGGTCGATTAGTCGATCGAACCAACGAGCACGGTGGTTTCAGCGAGTATAACAGTCCCGCGTATACCATGGTGGTGCTTGAGGAATGCGAGCGCATCCTGCAACTCGCATCCGACCCCGAAGCGCGCCGCCAGACGGAATCCCTCCGGGTGCAAGCCTGGCAAACGATCGCGGAACATTTCCATGTGGGGACGGGTCAGTGGGCGGGACCCCACAGTCGTAGCTACTCGCAGGTCCTCGACGGACGTGTGGCTGCGTATCTTGCGCGTCAAACCGGTGCTGCGATCACGCCGCATCCCCGGGCCACCGCGGACGAGCACTTCGGGCTTGTCCGTCCCATCGAATGTCCTGCCTCGCTCCGGGACGCCTTCCATCGACCCGCAGAAGCCGATTTCACCCGACGCTTCCTCCTCCGAGAGGCGGGTGAGGATTCCGTCAGCGGAACGACTTGGATGAACGCGGAGGCGTGCCTGGGTTCGGTGAATCGAGATACCATGCGCGACCAGCGTCGCGTTGTTTTGGCGTACTGGAAAACAGATCGCGACCCCGCCGTGATGCTCCGGCTCCGATTTCTCAAGAATGGACGGGATTTTGCGAGCGCGTTCGTGCGAAACGCGCAGCGGGGTCCGCGGGTGCTGTCGGCAGTGAATCTGCTCACGAACCAGGGGGACGTTTATCCGTTTGATCGACCCGAGAGTGGGAGATTTGCCGTGTCGGATTTCCGCGTGGTCTACGAACTGACCGGCGAGGGGGTCCATTCCGAGGAACTTGGACGCGGCCGGTTTGCTCTTTGCGCTGGGAACTGGAAGGCGGTGATTCACACCATGCCGGGGCAGTTCGGCGAGTTTGAGGTGAACTGGCAGACGGGCGGTTTTGGCGAAGTCGCGAGAGTGGAAGGGGTTTGCTACAGCGGGGAGGAGAGAAGTTTCGATCTTGCCGGGTTTGATCCGATCGTGTTGGCGTTTGGTATGGAGTTGTTGCCCGTTCATGAAAATCCGTTGGAGGTGTCTCCGACGATTGGTGGGAACGAACGGGGTCTTGAGACCCCGGCTCCTTTCCTTTGGAGCCTTCCGGAGCCGCTCGTGCTTCATGCTCCGACGAAGCCCGAGTTTTACCCGTACCTGCTAAGTGCTTCGAAGGTGTGAGCATGTTATAGGTATCATTTAGTTGGGTTTGTGAACGAAGTGGGGACAGCTAGTCTGACAGAAAGCCGTTCTTGGCTCCCCTCCTCACAAATGAAAACTCCCCTTTTTTTCATAGTCGCGGCTTTCGCGATCGGCTTCTCTGCGGTGTCGCTCCGAGCTCAATCGACTTGGACGAATGGAGCGGCTACAGGTCTATGGAGTGCTGCGGCAAATTGGTCACCGAGTGGAGTTCCCTCGACCGGTACGCATGTGATTTTTGATAATACGGCAACGCCAGGGTCAGTTAGTCTCGGTAATACAACCCGACAACCTGGCAGTCTCAACTTGTCCAACACGAGTGGCTCCTATGATATCGCACCGGGTGGTGTTAGCGGAACTCTGAGGACGAGCAGCATCATCGTTTCGAGCGCCGGTGCTTCGAATACGATTTCCGCCAGGGTCGCCAGTGCTGGAGGAGCGGATAATATCGTTACAGACACTGTCCTCAGCGGGGCTGGTACGAGTACATTAAACATAAGCGGTGTCATCGTGGACCAGTCTAGTGTCCGGTACACGGGATTTAGTAAGACAGGCTCGGGCGATGTGACTCTCTCGGGGGTTGCGGCTAATACCTACAGCGGAAACAGCTCGGTCTCCGCCGGAACGCTGCTTCTGTCAAAAACGGCAGGTGTTGCTGCTATCTCGGGAACGGACAGGGCTTCTGGTCCGGCGATCGACCCGACATTGACTGCTTCCGGCGCTGGGACCGTGCAATGGGTGAACTCGAACCAAGTGTTAGATAACGTCAAGATGGCCCTCGGTGCTGGTGGCCTTTTTAATCTCAATGGCCAGAGCGAAACTGTCGAGGCGTTCGCAGGATCGGGCGCCGTCGGCAGTCGAACACTAACTTTGGGATCAGGTGTTCTCGCGACAACGGCTGGCGTGTCTCTGACCTCCGACACGACTTTGAATCTTAGCATCACATCCCTCGCCAGTTTCGGCCAATTGAACGCTGCAACGACGCTTGCAGCCGCTGGAACACTGAATGTCACCAGTGCCTACGCATTTGCGGATGGCGACACTTTCGATCTCTTTGACGGCACGATTAGCGGGACATTCGCAACCACCGCGCTTCCCACGTTGGGTGGCGGCTTGTCGTGGAATGTCGCCAATCTGTACACCGACGGATCGATTTCCGTGATCCCGGAGCCCAGCACCATCGTGTTGCTCTTCCTGGGACTGATCGGCCTGTGCCTTCGCGCCCCCCGATTCATTCGATGAGGAGCCGGGGTCTCCAGACCCCGACCGTAAAACCCCAGCGAAGCGGCTCGCAACTGCATTGCACACCCATGGTACAGATAACATTGCTATCCATTCGCCATCGAAGTGTGGTTGAATGAAGTTCCCCTCGAAGATGCAGGTCCCCCCCGCCGTTCGTGTTGCCTTCTTTCCGCTTCGTCCCGAAGCCGTTCGGTCGCGTCGTGTGGCAACGGGCGGTTTTACCCTGATCGAACTCCTGGTGGTCATTGGTCTGATCGCAATGATGGGATCGCTCATGGTGCCGGCGTTCGACGCCATTTCACGTGGCCGCGGTGTTGAGAAGCGCGCTTGGGAGATCGCAGGACTGCTCGAGCAGGCAAGGTCGTACGCCATGACGAAGAACACGTATGTCTGGGTGGGATTCCGACAAAACGGCGACAGGTATGCGGTCGCGGTGGTCGCTTCCCGGGACGGACTCGAAAACCTCGCAGCGGCGAATTTGGTTTCCATTCATCGCGGGCTGAACCTCGAGCAGACGACGCTTTCGGGATCGCTTCCCGCTTACGGCAACCGACCGGACACGAATGCCGGTGTGACGCAACTGACGGCGGCCCAGACGAGCGATACCTTTACGGCACAGGTCGGCGGCGTCCCGCTGACCTTCTCCAACACGCTCCTCGTCTTCAACCCGCGGGGCGAGGCGCGGGCGTCGCAAACGCTGGACCGCTGGGTGGAAATCGGGATCCAGCCCATGCGGGGCTCCGTTGCGGACATTCAGAATACAGCCGCGATTCAGGTGGCGGGTCTCAGTGGTCAGGTCCGGATTTTCCGACCGTGAACAGGGCATTCACACGCGAGCGGGCGTTCTCCCTCGTGGAGGTGGCGATCGCCGTCGGGATCGCGGGTTTTGCGCTTTTGGCCATTTTGGGACTTCTCCCGGAAGGCCTCGCCAGCAATCGGGCATCGAGCGAACAGACCGCCGCAACGAATATCGCCACGATGATCGTCTCGGACGTGAAATCGACTCCACTAGCCGCCGGGTCCCCGGCAGCGGCGCAGTCGCCCCGCTTCGGCATCGCCGTTCCCGCCGCAGGAAGTACCGCATCCAGTACCTTTTTCCTTACACAGAATAGCGGTTGGAGCGGGGGAGAGACCACGCCCCCGGCGAGCTCGGTGGCGGACTCGAGGTATCGGGTGTCAGTTGATCTCACGGCGTCCGCGGGACTGGTCATCACCGGCGTGGTGCGGCTGACGTGGCCGCCGACCGCCGCATTGGCCAATGTTGCCGGGATGGTCGAACTTCCGATCGCCCTCCAACGCTGATCGTCCATGTCTCGTCCCTTCAGCCACCAACCCCGAGAAAGGCGGGGATTCACGCTGATCGAGTTGATGGTTTCGATGGCAGTACTCGTCGTCCTGGTGCTCCTCATCGCCCAACTCGCAGACCGAACCGTGGGGCTGACGACCCGGGGTCGGAAAACGCTGGATGCCGATTCCGAAGCGCGTCTCGTTTTTGACCGAATCGGAGCCGATCTCGCGCGCATGGTGCGGCGCGACGATGTGGATTATGTGCTCAAAGGCAGTGAAAACCCCGCGAATGCCCAGGCGGGAGATGATGTGATCGCATTCTTTGGCGAGACCTCAGGCTACTATGGCGGCTCCACCCCGATCCCCGCTACCGAGCAGCGAACCGGTTTGTCCGTGGTCGGATTCCGCATGGTCGATGGGGCATTGCACCGGCTGGCGAAGGGGCTGGGTTGGGGAACGAGTGCCCAATCGTCTGGCCGGGAGATCGTGTTTTTGCCCACAAGACTAAGTGGGTCGGGAACGGGCGCGTGGCCTCAGATTCTCGCGGATCCTCCGGACACGGATTATCAGGTGCTCGGGAGCCAGATCCTGCGTTTCGAGTATTGGTACCAACTCAAAGATGGCACCTACTCTTCCAGGCCATCCTACAGCACGAGCGCGGGGGTCAATAACTTTCGGGACGTTCAGGCGATCGTCGTGTCCATTGCCGTGTTGGACGAGAAGAGTCGGGTTCTCGCCGGGTTGGACAACGCGAGTCGCCTGCGGGATCCATCTGGAT
>Ga0247839_1008513_pt1 | contig 10730 bp, 3 predicted proteins | sample LaCruzMarch2015__6_FD_192405 | JGI IMG/M metagenome (GOLD analysis project Ga0247839, IMG submission 192405) | Freshwater microbial communities from meromictic Lake La Cruz, Castile-La Mancha, Spain - LaCruzMarch2015_16m | ecosystem: Environmental > Aquatic > Freshwater > Lake | place: Spain...
AACAAAAAAAGCGAAACGAAATTCTTTTTCGTTTTGAAGCATGTCCAAATAGTCCCCACCCACTTGAAAATAATAGCCCGTGGGAATGTCCAAACCATGAAGGGCCCGCGTGGTTTGACGAGCGGCAGAACTCATAGCCAATTTGTTGCGGTTGGAACTCACTTGAATAACCCGTTGTTTGTCTTTGCGCCAAATCTCACTGGGGGTTAGGGCGAATTGAAAAGAAGAAAACTGCTTAAGCCCCACCACTTCCCCATCGTTCGACACCAGCGTCAGGTATTGAATATCGTCGAGAGACTTCCGAAATTGCTCTTTGTCCCGTGCAATAATTTCCAACTGACTGGCGTCCGTAAAAAAATACGACGGTCGCAACCCCCGAATCCGAGCGTGTAAATCCTCAGCAATGTCTTTCGTAACCAAACCAAAAAGAGCGGCACGGTCTTTGTCCACTTGAATTTGAACCTCGGGTTGCCCGGGTTTGTAACGCAATTTAACATCGGCCAACTCAGGGATGGACTGGATTTTCTGAGCGATGGCACTGGCCGTATCCCGCAAGGTGTCGTAATCGGGACCAAAAACATCAATAAGAAATTCTTTTGATGTGGCCGGTTCTGAAAAATAAATGAAAGTGTCAAACTGTTGGCCAATGTCCGCCACTTTGGGGCGCAACTCCCGAATCACGTCTTCCACAGAACGGGACCGTTCGGTGCGAGGTTTTAAAGTGACGTAGATTTTCGAAGACCAGCCTTCCACCCGAGCGGCGGCGGTTTTAACAGAATCTTTAATTTCCGGCATGTCCGACAGAAGAGCCTCGACTTCCTGAACGACTTTGTCCGAAATATCAAGTTTAGCCCCGGCCGGAAGCTCGATAAAAACCACAAATTCGTTTTGTTCCGTCGATCCCATAAAATCCTTCTCCATCAAAAGAGCGTAGTAAGACACAGCCAACACCGTGGCCGCCGTCACGAATAAAAACAACCACTTCTGATGACGAATGGATCGGACACACCAACGCAAGTAGGCCCGTGTCGGCGAGGATCGTGCAAACGAGATCTCTTTTCTCAAAAAAGGCCAAATCGTTTTATACCACAGACCGAACACTCGAAAACGTGGAAGAGAAGAAACCCCCTCCTTAGGAAAAACGACGCACCAAATTCGAAAAAACGCAACAAATCCCTTAGAAAAAAAAGTGCTTTTTTTAAAAGACCATCCGGCCAAAAAAACGTTGATCTTCGCTTTGACGTGGGGAGGGAAATAGCCGTCGTAGAGGGGAAGAGGGATCCGGGACGCTAAAAGAGGGACTAAAGTTGTGGCCACAAACAAAGAAGCGATCAAGGAAAAAGTGATGGTGAACGCCAACCCCGAATAAAGAATTTTGACCTGTTGGCTAATAAAAACGATCGGAAGGAAGACCACGATCGTGGTCAGGGTTCCCCCCATAAGAGACACAAACAGCTCATCGGTTCCTTCCACCACATCCTTGACCGTGTCGGGGGGGATCCCCGCGTGAAGTCGTTTGCGTTTTTTCTCTAAAATGTTTTCCAAAACCACAATGGAATTGTCCACCACCATACCCACCCCAAGGGCCAACGCGGACAAAGTCATGTAGTTCAGTGTTAGACCCGACAACAACATGAGGGACAAAGTAATAAGAATCGCAATGGGAACGGACACGAAGATAATAAACGTGTGACGCCATTCCTTTAGAAAAAAAAATATAACCAAAAAAGTCAACACCATACCCATCGTGAGGCTTTGCATCACGTTGGACATGGCCTGAGAGACAAACAACGATTGATCCGACGTGATGCCCATCGTGATCTGATCGTTCAGGTATTTCACTCGAGCTTTTTCAGCCACTTTTCTGACGCGTTCGGCCACACGGATCGTGTTGGAATCGTTTTCTTTTTGAACGTAAATCGAGACCGTGGGCTCCCGATTCAAACGAGCGTATCCTTGGGCCTCCAGATAAAAGTCTTTAACATCGGCCACATCCGATAACCGGATAACAGAGCCTTCGCGGCTCTTCAAAACCACCAAATCCCGCAACTCGTCTAAGGTTTTATACTGTCCCATAGCTCGAACGTAATAACCCGAAGACCCTTCGTCGCGCTTCCCCGTGAGAAGGTTGACGTTGTTTTTCCCAATGGTGTCAATCACCTGCCGAATGGAAAGAGAAAAAGCTTCCAAACGATCTTGATAGAATTCCACAAGGACTTTTCGTTCTCTCCCCCCCCCCACCTCCACGTTAGCGACACCATTGACCCGCATCAAATCGGGTTTGATGTTGTTGTCCACAATTTCTCGCAGTCGTTCAGGGCTGTAGGTTTTACTGGTGAGGGACAAGATGAGAACGGGGTAATCGCTTTCGCCGTAGTGGGCCACCACAGGTTTTTCAATGTCTTTGGGAAGTTTGTTTTTAATTTTTCCTAATTTTTCTTGGACTTCCAAGGCGGCGAACCGGAGATCGGTTCCTGAATCGTAACTGAGAGTGACAATGGATCGGTCCCGTCGGGAACAAGACAAAACAGATTTCAAATGTTGGACACCCGCCACGGCTTCTTCCACGGGTTTCGTCACCATGTTTTCGATGTCTTCCGGTGGGAGTCCCCCGCGAACACCGATATAAACGGTGAGGGTGCCACCGACCGAATTAGGCATAATGTCCACCGGGAGTCGCCACCAAGAGAAAACCCCTAACACACACACGCCGATATAAAACATGACGGTGGCCACCGGTCTTTCGAGAGACCACCCAGCCAAACTCACGGGTTTTCCAAAGAAGGGATCGGGTCTTCAACACCCCCGCCGCGAGAAGCGGAACGTTTTTCCATCCACAATTCCGAGTGATAATAAATCATGGGAAGGATGTACAAACTAAGCAAAACAGACACACCGAGACCACCAAAAGTGACCACCGCCATAGGCGACGACAGCTCACCCCCTTCGGTGAGCCCCAAGGCTAAGGGGAAAACCCCAAAAATCGTGCTGAGTGAGGACATCAGCACAGGACGAAGACGGGTAACGCTCCCTTCCACCACAGCTTCCTTGAGGGGGATTCCTTCCCGACGGCGCAAGTTCACAAAATCAATCAACACAATTCCGTAGTTCACCACGCTTCCAGACAATAGAATCATTCCTAAAATCACCGGAGCACTGATCGCCGTATGAGTTAACACAAGAGACAAAGCCACCCCCACCGCGGAAAACGGCACCGTGATCATGATGATCAAAGGATGCCAAAGAGATTCAAATTCCGCGGCCATAAACATGTAAACCAACGCAATGGCCAAAAGCATGGCCACAGCCAACCCACCAAAGGATTCTTTCATTTGACGACTTTCGCCGGTGATGTCCACTTGGTAATCCGCAAACTCATGATAAGCGGACAACCTGTCTTGAATCTCCGCAAGGACTTCCCTGGTCGAACGTTGCCCGATATTGGCCGTCAGTACAATAGCCCGTTGTTGGTCCAAATGCCGCACTTCGCTGGGGCCTTGGGCCGTGCGAAGAAGGGCCACCTCGGATAAAGGAACCGCCAAGCGATCCCGAGTCTGAACGGTCAATCGCCCCACAGCGTCCATGCTCACCCGATCTTCAGGCCTCAACTGAACACGGACATCCACCTCCTGCCCGGCCTCTTTAAACGTTGTGGCTGTAAATCCCTTAATCCCAATCAGTGCCGTACGGGCTATTTCCGCCACGGACAACTGAAAAGACGACGCACGCACCTTGTCGATTTCCACACGAGTCTCTGTGGAGGGCAAAGCCAAACTGGACTTCACTCCGTACACCCCACGTGTTTTACCAATATCCTCCATAATGTCTTCGGACATTTTCTTTAACGTGGCCATATCAGGCCCCTTCACCTCGATCACAATGGGAGCCGACGTTTCAAAAGCCGAGGCGAGCACGCTGTCTTGAAGAATGTATTGGACACTCGCCCCCTGCAAATCTTCGCGATCCAAATGCGCCCGAAGAATCGAGATAAAATTATCCGTAGAAACCGCGTCTCTGTCCAAATTGATAACGGCTTGGGCTTGGTGATCTCCCAAGGCGTCCGTGGCTTCGGCGTTGTTGGACCCCACGTTCACTGTCGAATTTTTATAGCCAGGAATAACTTGCAAAACACGCTCCACCCGTTGGGCCACGGCGTTGGTCACTTCCAACCGTGTCCCCACGGGCATCTCAACTCTTAAAAGAAACTGCCCTTGGTCCACTTTAGGCATGAACACTTTTTCTTGATAGGACAAAGGAAGAAAGCAGAGAAGGGAGATTCCCAAAGTGATCAACCACGTGGCCCGGGGGAAATCAATCACTTTGTTCAGTCCCCTTCGATAAAAATCCATAAGAGTTTTTAATTTCTCATCTGTTAAACCCGTCAAAAACCAACGAGTTAAACGAATAAAAAAACCGGGACGAGCGAGAGGGGGAACATCTTTTACAGAAACCCGAGGTCCCGCTTTCTTCCGCCACGCCAACAACCAACCAAAAGACAAAGGATGGGCGGTCATCAGGGGGACCAACGTGATGGAAATGAACACCGATGCAAAAGAAGCACTGGTGATAATAAAAAACATGTCCCTGAAAATCAATTGGGCAATGCCCTTGGCGAAAAGGAGCGGCAGAAGAACCGCCACGTTGGTTAAAGAAGACGTGATCATGGAAGCGGCCACCTCATCGGTACCATCCACGGCCGACCGAACCAAATCCTTTCCCAACTCGGTCCTGTGGCGAATAATGTTTTCGGCCACCACAATCGAGTTGTCCACCATATTCCCAATACCCAACCCCAACCCAGCCAACGACAACATATTGATGGTGATGTTCCCCGCGTACATACCAACAAAAGTGATGAACGTGGATACGGGAATGGAAAGACCAACGATGGTGGACAAGGACCAACTTTTAGTGAAGTAATAGAGAATAAGAAAAGCCAACACGCCCCCGAAAAAACCGCTCCAAGCCACACCGCTCACGGAATCCCGGATAAAAACAGATTCGTCATAAACCAGAGTCAGTTTGATCCCTTTAGGTTCCAACACCGCGGCCAATTCGGCCATCGCCCGACGGGTCCGATCGCTGGTGTCTAACGTATTGGCTTCGGCTTGTTTTTGAATGGAAATAGAAATATTTTCTTCACCGTTGTAACGAGAGTAACTGGTGCGCGGTTTAAACGTGTCTTGTACCTCCGCCACGCTTTCTAAGCGGATGAGTCGCTGATCTTGAGACCCCCGAAGATCTCGACGCTCGTTGCGGTCCGCCCCGGGGCCCCGGGCCCACAACAGTTCATTTTCCTCGGGCTTGTCCACGCGGATGGGCATGCGACCGATTTGATCAATGTTTTCAAACTCCCCCATGGTACGCACAATGTATTCGTAAAATTTTCCGGGCACCGTTCCAGCGGGGTAATTCAAGTTGGAATCTTTTAAGGTGTCCACAATCATGGCGAGAGAGACCCCTTGAGATTCCATACGCGGACGATCCACCTGAACCAATATTTCGCGATCCTGCCCACCGGAAATGGTCACCGAAGCCACCCCATTTACTTTTTCGAGCCTTTGTTTGATCACCTGTTTGGATATTTCCGTCAAACGACGCATGGGCGGGGTTCCACTCACCGAATAGATCATCAGGGGTTGGGCAAAGGGGTTTACGCGATTGATCACCGAATCGTCAGACTCGGAGGGAAGGCGGTCCTTGATTTGATCCAGCTTCTCTCGAGCGGCCAAGTGGGCAAACCCCATGTCCGTTCCCCAATGGAATTCCAGCGTCACCAAGGAGACGCCTTCGCGGGACAACGATCGAACCCGTTTCAAATTAGGGACGGTACCCACCGATTCCTCGATGACTTTTGTGATCAGGTTTTCTATTTCTTCAGGAGCGGCGTTGCCGTAACGCGTGATCACCTGCAACTGGGGGAAAGAGATCGAAGGAAAAAGTTCTCGAGGTGTAAAAAACCAAGACATCAACCCCAGAAGAGAAATACCAATAAAAACCATCGTCCCAGTCACGGGACGACGGACCATGAAGGCCCCGAGGCTCACAGGAGGGGATCTCTCATTGGAATTCAGGAATGCTGGAGAGAGGAACACCCACCGCCCGTTCCAAACCAGCTAAAGAGGTTTGGTAAAACGCCAAAGCTTCCTCATAATTAGAAACAGAATCCGTGTAAGCGTTTTCAGCGGCCAACGTTTCTTTGGGTTCCACTAAATTCATTCGTTCTTTCTGTTGAACAATCCCCAATTCCTTCTGACGGTAATCCAATTCCGTTTGGGCCCCCTTGATTTGGATTTTAGATTTTTGGATGTTGTAATAGGCCTCGCGAACATCCACTTCGATGTTGCGACGGGCTTGATACCGTTCATAAACGGCTCGATCTTTGTTAACCCGCGCTTGGCGAGCATCGCCGGCGCTTCGCAAAGAATCAAACAACCCCACACTGACGGTGCGACCGTAGACATCCGTCGCTGTCGTTTCCCCATAGTCTGGAACCGTGTGCTCTTGGGTCCGTGCCCCCTTGAGGGTACTCCCTCCAAAGTACAAACTGGCTTGGAGAGCCCCGTTCCAACTGTAACGCATTTCCAAGGGATCGCTTTCAAAAGCCCCCCCCGCCTTACCCCCAAACCACGTGCCATCCACTTTTAATAGATCTTCCGCCCAAGCGGCTTTGTAACTGTAGGTGTGAGCCAAAGCCGTTTCTTCGGCCGCCCTCAGTTCCGGACGATTTTCTTGGGCGGTCTTGATCAGGTTTTCGGGAGGCACGTTCAAACGCAACAAGGCCCGTGGATCCACAGCGTCAGGAGGATTGGGCAACATCTCGGGAAGTTGTTCGGGAACGTCCACCAACGACGCCATTTTCAATCGAGCGATTTCCAAATCTTTTTCGTCAGACAACAACCGGTAATACCCCTGACTGTAGAGAGACTCAGCCCCCAAATAATCGGCCTCGGTGATAAGACCCAATTGCTTTTTTTTTCGAGCCATGGTCACGATGGTTTCCATTCGCTGACTGGAGGTCCGACGAACCGCCAAAGCCCTTTGGGCCCGGATAAGATTGTAGTAGGCCCGAGTGATTTCAAACACCGTTTCGGCTCTCACTTTACGAACGGCTTGAACAGACGCTCGTTTTTGATGAACGGTCGCGCTGTAATTAAAATAATTTCGTCCGCTGTGAAAAAGGGGCACCCCCAATTCGAAACCGTATTCTTCTCGTTTAAATTTGGTGTCATCAGAAGAAACGCGAACGTCCTCCAACAACAACCCGTTGGAACGATTGTATTTCCACGTGACAGCCGGCAAAAGATTTCGCATGGCTTCCAACAGACGCATGTTGGCCACCGCTTTTTCTTCCTCAGCGATCGTCAAGGGCAAATGGTTGGCCAATCCCACCGTCAGAAAATCTTTTAAAAGGGGGCTGTCCGGCAGGTGAGCTTTGGGATGATGGGAAACAGACGTCTCCCCCCTCTTGACCAACGGGGTCGGCGACAAAATCGCGTCACTCACGGTGGCGGCGGACACGCGCAAATCCACAGCCAACACCCATTCTTTTTGAACCACCGTGTAAGCCACATTTTCTTTACACCGGATACTGATAAATTCAATGGGTCTGGCTTTCCCCGCAGGTGAAGCGGTTTCTTCGGATTTATACCCATAGCGTATTTCGCTCACCAAGTCGTTAAAGGTCCGTTCAATGGCAGGCCGATGACAAACCACCGGTTCCATAAAATAGAGGACGACCCCTTTGCTCGTGTCCATCACGTCGCGGTATTTAACTTGACGGGTGGATTGAATAACAACCTTGGCGAATTTTCCCACCCCTTGGACAGAAACACTTTCAATCACGTTGTCCGAGGATTCCGCCCACGAACAAACGCCCATCCCCCACACACCCAAAGAAAAAACCCCGATCAACCATTTTTTTTTCTTCATTTTTGAACCTCTTTCATCATTTTGATCATCGCTTGCTTCGCTAAACCAAATTGGGGATCCACCCGCAAACAGTCCTGAAGTTTAGCGATGGCCGTGTCCATACGATCTTGAGAATAGGCCACCAAGCTCTCGCGGTAAAGGCGTTGGGCCGTGTCTCGCTGTTCCGTTCGAGCGGCTTCCAAACGTTCCACAGAGCGTTTGTCTTCAGGATTTCGATCGACGCGTCGTTCCAAAGCCTCAACCCCTTCGGTGTAACGCCCTTCGTCCAAGAAGGCAACGGCCCGCTGATAAGAATCCGCTTCTGGTTGAAGAGAAGAATCCAACGTGGACCCACTTCCCACCAAACGATCCTTATAATCCAAAGCCACCCGATGGCCCGGGTCCATCTGTAAAACCCTATTAAAAAGAGCAAGAGCTGTGTCTCTCTTTCCGTTTAAAAAAGCGTCCATAGCCTGTCGCAAAACGGCCTGAACATCCCCGGCCAGCTTATCTTCACCGCTTTCACGTTTCCCAGCTTGGGCTTCTTTGAGCCCTAAACGAGCCTCGGCACTAACAGGATCCATACGCAAAACCTCTTCAAAAACATCCACCGCTTCGGCGTAGAGGTTTTTTTGCAGTAACGCATTCCCCGTGTCCAATCGCACACGGACACGTTCTTTTCTCTGTTGTTGGGCCAAATTGTCTTTAGCCACCGAAAGCCCTTGAAGCAAATCCAACCGAGTCTCATCGAATAAAAGAACCCGCTGAAAACAATCCACCGCCTTAAACCAATCCTGCTCCAAATAAGCCACCACCCCTTGGGCTTCATAAAAAGCACTGGATTCTGGTTTGGATTTTTCTAAAGCGATCCGAGCGTTGTTCATGGTTTTAGCCAAGATTTCTTCGGCGTCGGGCAGTTCCGTTGCTCGTTGCAACACGTCCCGAGCTCTGTTGTGAGCGTCAATCAACTTTCCTTTTTTTAGGTAATCCCGGGCGGCGTAAATGTTATTTCGTTCTTGAGCCTGTTGTTGCTTGATCTGAACAGCCCGTTGCTTCTGGGCATTTTTTAGCCCCTTCTTGGCTTCCGCGTTTGTCGCGTCAACATCTAAAATCCGAGAAAAAAGCCGAATAGATTCCGCGTAGTGTCCATTAAAATACGCCTCCAGCGCCCCTTGAAGAATTTCAACGGGGCTGTTGAGGTTATTAGCCAGAGAATCCGACTCTCCCCGAACAGTCACGCCAAAAGCAATCAAAAGGACCGCCAACCACCACCCAACCCCTATTTTTCGATTGTCCACCATAAAAACCACCTTTTGATGAGGAATCCATTGTTTTTTGTTCCCTCGTAACCACTCAGCCCTCCTCACTCCCCCACGGGCGATCTCTTGGTTAATCTCTCCACGATGCGCCTAGCTTCCGGATTGTCTGGCCACAAAGACAAAGCTTCTTGGGCGGAAATCAAAGCTCGGTTGTGATCTCCAGCCAAGAAGAAATCAAGCGCTTTCCGATAAAGTTCCCGAGATTTTTCTTCGTCCACACGATGAAGTTCCCCGGATATTTTCGAGCGAAGTTCCGTGGCCTCGGCAAAATCGGATTTAAAACGAAGAGCTTTAATGGCCAACGCGTCCGCTCCTCGAAAATCGCCCTCCCGGGCGGAACGAAGGGCTCGGTTGTAATAGTCTTTGGCGGCCAACGATCGAGACAAATCGCGCATACGTTTGGCTTCGGCGTTGTTGGTGTCAATGACAAGGATTTCATTATAACGGACCACGGCTTCCTCATACCGTTTTTGTTCAAACAACTCTTGGGCCCCCGTGGCGAGAGGAGCAATTTTCTGTTCACGCACCTGTTCCTCTACAGCCCGCAGATACTTCTGACGAACATCGTCCACACGAGATTTTAATTCCAGCGCTTCCACGTGATCCGGCGTCAGCATGAGGGCTTTATTAACGTATTCCTCCGCTTGGACAAAATCTTGGGTGGCAAAAGCTTTGAGAGCCATATCGTAAAAGCTCTCCGTGATGCCTTGGAACCGTTCGTCAATTTTGTTGAGATAAGTTTTCGCTCCCATGTGATCGGGTTGAAGAGCCAATATGGATTCAAATTCCCGACGAGCTCTTAACAAATCATCCACTTGGAACAACTGTTCCCCTAGAGCGTAATGTTCGTCCACTTGAGACTGAAGTTGACCACGACGAGCCTCGTCTTCCATCATTTTAAACTCAGACTCAATGCGTTTGGAAAGAAGTTTGGCGGGCCGATGCCAAGGGGCCACCACTAATATTTGGGTGGATTGCATGTAGGCGTCCACCAAATAGCCCTGAGAATACCGCGAGAGGGCTCGTTTGTAGGCCACGTCAATTTGATCCGTCACGCGGGCCTGGCGATAGGCGTCCCCAAATCGCATTCCCAAACTAACCCGATGGCTGTCGCCCATAGGGCCAAAGGGAACGTAAGCGTAATCCAAATGAAGCCCCTCGTGTCCGATACCAAACCCATAGGTTAATCCGGAATCCAAATCGTTGTTTCCTTTATACCCTAGGCGAAACGCCAATATTTCCCACAAACGATAATCAAAACCCATATTAAAATAGGGATCACCGTCCGTTAGAAGAGCTAAATCCGTGGCCACCGTTAAGTTCTCCCCAAAAAACGGATAAGAAAACCCCAGTTTAGCCGTGAGGGGAAAAGACGAACGCCCCGCCCCGTAAGAAAGTCCTGTGCCTAAATTCTGAACGACCAAACCTGTTTTAAGCCCTGCGTTCCATTCCGACTGAGCGTCATAAAGAAGTCCCAAATCCATCATGTAGCCCATGGCG
>Ga0247839_1008517_pt1 | contig 10727 bp, 6 predicted proteins | sample LaCruzMarch2015__6_FD_192405 | JGI IMG/M metagenome (GOLD analysis project Ga0247839, IMG submission 192405) | Freshwater microbial communities from meromictic Lake La Cruz, Castile-La Mancha, Spain - LaCruzMarch2015_16m | ecosystem: Environmental > Aquatic > Freshwater > Lake | place: Spain...
CGGGCGCGGGCCTGGTCGATCAGGAGCGCCAGACAGGCGGTGACGGTACGGGTCTTGCCGGTGCCGGGACCGCCGGAGATCACACACAGGGGCCGCAACACGGCCATGGCCGCCGCCACCCGCTGCCGGTCGAGGGTGCCCTGCGGCGCGGCCGGGAACAGGCGCGCGAGCCCCGCCGCCAGGCGTCCGCGATCCACCCCCGCCGCCAGGCCCGCGGCGCGCGCCCCGATGGCCTGTGCCACCCCCCGCTCGAAGTGCCAGTAGCGCCCCAGATAGAGCCGGTCCGCGGCGTCCAGGATCAGGGGTGAATGCGCGCCCCCTGCCAGGGCATCGGCGGCGCCCTGGACCGCCGGCCAGGCCAGCAGTTCGGCCCGCCACTGCGCGAGCGGCGGGGCCAGCAGCCCCGGCAACTCCGGGAAGGGCGAGCGCCCCGCCAGCCCAGGCAGGTCCAGACACAGGTCCCCCGCGCCCACCTGCCGGCTCGCCAGGGCCGCGGCCAGCAGGCGCGGTCCGGTCGCCTCACCGACCAACTCCCCCAATTGGCGGGCGAAGTGCAGATCGAGCGCCCGCAGCCGCCGCAGCGCCACCGCCTGGCGCAGGCTGTCGAGAAACCCCTGGTCGGCCGGGAGCCGCAGGGGGGTTGGCACGGGGTACGCGTCCGGGCAGTCTGGATTCATCAGCATTGTCTTCCTTCAGACGCGGTCCCTGGTTCGAGGGCAGCGCGCAGCGCGTCCAGCAGGGCGGCCAAGGACTCCTCCAGGCGCTCGATCAAGGGCTCCAATTCGGCGCGCGGGCGCCCCTCGCGCAGTGCCAGTTCCAGGTCCAGCGCCTGTGCCTGGATGGCGGTGGCGCCCAGGGTGGCGGCGGCGCCCTTGAGGCCGTGGGCGATGCGGCGGGCGCCGTCGCCGTCGCCGCGGTCCAGGTGCTCGCGCAGGCGGGCCGGGGCCTCACGGTGGCTGTCGGCGAAGACCCGCAGCAGGTGCGCGAGGCGCTCTACCCGGCCGGCGAGGTGGCGCAGCGCGAGCGCGGTGTCCAGGCCGGGGATCGCGGCGAGGCGGGCCAGTGGCGCGGTGCGCTGCGGCGTCGTGTCGGCCGCCGCTCTGGTCCCGGCCGCCGGGGCCGCGCCGGCGTCCGCTGCCGGGATTGGCAGGGCCGCCCCGGGCGGCAGCCAGCGCAGCAGGGCGGCGAACAACACGGCCGGGTCCACCGGCTTGCCCACATGGTCGTTCATCCCCGCGGCCAGACAGCGGGCGCGGTCTTCGCCGAAGGCGTTGGCGGTCAGGGCCAGGATCGGGGTGGCGGCGTAGCCGGGGAGGGCGCGGATCAGCGCGGTCGCCTCCAGGCCGTCCAGTACCGGCATCTGCATGTCCATGAGGATCAGGTCGTAGGGGGCCGCCCGCGCCAGCGCTATGGCTTGCGCGCCGTCGGCCGCCAGGTCCGCCTGGAGCCCGGCCCCGCGCAACAGTTCCAGGGCGACCTCCTGGTTGATGGGATTGTCCTCGGCGAGCAGCACGCGCGCCCCCGGGTGCGTGCGGCGCAGGGCCAGTTCCGCCGCGTCGGTGGCGTCCGCCGCCGCGGCGGTCGGTTGGGCGTCGGCGCCGCCCGGCGCCCGTGCCCCCCGCCCCAGCCGGGCGGTGAACCAGAAGGTACTGCCCGCCCCGGGCCGGCTCTGGACCCCGACGGCCCCGCCCATGCGTTCGGCCAGGCGCCGGTTGATGGCGAGCCCCAGCCCGGTGCCGCCATGGCGGCGGGTGGTCGAGGGGTCCAACTGCTCGAAGGCGTCGAACAGGCGCCCCTGGTCCGCCGGGTCGATGCCGGGTCCGGTGTCGCGCACGGCGCAGCGCACCAGGCGCGCGTCCGGGCCCTCCGTGATGATCCCGGCCTCCAGGGCGATGGTCCCCCGCTCGGTGAACTTCACCGCATTGACGAGATAATTGAGCACCAGTTGGGTGAGCCGGGTGGGGTCCCCGCGCAGCATCGGGTCGGCCGTCAGGGCGGGGTCCAGATGCATCGCCAACTCCAGCCCCTTGGCGCGCGCCTCATCCGCCACCAGCGCGGCGGCGTGCGCGAGCACCGCGGTCAGGTCGACCTCGCACTCCTCCAACTCGAGCTTGCCCGCCTCGATCTTGGAGAAGTCCAGGATGTCGTTGAGGATGGCGAGCAGATGGTTGGCCGCCTTGGCGATCTTGCCGAGCTTGTCGTGCTGGTCCGGGTCCCGGGTGCCCCGGTGCAGCAGGTGGGCGAGCCCCAGGATGGCGTTCATGGGGGTGCGGATCTCGTGGCTCATGTTGGCCAGAAAGAGGCTCTTGACCTGGGCCAGGTGCTCGGCCGTGGCGCGCGCCTCGGTGAGGCGGGCGATGAGGTCCAGGTTGGCGAGCCCCACGGCCGTCGCGTCCGCCAGGGCTTGGGCCAGGTCCACCGCCTCGTCGCGGGTACGATGGGGTTGCGCCCAATAGCAGCCGATGGCGCCCAGGGGTTGGGTGCGGCCGACCGGGACCACACAGAGGCCCCGTACGAAGGTCCCTTCATAGAGGTCCGGCGGGACCCGCGGGTCCTCGGCGATGTCGTCCAGGGTGAGGGGCGCGGCGTGGCGGATGACCCAGCCGGCGGCGCTGGCGTCCAGGGGGAAGCGGCGGCCGGCCCACAGCGGGCCGATGGCGTCCTCGCCGACATAGTGGCAGGTTGCCCCGTCGCGCAGCACCAGGCAGGCCCCGTCGGCCCCGGTGAGGCGACGCGCCGCGGCGCACACGATGCCGGCCAGGCCGGCCAGGTCGCGGACCCCGGCGATGCCCTCCACCGCGCCGGCCAACCGGCGCAGCCGCTCCTCCAGGCGCCGCCGCTCGGTGATGTCGAGAAAGCTCACCACGGCGCCGATGGTCACCGCGTCCCGGACCATCGGGTGGGCGGAGTAGATGACCGGGATCGCCTGCCCGTCCGCCCGCCAGAAGACCTCGTCGTCGACCCTGACCGTGCGGCCGTCGCGCAGGGCGGCCTCCATCGGGCACTGCGCCGCCGGGTAGGGGCTGCCGTCCGGCCGGGAGTGATGGACCAGGTCGTGGAATGCGGCGCCGACCAACGCCTCTGCCGGGTAGCCCAGGAGGCGGCAGGCGGCCGGATTGGCGAAGCTGATGGTGCCGTCCGGGGCCAGACCGCAGAGGCCGCTTGCGCTGGACTCCAGGATCAGGCGTTGTTCCTCCTGCGCCGCGCGCAGGGCCGCGGTGCGGGCGGTGACGGTCTCCTCCAACTGGTCGCGCTGTTGCGCCAGGGCCAACTCCGCGGTGCGCTCCGCGGTGATGTCCCTGACGGTGCAGATCATCCCCAGGTAGCCCGCGGCCCCGAACCTGGGCAGCAGCCAGCCGGCCTGCCAGGCGTCCCGGCCCTGCGGGGTGACGAGTTGCAGGGCCCAGGGCGTGGGTGCGCCCGCTTCCATGGCCTGGAGAAACAGGGGACGCAGTTCGCCCACGGTTTCCGGCGCAAATCCGTCCAGGGCATGGCGCCCGAGAAAGGCCGCTGCCGGCACCCCCGCGATCCGGGTCATGGCCGGGTTCGCGTAGGTGATCCGCTGCTGCGCATCGGTCGCGAAGATGCCCTCCTGGACGCGCCCCAGGATGTCCTCGTAGAAGGCCTTTTGTTCCGCGATCAGCGCGTCGGTCTGTTTGCGCTCGGTGATGTCGGTGAACATCCCGAAGCTGCCGCGGAAGGCGCCGGTATCGTCCAGGATCGGCGTGCCCGAGGCGATGGTCCAGAGGGCGGTGCCGTCGCCGCGCCGAAAGCGGCGCTCGTATTGGTTCGACCGTCCCTGCTCGCGTTCCTGCATCAGTGCCGCGTGGTCGGCCAGGTCGGCCGGGAACATGAAAGACTCGACCGGTTGGCCGATGACCTCCTCGGGCCTGTAGCCGAGCAGTTGCGCCATGCGGCGGTTGATGAAGGTGGTTCGATGCGCCGCGTCCATGGACCAGATCCCTTCGCTGGCGGTTTCTACCATGCGGCGGTATTGGGCCTGGGTCTCGGCCAGGGCGCGGGAGCGGTCCAGGTTGTCCAAGGCGTAGGAGAGGTCCTGGGCCATCTCCTCGAGCAGGGCCATGACCTCGGCGTCGAAATAGCCCGGACCCGCGGCGGCGACCTCCAATACCCCGACCGGCTGTCCGCCGCGCCGCAGGGGCAGGCAGGCGACCGCGCCCAAGCCGACCAGCGCGGACGCTTCCCCGCCCCCAGGTCCCTGATCAGCCGCCCAATCGTTGCTGACCAGGCTCGCGCCGGCCGCGAGCACGGCGGCGGCCAGGCTGGCGCCCGGCGGCGGGGGCGGGTCGAGCGGGATCGCGAGTGTCTGCAGCGACGGCGCCGCCGCGCCCGCCGCCGCGACCGGGATCACGCGGTTGTGCGCGCGGTCCGCGAGCCCGATCCACACCAGCCCGAAGCCCGCCAGGCGCAGTGCGATGTCGCACACCTGCCGGAACAGTTCGGTCTCGTCGGTGGTCCGCACGATCGCCTGACTGGTGTCGCTCAAGGTCTGGTACAGCCGCGAGAGGCGCGCGATGCGCTCCTCCGACTCCTTGCGCCCGGTGATATCGAGCAGGGTGCCGGCCCCGCGTCGCGGCTCGCCGTCCGCGTCCCAGTCGAAGGCGTGGCCGCGGTCGAGGACCCAGAGCCAGTGCCCGGCCCGGTGGCGCACCCGGTACTCGGCCTCGAACTGTGCCCGGGTCCGCCGCGATTGCGTTGCCGACTCTTCCACCCGCGGGCGGTCGGCCGGGTGGATCAGCCCCAACCACCCCGCTGCCGTCAACTGCAATTCCCCGGGGGCGTAGCCCAGGAGGCGTTCGTAGCCCTCGCTGAGGTACACCGTACCGGTCGCGAAATTCGCGTCGTAGAGCCCCAGATTGGCCCCCTGCACCGCCAGATCGAGCCGCTCCTGCGCCTGGCGCAGGGCCGCCTCGGCACGCTGGGCGCGCAGCGTCGCCAGGGTCAGCACCAAAAGCGCAAATGTCAGGGACGCGAGCACCGTCAGCGCGCCCAAGACCAGCCCGCGGTACTGGGCGTAGAAGGTCACGGGGCGATTGATGACCCGGCTGTCCGGCGGCAGGGCGGTCGCGGCGATGCGCAGCCGACGCAGCTCATCGTCGTCGAACTCCGGGTAGGAGCGGCTCAGTTCCACCGGGATCTGCGCCGGGTCCTCCCCGGCCAGCACCCGCCGCGCCAGGGCCGCCGCCTGGGCGCCGTGCTCCCGGCCGTCGAGCAGCAGGCCGCCGACGATGCCGTGGCCCAGGCGGGTCGCGTGCATGGCATAGACCGGGACCGGGCTCGCGGCGGCGATCAGGCGGGTGCTTTCTTCGCGCGAAAAGACCCGGTCCGCCGCATCGGTCACATAGGTCAGGATGAGCACCAGGCTGTCCGGGGGCAGGGCGGCAAGTTGCCCCGCCAGTTCCGCAAAGGGGACCGCGCGGGCGAAGTCGACCGCTATGCGCCCGCCCAAGTCCGGCACCATGGCCTGCATCGCGCGGCGCATCGCGCGACCGCTGGCGGTGTCGTCGTCGATCACCAGCACCCGCCGGGTGCCCGGATGCAGGCGCAGCGCCAGCTCCAGGGTCCCGGCGATGTCCTCGACCTCGGCGACCCCGGTGGTCCCCGGGCGCTCGCGCAGCCACTCCGGGCGAAAGCCGTTGACCCCGGCAAAGACCACGGGGACACCGGGAAACAGGTCTTGGGGATAGGTCCGCAGCAGGTCGAAGGCGGGGTTGTCGAGGGCGATGACCAGGGCCGGGGGTCGCTCCCGGTACTTGCGCGCCAGGGTTTCCTGCAGGAACGCCAGGTGTCCGGGGTCGGGGAAGCGTTTGGTGTCCAGGTACTCGACCATCGGCACCAGGGCCGGGTCGGCGGCCTTCAGGCCCGCCAGGAGGCCGGTGACTTCCTGGTCCGTCCAGGTGTCGCCCTGGTGGTAGGAGGCCAGCACCACCACCAGGGGGTCGGCCGCCGCGACCGCGGCGGTACCGGTTTCGGCCTGGGCCGCGCCGGTGCCGGTCAAGACACCCGCCAGACCGCTGGAGAGGCCGATGAGCGCACTGAGCAGGACTGCTGCCGCGAGCCGTCTTAACACCGTCGAAATTCCCCCTGGGCCAAGGGCGCGCGCCCAAAATGCAGTCAGGCGCCCGCAGCTAGTATGGCAGAAGCGGCGCCGCGGCACGTCGGCGTTGCGACCACGCGGGATGCCGGTGGTCCCGATCATCCCGCCGCCGGGCGCGGCCTACCTCGGTGCCGACGCCGCTGGGGATCGTCCAGCCGCGCGGAACCTCCTCGAAATCCGGGTGCCCGCTGCCGTTGCCGGCCCCGGCCGCGGGTTGCTTTCGGCGGGGCCAGGCGCACCTTCTGCACCAAGGTCGATGCCGCCCTTACCGGAGGTTATGTGTCTCGCGTACTGCTGAACTTTGTCGCCTATCAGATCGCCTGGTTCGCCTGCGTCCTCGGGGGCGCCCATCACCTGCCCTGGGTCGGGGTCGCCGTGACCGCGGTGGCGGTTGCGATCCACTTGGCCCTGGTGCCCGCGCCCGGGCGGGACGCGCTCCTGATCCTGACGGTCGCCGCGATCGGCGCAGTGTGGGACGGGCTCCTGGTCGGGCTTGGCCTGCTCCAATACCCATCGGGCCTGGTCCTGCCCTGGCTCGCCCCGGTGTGGATCATCGCCATGTGGGCGGGCTTCGCCACCACGCTGCATGTCTCCCTGCGGTGGCTGCTCGGACGCTGGCGCCTGGCGATCCTGTTCGGTGCCCTGGGCGGGCCGCTCGCCTACTATGCGGGGATGCGGCTCGGGGCGGTGAACTTTCCCGACCCCGTCGCCGCGCTCGCCGCGCTCGCGGGCGGCTGGTCGATCCTGATGCCGCTGGCCTGCTGGATCGCCATCAAACTGGACCGCGACCTGCCCGGGCTGGGTGAGGTCGCGACCAGTCAGTAGCGTCCGCCCGCAGTCCGCCATTGCCCGCGCCAACGAAGTTTATAAGGGATGAATGCCGTGTCCATGCAAGCAAGTCTCTCAAGATCCATGCTGATCGTATGCTTCGCGGCGGTGACTGGTGCGGCTGCGGACGGCATCTATAAATGCACCGAGGCCGATGGCTCGATGACCATATCGAACATCGCCTGCCCCGCGGACAGCGTTACCCGCGAATATCGCGAATATCGCGATGAACCCGCCGCGTCGTCCGACACGCACGGCAGTGCCGACGACCGCTATTCCATTATGGGACAAGTGCGGCAGATCGAACAGCGAGAGCAGGCGCAGCGACAGGCGCGGCAAGCGCAACAGGAGCGAGAAGCGGCTGAGACCGCCAAGTCCGAGCAGGTCGCCCGAGAGGCCGCCGCGCAACGGGCACAGGCACAGGCACAGGCACAGGCACAGGCACAGGCACAGGCACAGGCACAGGCACAGCAGTATCAGCAAAACGCACGGCAAGAAGAACTGCGCCGACACGAGGAGGATCTGCGTCGACGCGAGTATGAACTGCGCCGACATGAGGAGGAGGAACGCGCCCGCGGCAGCATGGGATCGGTGCGGGGCAAGATTCCTTGATGCGGTGCGCGGCAAGTCCAAGAGATTCGAGGAAAGCGGGGGCGGAGGAAACCGGGGATAGGCCACGGTTTCGAGAATAGACCCAAGAACCTGCCGGGTTCGTGCAACAGGCGAGACAGCAGGGGCGCGCGTCCGACGCTGCCGATCTTGACCGGCTCGTTTGGGAAATCACATGTCAGCGATCACGTCGCTAATCTTGCGCCCTCTTGGCGGAAGGGTCGGCGGGGTTCGGGCCGGGAGAGTCAGGTCTTGCGTTTTGCCTCGCCGGGGGCAAACGTCAAGACCTGATCCCGCGCCTACTCGACTGGGGTCGCCGCCGGCCGGATATCGATACCTTTGTAACCATTTGGCTTCAGGCACCCATCAGATAACACCTCGTCCGGGCTACCTGCGGTGAGTTCCAGCACCCCGCCCATGTGGACCATCTCCGGCGTTTCGTAGCAACCCTTCTGATCGACAGTTGCCAAATTCTCGTTGGTGGACATACACAAATCTCCTTTCATGGGGAAAGAACGGTGACAACACCCGACTCTCAGATTTTAGATGGCCTTTGCCGCTTTTCAAGGGGGAGCGATCGTTTTCCAGCCATTCCAACGTTGGTCGAGACCACGCCGGACAAACGCCGGGGAGGTCTCGCAACGGGGCAACGGGGCCAGTGCGGACCATCGAGCGGCGCCTTAGCGAGCACCATCGGGGCCGAGAGATTCCCGGCGCCGCGCCTCGGGCCTCACCTGCGTGAGCGGGCTCCCGTCGCGGCGAAGGTCGGCGAGCCGGCGGAGCCAGACTTCCAACGTGGCCGTCGCCAAAAAGTGTCTCATCGACGCAATCCCGCCGAACCGCGCGCGATTTACGGCCTCGCGCCAGAGGTTCGCATCGACGTATCCTCGCTCGACGACGTGCGGACGGTTCAACAACAACTCCGTCCAAGGGCTGCCGTTTCGCAGCCCCGCGGTTTCCGCTTCCGCCGGTCCACGCTTATCCAATCGCTGCCGAATCGGCTCAGGTAAGATCCCCTTCAGGGCGCGGCGCTGCAGGTGCCGATCGAGCCCGGGCCGGATCTTTTGTTCCCACGGGATTGCCAGCATGAATTCTACCAGCGGCCGGTAAAAAAGCGGATAGCGGAACGCGAAGGGTTGGTCGCGGTCGTCGGCCGGAGAAAATCCGCTACGCCAGATCAGCTCGACGAAATACTGTTGTCCCGGGGATCGGCACCGGGGCGCCGCTTGAAACCTTGCGCGCTTGTTCAGTCCTTGCCGTCGGAGATAACGCGGATGGATCCAGGGGGGCGTCAACCTGGCTTGCTCGGCGAAGAAGCTACGCTGAGTCCAATAGCGGATGAAAGGTTTGATCACAAACCTCAGCAAGTGAAACACGATCGATCGCCGCTCCAGATCACTCAGTTGCCAGTCATGGAGCGCGCGTAAGATCTGACCCATGTGAAATGGCAGCAAATCCGCCAGGTAATAGGGCTTCGGCGCCCCCCCGCAACAGACCTGATCCCCGCCGTGTCCGGACAATATGACGTCCACTCCGTGCGACTTCGCCAGTGCGTTGTACCGGCGCAAGAGCGCGGCGTTAGGCAATGCGTTCAACGGTTCAGCACAAAACCCCGGCGGCAGTTCCGAGAACGGCCGCGAGGCGTCTGCGTCCAGCGTGTGCCACGGTAGCCGGTATTGCCGAAGGACTGACTTCATCCAGGGGCGTTCGTCGGCTGTCGTGGACGCGGTGTAAATGACTGATACGGCTTCGAGTTGGCGCATACCGCAATGGACTGCCACACTGACCAGCGAAGATGAATCCAATCCGCCCGAAAGCTCACTCCATACCTTTTCGCCCGGCTGCACCGCGCCGTCGATCGCCTCTCGAAGAAGGACGCGGAAACGCTCCTCGTAGTCTTCATCCGCATCCAGGATCACCGGTTCGACGCGTGTGATGTCCCACGTCTTGCGCAGACTGATGGTGTGGTTGGCCCAGCACAGACTCTGGCCCGGCGCCAGCCGCCGGACGCCGACATAAGGGGTACGCGGGCCCATCACGCTGCACGTCGTCAGATAATCCGCAATGTACTCTTCGTCAAGCTCGTCAGTGCCGGCCAGCCGGGCCAAATCGTCCAAGTGCGATGAAAATGTCAGATCGCGGAACCCGTGGCGGTAAAATAGTGGAAGGATGCCGAGTGCGTCATGCGTCAGCAGCAGACGAGACCGCGGCTCGTCGAACACGGCAATGGCATACTCGCCCAAGACGTGCGCTTGCAGATGCTCGCCCCACCAGCGGTAGGCTGCCGCAAACAGCCTGCCGTCGGTAGCGTCCGCGAGCGTCTCGCCACGGCGTCTGGACTCTTCGGCCAACGTGGCCACGTTGGCGATATAGCCGCGAAACAGCACGCTGACGCCGACGTATACCTCAGGCTCAGGACTTGCCTGAAAATGCACCGGGCCGCGGCCGATCAGACGTCCGGTAAAGTCCTTCATGCCGCGATCCTAGCCAGTGTCGTATACAGATCCGGCCGGAACGGACTGTCATGCACGACACGCCCTTGAAACTCGACCCAGGCGTGCGCGTGGAACGGGAAGCGCTGGACGCCGATGCAATGCTCCACCGGGAGGCCGACAGATCGCAGAAAGCGGAAGAGGGCAAGCGAGCGGGGCAGACAATCCTGCGGCGCACGTTTGATGAGATAGAAATTCTCAACTCCGGCGAACGCCGACACGCAGCGCGCCAGTAGGTCAAGCGCCCCAGGATCGGGATCCGGCGCAACGGCGAGGCGGGCATATTGCGTATAGGTCTTCGCCAGTCCCCGAGCCGACAGGCTGCGCGTGGTGCGAAAAAGGGACCACCAGGCCATCAGCGGGAGCAGCCGCGGCCGGTCGGCCGCGCCGCGGCAAGGAGTCACCACGGTCGCTGCGGGTGCTTCTTCCTGCAGGAATCCTTCTTTCAGGCACCGGTGCCGGAAGGTTTGCAGATCGGCTGCTAATCGCGATGCAGCGACTGCATATCTGCTATGGAGCGACTGCAGTGCCGTCTGCTCATCATCCGTCGTAAGTAGTGCCTGACAGGAAACTCGCATTTTTCGGCGCCGCCTATTCGCGGCGACGGGGAAATCCGCGGCCGACTCATCGCAGACAGTGTGCCTATCGGCTATTGATGCAAAACGCAGCAGCCAAATGAG
>Ga0247839_1008520_pt1 | contig 10725 bp, 8 predicted proteins | sample LaCruzMarch2015__6_FD_192405 | JGI IMG/M metagenome (GOLD analysis project Ga0247839, IMG submission 192405) | Freshwater microbial communities from meromictic Lake La Cruz, Castile-La Mancha, Spain - LaCruzMarch2015_16m | ecosystem: Environmental > Aquatic > Freshwater > Lake | place: Spain...
TCCAGAAGTCAGGCTTTAATCTTTGAAAATTAGAATTATTGTTAATTATATCTGATATTCTATCTTCGTTTTTGTCAAAATTTAAGTTTTTTATTTCTCCATATTCCACAACCAAACCATTCAACTGCTTGTTCAAGGCAAAATTTACATATAATATCTTATTATCTTGGTTTTTAATAAAAATCCGTTTCTTTTTTTTGAAATACTTTTTACTCTCCAAGATTGGTAAAAGTTCTTTCTCAAGTTTGTTGTAAAAAATGTCGTTTCTTTTTCTATCAGAAATATTACTTGGTCTACCCTTACCATAGTATTTTCTTAGTTGATATTTTTCTAAAAACCAAAATTTAATTTCTGAGAGTATCGCTATTATTTCTTTCAATGGAGTTAGTTCTATTTAGTGCAACATCATTTCAAACCTTACGATTACAATTTGCCTGAGGTTGGTGTTTTCACCAACCAATTTAACTTATAGGTTGGTGAAAACACCAACCATAGGCAACTCTGCCCAATTTAGGATTACTTGGAGAAGGTTTTGAAATTCAAACATACCAATTATTTTGTAACTAATTAGAATCATCACATAAAAAAAGCCAGCTAATTTTTACATTAACTGGCTTTGGTTTATGCTTGTGTGGTCATTGTTTCTTCCAATTTAACATCGGGTATAAACTTTCGTTCTTTGAGTAAATAACCATTGCCACGCACCAAAATATTTACTTTTATGTTTTCAATACAAATGGGTGAACTTTCATCTACTTCGGTAATGTTCGAAAATTTAATATCTCGTCCATCTACAATTACAACCGCTCCGCTGCCTATTACTTCTAAGTAATTATTGTCAATTATTATTACGCCAGTATCTTCGCCAAGGCCTATTCCTGTGCATTGTGGGTTGCTTGCTACTGCTTGTGCTAAGCGGTTAAATCTTCCTCGTTTATCAAAATGCGAATCAATAATTACATTAGGAATAAAAGCCAAGCCAGTTGTAATTTTTACTTCACCTTTTAGGTGTGCCAATTCGCTTTTGCCCGAATAAATCATGGTATTACTCATGGCCATTGCGCCAGCGCTTGTTCCTGCTATTACAAAAGTTTCTTCGTGGTAATACCTATCGTGCAATACTTGGTATATTTCAGTTCCACCAAAAATACTTGTTAATCGCAATTGGTCGCCACCCGAAAATAAAATGCCATCACATTCTTTAACTCGCTGAATATATTCAGGATTGTGAACGTCTTCGCGGTTTCTAATATTCATAACACCTGCGCGCTTACAACCTATTTTACTAAAAGTGTCAATATAATTTTGACCAACTTCTTGCGGAATAGATGAAGCAGTAGTTATTACTTCAATTTTTTTATCAAGTCCACCTACTTCTTCCACAAAACGTTTGAGAATAGATAAACTAAAAAAGTTTAAACTTTTATTTGAGTGTGCATATCCTTTTTCGGGTTCAGTGCCTTTGTCTTCGGCACCTCCAATAGATATTAGTTTTCCTTTAGGTGTATTCAATGCTTTATTTTTTTGGATAAAAATAGTAATCCCCCCGTTTATTAACTATAGAAACTTTTAATTGATATGTTTTATATTTTGAAAAATTAGCTAGCGCTAATTTAAATACTTGAACCACATAGAAACATAGATTACATAGCTTTTTACTGTGTTATCCTCCAATAGCTAAATGGAGTATATAAGTGGTTCAAAAAACAATTTTAATGAATTGTTTCTCGTTTTACTAAATTATGCTTTTGGACCTTCTTCTTCTTCGTTAAGGTAATCGTCTTCGCCTTCCCATTCTTGGTCGGGGCTAATCCACTCTTCGCCTTCCATCATTTTGCGGTATTCTATCAGTTCTTCTTTGTTGTATTTATTGCTGTAATCGCTTAATAAATCTAACAAATAATCCAAATTAGCTGCACCATCGTCTTCGGTATATTCAAAGGTATAATTACCATTTACTTGAATGTTTTCGTAAGCCAAACGAATCATGCGTACATAACCAGGTTGGTTTAAGTTATCAATAAAATATTTTCGTAATTCTTTTAACTGATTTACTAGTTTTTCACCTTCAAATCCTTCTTTAGCCAAAGTTACTTTTATGGCATCTATCAATTGCTTCATTGCTTATTTTTTAAATTATAATGGGGGCAAAAATAAGGTTTTGTTTTAAAACTTAGGTACATTTAAACCACAAAGTTTATACATTTTGAAAAAAGCTTGTGGCAATTGGATACATAGCAACTAGCTTCTGGCAACTGGCTGCTAGCTTTTGCAACAATTAGGTACTTCAAAACCTAAACACTTAAAACTTAAACAAACATATCTTCTTGCTCTTTGTCCAGGTCTTCTTTGTCTTTATCAATTTGTCGTTTTACTAAAAACTGCAATGCAGGGCCAGCCATAATAGATGTAACTACAGCCATAATAACAATAGCCACAAACAGTTTTTCGTTTATTAAATCGGCTTGCAAAGCCAACAATGCTAATATAATACCCATTGCCCCTCGGGCATTCATTCCAAAACCAACTGCTAAACTTTCCTGCTTGCTTAATCCGCCCCAAAAAGCACCTAAGCCAGCACCAATTAACTTGGTAATTACTGCTAAAGCCAATACAAGTAAAGTAATTTGTAAGTCGAAATTGGCAAAGAAATTTACTTTAAAACCTATGGAAACAAAAAATAAAGGAGCAAAAATATTTGTTACAAATTGGTTCACTATTTCGCGTGTTTTTTCGGTTAAATGCACGCTATCGCCAAAGGCAATTCCAACTATAAAAGCACCAAAAATGGCATGAATACCAATAAACTCAGTAAAGGCTGCACCCAAAAATGCCAAACCTAACGAAAGACTTAAAAAGCCTCCTGGCCAGCTAAAGTTTTTTTGTGCCCAGGGTAATGATTTATTGATAATAATTCTTCCAACCGTGAGCATAACTACAGAATAAAGAATAGTTAAACCAAGGGTAAATAGGAAACCATGGCTATGAGAACTAATTTTTAACATGCCAAGAATTACCGAAAATAATAACCAACCTACTATGTCATCGAACATGGCAGCTACTATAATTATCATTCCTACTTTCGACCTAAATAAACCTAAATCCATTAAAGTTCGGGCTATAATGGGTAATGCCGAAACGGCTAAAGCAGTACCAAAAAACAAACTAAAAAGAATTAATTTTGAACTGCTTGTAAAATATTCACCAAAAAGCGGATAGAAATAATAAGCCACCAAAAACCCCAATGCCAATGGAATAATTAAACCTAAAAAACTGGTTTTTAAAGCAGTTTTTCCTTGCTGACGAATAATGGATAAATCGACTTCCATGCCTGCCACAAACAATAACATAATTACTGAAATGGCTGTAATTCCGTTAAAGGCAATCATGGAATTGCTTTGTTGGTTCAAAACCAATGTACTTATTTTTGGGAAATAATGACCCAATAAACTTGGCCCTAAACAAATGCCTGCCACTAATTCGCCTACTACCAAAGGCATTTTTAGTTTCCTAAAAAACTCGCCAACAAGCCTTGCCACAATAAGCAAAATGCCTAAGCTTAATATTAAACTTATTGTTTCTTGGTGGTTTAGGGTTTTCATTTATTGGTGTTAAAGTGTTAAGGTGTTAAAGTGTTAAGGTGTTGAAGTGTTAAGGTGTTGAAGTGTTAAGGTGTTGAAGTGTTAAGGTGTTGAAGTGTTAAGGTGTTAAAGTGTTAAGGTGTTAAAGTGTTAAATGTTATATTGTTGTGGTTCGACAGGCTCACCATGACAAAGTTGTTTTGTTAAATTGTAATATTGCTTATTGCTTATTGTCAATTGCCCATTGCTCATTGCCCATTGTATTTACTCCGCACTTTTGGCATTCCGAACTTCGCATTCAACATTCCGTTACTCTTCCTTCACATTTACCAATAACAAATCGCATGGTAAATCGGCTAAAGCAAATTCAATATCTGTTGGAAAAACACGGTCAATTAAATTTAGTTTTCTATCTGGCGAATTTAAAATCAACAAATCTGCATGGTGATCTCTTGCATATTTACTAATAATGTAGCCAGGTTTTCCTTCTATTCGTTCTATATTTATTTTCAAATCTCCACAATCGTTACAACTTAAAATATAATTCAAACGTTTGTCTTCTTCTTCAATCAAATTTTCTTTGTGCTTAGCCATTTCGTTTTCCTTAAACTCATCGCTTCTAATTAAAGCCGCTTTGTTTAAATCTGTTTCTTGAATTACATCCACATTTTTTACTTTAAATGCTTTTGCAATTTCAATGGCTACCGCAATGGTATTTTCGGTTTTCGGATTGTTTGAACCCTCTACCACTATATAATTAATAGGACTAGATTCAATTTTTGGTTCCGTAAGCATTAACATGCTACATTTTACTTTTCGGCTTAAATTACGAGCCACACTGCCCATAAAATATTTTATTAAACTTTCTTTTTCTAAAGCTCCTGCTACTAATAAATCAAGTTGCTCTTCGTCACAAATAGCTAATATTGTTTCAACCGTTTCGCCATCTTGCCAAATAAGTTTTGAGCTATTTAGTAAATCATATTTTTCCAAATACTCATTGATTGTTTGTTCATCGGCATTGTTTTTTTTGCCAATATGTATAAAAACCAATTCTGATTTTAAACCAACTTGCATTTTTGAAGCTTCAGCTATTAAGGCTTCTAACCTTGGCGAAAAGGCAATTGCTATTCCTATTTTCTTAAAAACTAATTCTTTTTTCTCTCCATTCATCTTTTTTGTTTAATTAATCAATTTTATAAAACTGGTAAAATAATTCATTGAACTTGATATATTTTCTTTTGCAAATAAAACACTTTTATTCATTGCAAAGCAACCAAACTAAACTGGTTATTGCGGCAGCACCCAAGTGTAACTCACGTTCGTTAACATTTTCAAAAATATCGTTTTCGGTATGGTGATAATCAAAATATCGTTGTGAATCGGGAACATATCCAATCAATGCTTTACAGTTATTTTTCAACGGACCAATATCAGCACCACCGCCACCTAAATCTATTTTATCCCAACCATAATTCCTGAACAAATGTGCTTTTTCACTGATGTTTTTATAAATAGTAGAATCACTAATTCCAAAACCACGAGGCACAAATCCTCCAGCATCAGTTTCTATAGCTGCATAATGATTTTCGTTGTTTTGTTCTGCTAATTCATCATACTTTATTCCGCCACGCAAACCGTTTTCTTCGTTCATAAATAACACCGCACGCAATGTTCTTTCATGTTTTAAATTTAAGGTTTTAAACAAACGCAAAACTTCTATACTTTGCACACATCCTGCACCGTCATCGTGTGCGCCTTCGCCCACATCCCAACTATCCAAATGGCCGCCAACTAATATAATTTCATTGGCTTTTGTGGTTCCGTTTAACTGACCAATTACGTTATAACTCAAAACACTGTCGATGGTATTGTTACAATTTAAGTTGAAATAAAACTTGGTTTCGTTGTTCATTTTTAGCGATTTACTCAACACATCGGCATGGTTACTACTAATGGCGCAAGCTGGAATTTTTGGAAAAGAATCGTTGTAATACATTGCTCCAGTATGTGCAAATTCATCGTGAGCTAAAGTCATGCTACGAACCACAACGCCAATGGCACCAAGCTTTGCCGCTTCGATTGCACCTCTGCCACGTTGGTTCACTGCACCGCCATATGCAGCGCCAGTGCTTATATGAGTTGGATCCATTGGACGGTTAAAAAACACAATTTTACCTTTTACTTTTTCTTTTCCTAAGCTGCGCAATTCTTCAAAAGTTTTTACTTCAATTACGTTAGCAGTAATTCCATCTTTTTTGGTAGAAACAGAACCACCCAATGCTAAAATATTTACTGAAAAAGGTTTTAAACCACCTAATATTTTGCCGGTTTCTGTTTTTTTACTTCCTCTAATCCATTTTGGAACCATTACTGGTTGTAGCCAAACACTATCGAAACCATAAGCTTTCATGCGACTGTACATTAACTGAACAGCCTTTGCAGCTTGTTCACTTCCGCTAATTCTATTGCCAATATGTTTGCATAAATCGTGCAAATCGGAATATGCTTTACCATTCGATAAAACTTCATCAGTAATTTTTTTTATAATAATAGCATCTTGATTTTGAGCAAAGGATTGAAAGCAAAAAAAAGAAAATAATACAAGGAAATATTTGTTCATAGATTTGGCTGATTAGCGTTCAAATATATGATTTGTTGAGTATTTAAAAAGGGAGAATTTTGGAAATAAAGTGAATTTGTAAACTCGTCTGTCGCCTTTTCAACGCGCAGGCTTTTCAATCGTTAACGAGGTTTAAGTAACATTCTTGCGCGCGCAAGTAGTCATAAATAACGTTAAATATAGGTTCTTGTGTGCGCAAGTGTATATATTTAAATACAAATACTGGCATTTGCGCGCGCAAGTAGTCATAATTAACGTTAAATATAGGTTCTTGTGCGCACAAGTGTATATATTTAAATACAAATATTGGAACTTGCGCACGCAAGTACTGATATTCAAAAAAATCCCTTTCAATATTACTTGAAAAGGATTTTTTATTTGAATCAACTAATCAACCTATTAACCAGTCAACCAACCAACTACTTATGTAACGGATATTTACCCATCCAAGTATTGATGTTTTTTCTAATATCGGCAAGCATGGCTTCGTTTTCGTTGTTCATTAAGGCAGTGTCTATGTAGTCAACTATTTGTTCCATATCGGCTTCAGCCATTCCACGAGTAGTAATGGCGGCTGTTCCAACACGCATTCCGCTAGTTACAAATGGCGATTTATCATCGAAAGGAACCATGTTTTTGTTAATGGTAATATCAGCTTTTCCTAAAGCGGCTTCGGCTAATTTACCTGTTAAATTTTTGCTGCGCAAATCGATTAACATTAAATGATTATCTGTTCCACCAGAAATAATTTTATATCCACGGCTTACAAATGCATTGGCCATGGCTTGTGCATTTACCGCCACTTGCTTAATATAAGTTTTGTAATCATCGCTTAAACATTCGCCAAAAGCTACAGCTTTAGCAGCAATTACATGCTCTAACGGTCCGCCTTGAGTTCCAGGAAAAACAGCACCATCCAACACAGCGCTCATCATTTTCAATTCACCTTTTAACGTTTTTTGTCCAAATGGATTTTCAAAATCGTTACCCATCATAATAATTCCACCACGTGGGCCACGTAAAGTTTTATGCGTAGTTGATGAAACAATATGGCAATGTTGAATTGGATCGTTCAATAATTTTCCAACAATTAAACCTGCAGGATGCGAAATATCGGCCAATAAAACTGCTCCAACACTATCAGCAATGGCACGCAAACGGGCATAATCCCAATCGCGGCTATAAGCCGAAGCACCACAAATAATCATTTTTGGTTTTTCAGCATGCGCTATTGCTTCTACTTTATCCCAATCAATTAAACCAGTTTCTTGTTCCACACCGTAAAACGAAGGAACATATAATTTACCCGAAAAATTAACAGGAGAACCATGTGTTAAATGTCCACCATGCGAAAGATCAAAACCTAAAATTTTATCGCCAGGATTTAAGCAACCCAACATCACTGCTGCATTTGCTTGTGCACCTGAATGTGGCTGAACATTAGCCCAAGTTGCGCCAAACATTTGCTTTAAGCGATCGATGGCTAAATTTTCAACCACATCTACCACTTCGCAACCGCCATAATAACGCTTGCCTGGTAAGCCTTCAGCATATTTATTGGTAAGCACACTTCCCATGGCTTCCATTACTTGTGGGCTAGTAAAATTTTCGGAAGCTATTAGCTCAATGCCGTGTTCTTGGCGGCTTTTTTCTTGATTAATTAAATCAAATATAACGGTATCTCTTTGCATGGTATTTATAAATAATTTTACGAAAGTATATTTTACGAAACAATAAGCTATATGATTTTTTGCACCACAGGCCAAACCAATACAAAAGCAACTATTACAAATACCACCCCAATGATATGATTTAAGAGTTGTTGTTTTTGTACTGAAAGCAAATGTTTCACTTTATTGGCCGAATAACAAATAATAAATTGATTGAAAAACATAGCACCTAAAGTAACACTGAAAAAAACCACTACTTCTAACATATTAGGCATACTACTTTTTACAAATGCTGCTAAACCGAGCCAAAACAGTATGGTAAAAGGATTTATTGTATTTAACATTACCCCTTTCATAATGTAAATTAGGTTACCACGAGGTTGAACGTGCCCAGCTTCTGGATCATTGGCTTTTTTTAAAAATGTACTGATTCCTAAAATTATCAAAGCTATAAAGCCAACTATTCTAATTTCTGTATCAAGTTCTTTGATCTGATTTTCGACAAAACTAGCACCAAAAATACACAAAGTAACAAAAAACAAATCGCTTAACACCATGCCTAAAGCCACTAATAATCCTTTTTTATAGCCTTGTTCTATGCTGGCATGTAGCAACGAAAAAAAACCTGCACCAAATGATAGTGAAAGTATGAGTCCGGTTAAGTATCCTTTTATAATTGTTTGAATCAAAATAACTATTTTGTAATAATGTTTGCAAAATAATAATTACTTACAAAAAGCACTAAGCATTTAAAATAATTATTCAATATTTAAAATATTTTTTGAAAAATGCTTACAATTATTTTTCAACTTGGATAGTGGTTTCTATGAATTGATAGTTGTTATAAAATTTAAACCAATTAGTTTTTTGAAGCTAAATATTGAAAATAATTGAAAGCTATTTACAAAGCATTTTATAAAATTGATAACACATTTTCTGGTGGTCGGCCTATAACAGCTTTATCTCCATTTACAATAATAGGTCTTTCTATCAAAATTGGATTTTCAACCATAATTTTTATCCATTCAGTATGGGTAAATGATTTGTTTTTATAGTTATCTTTATAAATAGCTTCGCCTTTTCTAATTAAATCAATAGGAGGGATGTTTAGTTTCTTTAAAATACTTTCTATTTCGTTTGTTGTTGGCGGATTTTTTAAGTAATCAATTACCTTGAACTCAATATTTTTTTCAGTTATAATAGCTAAAGCATCACGGCTTTTACCGCATCGGTTATTGTGATATATTGTTATCATATTGTTGTTGTTTTGTGGAATTGAATTGCACCAATCACAGTTTGAAAAATCTTCCAAAAATCCTTTTCCTTCACATTTAGGACATACATAACCGCAAGTTGACATTGTACAAATATAGATTATTAAAAGAAAAAACGAGACCTCCTTGCGGAGACCTCGTTTAACCTATGAAACAAATTTACACTTCTACCCCAAAGTGTAATTAATATTTATAACGAAATAATTTCTTGTTTGTTTGCTCTTTTTGGAAAAAATTTCAATTTCATTGATTCTGACAACAATAGCATTACTGGAACCAAAATTAAAGTTAACAAAGTGGCAAATAACAAACCAAAAATCATGGTCCAAGATAGAGGTCCCCAGAAGGCTACACTGTCGCCACCAAAATAAATATGAGGATTGCCTTCTGTAAATAAAGTAACAAAATCTACATTTAAACCTATAGCCAAAGGTATTAAACCTAACATAGTTGCAGTAGCTGTTAAAATAACTGGTGTCATACGGGTTTTACCTGCTTCAATAATTGCTTCTTTTAGTTCCATACCTTCTTCAATAAGTATGTCGGTAAATTCAACTAAAAGTATCCCGTTTCGAACCACAATTCCCGCCAGCGCTACCACTCCAATTCCTGTCATTAATATCGACATATCCATTTTAAAAATTGAAAATCCTAACAATACTCCAATAATACTTAGCACTATTTCGCTTAAAATAATAATTGGTTTTGATATAGAGTTGAATTGAGTTACCAAAATTAAAAATATTAAACCTAGCGATATTAACATGGCATTTCCTAAAAATGCGCCTGTTTCTGCTTGTTGTTCTTGTTCACCTGTCATGTCGGTAGTTACAGTAGAAGGTAAATTATATTTTTCAACTGCTTTTTTTACTTGTGCCACTACTTCATTGGCATTATAATCCGACAACACGTTTGAACCTAAATTTACAATTCGTTTTTGATTTTTTCGTTTTATACCACCATAAGTTTGGCTGTATTTTAACTTAGCTACCGATGATAATGGAACTGATCGTAATAGTCCGCCCATGTTCATATCGCGGTAAGTAATTTTCAAATTCATTAAGGCATCTATATTATTTCTTTGGTCAAATTTGTAACGCACCTGAATAGGATAATCATCTTTTGCATCTTTAAATTTAGAAACTTCCATTCCAAAAATAGCACCACGTAAAGCTTGACCAATTTGAGCCGAAGTAATACCTTCTCTATTTGCACGTTCTCTATCAACCTCTACCAAAATTTCTGGTTTATTGGTTACTAAATCCGATTTTAGCTCTTCAATACCAGGAATTTGCAATGAATCGAGGTAATGTTTTAAATCTTTTGAAACAGCAGTCAACTCTTCAAATTCTTCACCTATAATTTCAATATTTACTGGTTTACCAGTTGGAGGTCCACCTTTTTCTTGTTCTACTGTAATTTGAGCTCCTGGAATATTATTAACAACTTTCCTAATTCTATCAATGTATGGAGTTGTTTCTTCACCATTACGTTTTCCAAACTCTACAAAAGCTACAGTAACTTTTCCTAAATTTGATTTTGCTCCTGCTTCAAATTGAGTTGGATCACCTGCACCA
>Ga0247839_1008529_pt1 | contig 10717 bp, 9 predicted proteins | sample LaCruzMarch2015__6_FD_192405 | JGI IMG/M metagenome (GOLD analysis project Ga0247839, IMG submission 192405) | Freshwater microbial communities from meromictic Lake La Cruz, Castile-La Mancha, Spain - LaCruzMarch2015_16m | ecosystem: Environmental > Aquatic > Freshwater > Lake | place: Spain...
GGATCAGGCGTTGGCAGTGATTGCTGCCTCCAAAGCCATGGTCAGCAACGACTCGGGGCTGATGCATGTGGCTGCTGCGTTGGATGTACCACAGGTCGCCATTTTTGGCTCATCGAGCCCGCTGCACACGCCACCACTGAATACTCTGGCACATGTGGTCTGGCTCAAAAATGATGCCTGCTACCAGCCACCGCTGGACTGCGCACCCTGCTTCAGGCGCGAGTGCCCGCTGGGCCATACGCGCTGCCTGGTCGATGTTCAACCGCACGACGTGCTTCCACTCCTGTAATTTCCGAAAAAAAAGCCACCGTGAGGTGGCTTTGTAAAAGTCCCCCAAGGGGGGACGTCGTTGGATCGTTTGGAAGCCAAGTTTTATGCACCTTGGTCTTCTATCCTTTTGAACTGTGACAGCAGCTGGATGAACTGTACGACCGACGGGAATGGGGGGGTATCCCCCATTTGTGTGAAAAACGAACAAGTCTTTTCAAAAGCGTGAAGAAACACACGTTTACCGTCATCCAGGCCAGGTTTTTTAAGCCGGATAGGTTGACAAAGGGAGCCGGATTTCAAAACAGGCTCCTCCGTCTTCCCGATTGCTGCATTGCACCGACCCGCCATGGCGTAAGGCGATGGATTTGACCAATGCCAAACCCAAACCCATGCCGCCATCGCGCTCGGATGCACCGGGAAGGCGATAAAAAGGTTCAAAAATACGTTCTTGATAGGAATCGGGCACGCCCGGGCCGTTGTCGCACACACAGATGCGGGCTTCAACCCCCTGCACAGATAGCGTCAATGTGGCGCTGCCGTTGGCGTGGCGGCGGGCGTTCTCCAGCAGGTTGCGCACAGCACGGCGCAGCAATTTACTCACGCCTGGTACAAGCATCTCGCCACCGGATACCTGCACATCCAAAGTAGCTTCTGTACGCGCGCACTCCTCTGCGGCCAGGCCGATCAGATCGACCGGTTCGACGGTACCCAGGTCAGCCTCTTTGGCGTCCAGGCGACTGGCCAGCAAAATTTCATCAATCAACTGGTCCAGCTCGCCAATGTTGCGGGTGATTTCGTCTTTGGCATGGGCTGCGGCACCATCGTTCGTGCCAGCCATGAATTCCAGTCCCATGCGAATGCGCGTCAGCGGCGAACGCAACTCGTGCGAAGCATTGGCCAACAGCGATTTTTGTGAGGCCAACAGCGCGTCGCGCGTCTTCACCAAGGTCTCAATCTGTTGTGCTGCGTGGTTAAAGCGCGTTGCCAAAAACCCCACTTCGTCGTCGCCCGCGACAGGGACGCGCACGCTCAGGTCGCCGTCCCCCCATTGCTGCACACTGTGTTGCAAGGTTTCGAGCCGGCGCGTAAGGCGGCGCACGATGGGGTAAGTTGCCAACGCCACGGCAATGCCGACCAGCCCCAGCGTCCAGAAGAAACCGAATGGCGCTCGCCAGCTGGATTGCGGCGGGCGCGGCAAATGAATGTGAATGGTCTGGCCATCCTGCATACGCACATCAAACTCAGGGCCTGCACCAAAACGTCCCCTTGCCGGGTGATCGGGTCCGTCACCAGCGCCGAATTCGCCATCAGACGATGGGGGCAGGCGCCGCAAGCCTGGTTCGCCCGGCTGCATACCCGAGCCCGGCTCACCGGGTGGGCGTCTCATCCTGGCATGGCCATGGCCAATGACTTCGCCCGCCTGATTGCGGGCCACCACCTCGCGCAAGGGCGCATCTGCGGCCATACGCCAGGCCCAGCCCACCAGAAAGGTCAGCACCGCAACGGCCAGTACAACAGCCAACCAAATGCGCAGGTAGAGGCGGTTCATGGGTTGGTTTCGGAGGCGGTGCGGAGCTCAATCCTGCTGACGGGCAAACACATAGCCCACACCGCGCACCGTCAGAATGCGCTTGGGGGCTTTGGCATCGGCCTCAATGGCGGCACGGATGCGGCCCATATGCACGTCTATGGAGCGGTCAAAGGCGTCGAGTTCACGACCCCGCACGGTTTCCATGATCTGGTCCCGTGTCAGTACCCTTCCGGCACGTTCAGCCAGGGTCACCAAAAGGTCAAACTGGTAGGAGGTCAGGTCGCAGGGCACGCCGCCCACGCTGACGCTACGGGCATCGCGGTCAATTTCCAATGAGCCAAACCGCAGGGTCAAATTTTCGGTGGTTGGGCTTTCGCCACGGCGGCGCAGTACGGCACGAATGCGCGCCAGCAGTTCACGCGGCTCAAACGGCTTGGGCAGGTAGTCATCGGCACCAATTTCCAGACCAATGATGCGATCCATGGCATCGCCCTTGGCGGTGAGCATCAAAACGGGTGTCTGGGCCAAGCCCGACGGAAGTGCGCGAATGCGGCGACACACTTCCAGGCCATCCATGTCGGGCAGCATCAAATCCAGAATCACCAAATCGGTGGACGTTCCTTTTACCGGGTTGGCGAGCGACTCCAACCCGCTTTGCCCATCGCCAGCGCAGCTGACGGTATAGCCGGATTGTTGCAAATACTGCGCCACCATAGCCGCCAGGCGGGCATCGTCCTCAATCATCAAAAGGTGCTGATTCATGGTGGCAGTCTAGCGCTGCCTGCCCGCAGGCATGTGCGCGTGGCTTGTAGCGGCTGTAAAGTTCCGTAAACATAACCCCAGCGCTGCGCCGTTTCACGGGTAGTTGCGAATAAATAGAGCGCTGATTTGCTATCAATTATGTAGCTGTTTGCGCAAATTGCACGTGGCATTGAGGCCTATTTCATGCGCGAAGCAATCCCTACAAGGACCAGCACGGGAACGCCCAGCATAGCGGTTGCCGTGAAGAAGCTGGTATAGCCGAAGTGGTCCACATACAGGCCCGAATAGCCCGCCAGAAACTTGGGCAGGAGCAGCATCATGGAACTGAACAGAGCGTATTGGGTTGCCGAGTAATTCACATTGGTCAGTGACGACATGTAGGCAATGAAGGCCGAGGTCGCGAGACCGCCCGCAAGGTTATCGGCAGAAATAACGAACACCAGCGCGCCCAGGTCGTGCCCGCGGCTGCTCAGCCAGCCGTAGAGCAGATTGCTCGCCGCGCTCAGCAACGCGCCCAACATCAGCACCCGCATCACGCCAAGGCGCAGAGACAAGGCGCCGCCCACAAAAGCCCCCAGAAGAGTCATGATGACGCCATAGACCTTGCTTACGGCGGCGACCTCTTCTTTGGTAAAACCCAGATCGACAAAGAACGGGTACGCCATGATGCCCAGCACCACGTCGCTGATGCGGTAGACCGCGATCAACGCCAGGATCACCAACGCTCTGCGCCCGTAGCGCTTCAGAAAGTCGGCAAAGGGATCCAGCATCGCGCCCCTGAACCACTCCAGCACATTGCGGCTGGCTGGTATGGCACGTTGGGCGGGTTCCTGAGACAGCAACACGGTCAGCAGCCCCGGCAACATACTGGCCGCCATGACCAGATAGGCGGTCTGCCAGGCGCCGTGTTGGTACAGCGCCGCGTCGGGCACCTCGGCGCGGGCCGCCAGCACCAGCGCACCAGCGCCCGACCAGATCATCGCAAGGCGGTAGCCGGCCAGGTAGGTCGCCGACAAGGCCGCCTGGTGCTCGCTGTCGCCCGACTCAATGCGGAAGGCATCGAGTGCAATATCCTGCGTGGCCGAGCCGAAGGCAACCGCAATCGCACACCACACCGCAGGCGCCAGCGACAGCTTGGGGTCGTTAAAGGCCATGCCCACAAGACCGGCAGCTATGGCCAATTGTGATACCACCAGCCAGCTGCGCCGCCGACCCAGAGCGCGAGTGAGCAGCGGGATGGGCATGCGGTCCACCAACGGTGACCAGGTCCACTTGAAGGTGTAGGCCATGCCCACCCAACTCAGGTAACCAATAGTGGTGCGGTCAATGCCGGCCTCGCGCAGCCAGAAGAAAAAAGTGCCAAATACCAAGGCCAACGGCAGCCCAGCGGAAAAACCCAGTGACAGCATGCGCAGCGAGGCAGGCTCCAAGTACACCTTCATGGTGTCAAGCCAGGTGGGCTTGTCAGCCAATGGAGGGGTGTCGGGCGTTGGTGTGGTCATCGAGGAATAATACCGTCATGACAGTTACCTACTTCACAATCAAGTCCGGGTGCGCGGCGTCGTGGCCACTCACTTTTGTACTGGCAGTTTGCCTGCTTGGTGCAAGCTTGCCATCCGTGGCGCGGGAGGGCGTGGAGGTGGGCAAGAACTCCTCGTTTGCCAAGCTGGTCCCGGCTGAACAGGTGGAGCGGTCAGCCGCGCAGCAATACCTGCAGGTGCTCTCCCAGGCCGACAGCAAACGTGCCCTGGTGCCCAAAGACAACCCTCAGGTGGTGCGCCTGCGCGCCATTGCCAGGAAAATCACTCCGTTTGCCATGGAGTGGAACCCGCGCGCGAGTACCTGGCAGTGGGAAGTTAACCTGATTGACTCCAACCAGATCAACGCGTACTGCATGCCGGGTGGCAAGATTGCTTTCTACACCGGTATCCTGCAGCAACTCAAGCTGACCGACGACGAAGTAGCGATGGTCATGGGCCACGAAATTGCCCACGCGCTGCGCGAGCACGCCCGCGAACGTATGGGAAAAAGCGCCGTCACCCACGGTGCCGCCCGCATTGGCGGCGCGCTGGCGGCCAGTTTCTTTGGCATAGACCCGCGTATCACCGATGGCCTTGCCAGTGGTGGTGCCAATTTGTTGACCCTGGAGTTTGGCCGCGAAGACGAATCCGAAGCCGATCTGGTCGGCATGGAACTGGCTGCCAGGGCTGGGTACGATCCACGCGCAGGCGTGACCTTGTGGCAAAAGATGGGGGCAGCCAGCAAGGGCGCGCCGCCGCAGTGGCTATCCACTCACCCCTCGGGCAAAAGTCGGATTGCCGACATTGAGGCCAACCTGCCCAAGGTGATGCCCTTGTACGAGCGCTCACGTGTGCGCTAGCGCTACAAATAGAATCGTGATCCCCAACATGAAATCAAAACACGAAGCTCTACCCGAACATGCCAAGCGGCGACTGCTGGTTTTTAACGACTCCGAAGTAGACGCCGCCGATGTGGTCGGCTTGTTCAAGAGCATTGGCTACACCGCCGTCACGGTGGTCACCAATCCACGCAACCTGATGGCAACTCTGACAGCCGCCGGTACCTACGCCGCGCTGGTGATTGACGTGCGCATGCCGCATCTGGACGGGTTGAAAAGCATTTACTTTATCCGCAAAAAATTTTCTGCCGCCGAGCTACCTATCCTTGCCATCAGCGACGCTAACGCCCCCGAGCTGTGCAACGCGGCACTGCTGGCGGGTGCCAATGACCACCTTACCCGACCGATTGACCCGGTTGATGTGGGGCTGCGCATCAGAAACCTATTGACCATTCGCACCATTTACAAGTCGGGCCAGGATACGCAGTGCAACCTGGCGCGCGAAGTGGCCGAGCGCACGTCCAAGCTCAATATGCTGATTCAAAACGGCCTGCTGATGTCCAAGATCAAGAATCCTGACACGCTGGTTCGCCACACTCTGTTTGAGGGGCGACGCATCCTGCACTGCGATGCTGCCACCATGTACCGGGTCACGCCACAGCGCTCGCTGCGCTTTTGCATGCGCACCCGTGCCGATGGTCTTCCGGACAGCGAAATTGCGCTCTATGACCCCGCAACCGGGCGACCCAATGACCGCTATGCATCCACCTGGTGTGCCCTGAACCAGCAGGCGGTCCGCATTGACGATGTGTACACGGAGACGCGGTTTGATTTGAGTGGCACGCGCAGATTCGACTCCCACACTGGCTACCGAACGGTTTCCATGTTGACGGTGCCGCTGATGCCGCGTGAAGGCTATGTGCTGGGTGTCTTGCAGTTCATCAACAAGCTGGACACTGACACCGATGCGGTGATCCCTTTCTCCGATGAAATGGTGACGTGGGTCGAAGCCCTGGCATCACAAGCCGCCGTTGCGCTGGACAACCTGGCGTTGCATGCGGCGCATGCGTTCACAACTTGAGCCCGTGTGAAGCGCCCACCGTGTAGGGGAATTTTCAGGGGCCGAATGAAACCCGCGCTTCAGGGCCATGAAGATTCAGCCCCCGGTTGGCCTGCATTGTTCAGCACAGCCTTAAGTCCTGCTTCAGCCGCACCATCCCGAACAAACGGCCCATGGAGTGACAGCAGGTTTTCTCGATGGGGGTGACGTGCGAAGTGGCGCCTTTGACCTGTTCGGGCATTGCCATGGTGAACGCCTCCCGATCGGGACTGTTGTGCTGCGCCCCGATTGTGGGCGCAACGCAAGGTCTTGCCGTTGCGCCCACAATCGGGGCATGAAACACCCCGCTCGCACCATGCCCAATACCCGCCGCCCCATCGCCACACCCGGCTGGCTTCGCCCTCTCATTCGCGGGTCTACGCGCTTTTCACTCAACGCACCACCGTGGGTGCCAGTGGTTGTGCGCAATGCTCCGCTCAAACTCTCTTCGCTGGTGCTGCGCCAGTACTACCGCCTGGTGCGCTGAAAGCACCCATTTCAGCAGATGGTTGTGTGGACTTAGGCGGTACAGGCACAATGAGCGCATGAATTTTTTCGCTGATTTCGTTGGCGGCATCCTGCGGGGCGCCGTCAGGGTAGTCCTGCTGGCACTTACGGCCATTTTTGTGCTGGGTGTGCTTTGCATCGGACTTTTGGCTGTTCTGGTGGCCGTCATCCGCTTCCTGCTGACCGGTCGCAAGCCCGCCGTTGTGACCACGTTTTCCCGTTTCAACCATGCAGCACAACAGTTTCGCCCGGGTGGATGGCCAAAACAGGGTGCCGGTGCTACAACAGATGCGGATATCGTGGATGTGCAAGCCCACGAGGTCCGCTCCACGGCGGGTGGTGCACTGCCCCCGAAATCGGTCGACTGACCGGATAGCCGCAAACAGCGGCCTCTGAAGACTTCAGTCGTAAGTTGCCACTGGCGGGGGCAACTCGTCGTCCAGATACAGCTCATACTCGTCCCATGCACCCTCGCCAAAGTGGTCGTCGCACTGCTCGGCAATCTCGTCGAAGGTGGTGAACTCTGTCACAAACATGATGGTGTTAAACACCTGGCGGTAAGCGCGCCCGGACGCATCTTCCAGCTCTGCCGCTTCATCAAAGACATGCTTGCAGCAATGCACCCAGACGTAATGGCCTTCCAGTTCGTCCTCCGCTTCCAGCAGTTCCAGCGCAAAGGCTTCGTCATCGGCGCTGGGCCAGTTTTTGTGAAGGCGGTAAGTCTGGCCATGGTTCGGATGCGCGGGGTCCAGCTCCAGGTCCAGGGTCTGCCAGTCGGCGGTGATCTGGTTGGCAACATCCATCAACTCCTGCTGGGTGATGTCGCCCTCCCAGTGCACATCGGTAATGTGGCGCGAGATGCCAAACGCGCCCTCCCACAGGCTGGCTTTGTGTTTCATGGTTTCTGGGTGCATGGCAAATCTCCGTGGTTGTGGGTGGCACTTTATCGCAAAGGGGTCTCCATGCCTGCGCACGAGGGTTGGCCCCACTCTGGTAGCCTTGGCATTTTGCGCAGTGAAGGAATCGTATGGGTTTGAGCATCTGGTGGCTGTTTGTCGTGATGACGTTTGTGGTGTCTGCCACCCCCGGACCCAACATGCTGTTCATCATGACCATCAGCGCACGCCACGGCATGCGCGCCGCCGTGGTCGCCATGCTGGGCTGCATGACGGCCTTGCTGGCAATGATGAGTATTTCGGCGGCCGGTTTGGGTGCCTTGCTACAGACCTTCCCCGCCGTGTTTGACGCCCTGCGTCTGGCTGGTGCCGCTTACCTGGCGTATCTGGGCGTCAAATGCTGGCGTTCGCCGGTGCATGACGTAGCGGATAAAGGCGCGGCCAACGGATCCGGCGCCGGGTCATCGGCGACGGTCCAGAACAGCGCCATTTACCGGCAAGCCTTTCTGGTGGCGGCCAGCAACCCCAAGGCGATACTGTTTGCGGCGGCCTTCTTTCCGCAGTTCATCAACCCGGACATGGCCAAACTACCGCAGTTCGCAATTTTGCTCACCACTTTTACCGTCATCGAGGTGGCCTGGTATTTTGTGTACGCCGTCAGCGGCAAGCGGCTATCCAGCTACCTGCAACGCGCTTCGGTCATGCGCGCCTTCAACCGGTTGACCGGGGGCGTCTTCATTGGCTTTGCAGCCTTGATGGCTACGGCGCGAGATTGAGGGACGCCTGGCGCTTCAGCAACTGTTCAAAGTCTGCCAGCGGCACGGGGCGGCTGAACAGGTAACCCTGGTAGGTTGCGCAGCCATGCAGGCGCAGAAAATTAAGCTGCTCCTGGGTTTCAACTCCTTCGGCAATCACGTTCATACCCAGCGTGTTGCCCATGGTGATGATGGTTTGCACAATGGCCGCATCGTTGGGGTCGTGGCTGATGTCGCGCACAAAAGACTGATCAATCTTGAGTTGGTCCAGTGGCAGCCGTTTGAGGTACGCCAGTGACGAGTAACCCGTGCCGAAGTCATCCATCGAAAACGTTAAGCCGAGGGCTTTGAGCTGGTGCATTTTCTCAATGGTGTCGGCGACGTTGTCAATCACCATGCTCTCGGTCATTTCCAGCTTCAGATAGCGCGGGTCAATGCCACTTTGCTCAATGATCCCGCGGGTCATGCCGACAAAGTCGGTTTGGCGGAACTGGCGCGCGCTCACATTGACGGCCAGCTTCAGTTCGCGGGTGGAGGGTTTCTTTTCCCATTCCTTGATCTGTGCACAGGCGGTTTCCAGCACCCAGGTGCCAATGGGCAGAATCAACCCCGACTCCTCTGCCAGGGGGATGAACTGCACGGGCGACACCAGGCCACGCACCGGATGCACCCAGCGAATCAGTGCTTCCGCACTCACCACGCGGCCGACACTGTCAACCTGCGCCTGGTAATACAGCTGCAACTCGTTGCCCGGTAGCGCTTGGCGCAACTCCAGCTCCAGCTTGATGCGGTGCTCCAGAGCGGCCTGCATGGCGGGGTCAAAAAAGCGCACGGTATTGCGGCCATCAGCCTTGGCCCGGTACATGGCGGTATCCGCGCGCTTGAGAATTTCTTCAGCGCTGTCTTCCTGGGCATGAAAAATGGCGATGCCTACGCTCGCCTGGCTGTTGTACCCAATGGAGCCTAGCTGGTAGGGCTCGCGCAAAGACTGCAAAATTTTCTCTGCAACCATTTCTGCGCGCGTGGCTGCCTCGTGCAGTTCGTGGCCCAGGTCCTCCAGAATGACGATAAAGTCATCGCCGCCCTGATGGGCCAGACTGTCCTGGTCGCGCACACAACCCATTAAACGGCGTGCTACGTCCAGCAAGAGCTGATCGCCCACTTCATGGCCTTCAGTCTCGTTGAGCAACTTGAAGTGGTCCAGGTCAATTTGAAGTACTGCTCCGCAAGTCTTGCGCCTGGCGCTCGACGCCACGGCACGGTGCAGGCGATCCAGCAGCAGGCGGCGGTTCGGCAACTGCGTCAACGGATCAAAAAAAGCCAGGTTGTGCACCTTGGCCTGGGCCTCTTTCAGCAACGAGATATCGGTAAAGGTCGACACACGGTGACTGACCTTACCCGCAGCGTCGTGAACCGAGGAAATGGTCATCCACTGCGGGAAGTCTTCGCCACTCTTGCGCCGGTTGGTAATCTCCCCTTTCCAGCGGCCTTTTTGTGCGAGGTCTTTTCGCATGGCGGCAAAGACACTGCGATCCTGCTGTGGCGATGTCAGCATCGACGGCTTCTGTCCCAGCGCTTCGGCCTCCGTGTAACCGGTCAATTCGGTGAACGCGCGGTTGACCCGGACAATGACATCGTTCAGGTCGGTCACCATCATGCCGTCCTGCGTGTTCTCGAACACCTCTGCAGCCTGCTGGAGTTGCGCTTCAGCCAGCTTGCGCTGCGTGATGTCCCGGATGAAGACAAAATGCCGACCCTGTTCGATCCAGTAGTTTGCACTGACTTCAACTGGCCAGATCTCTCCGTCTTTGCGGCGATGCAGGGTCTCAAACACATCACTACCTTGGGCAACGATGCGTTGAATGCGCGCGGCCACAACCGATGGCGAGTCGACACAGTCGAGCTTCGCAATGGGCATGCCCAGCAGCTCTTTGCGCGTGTAGCCAGACATGCGGGCATAGGCTTCATTGACCTCAAGCAACTTCCCGTCAATGTCTGCAATCCAGAAGCCATCCACCGCAGTGGACAGCATGGCGCGGTAGGTCTCATCGCGCGCCTTGATATCAGACTGCGCCTGGAACTGCGCGGTCACGTCCCGACTGATGCCAAGCACGCCGATTGCCTCGCGCAGGGCTCCTCCAAACGGCGCCTTTATGGTGTTGAGCAGAACCTGCCGTCCATCCGGGTAACTGACCCACTCTTCGTTTTCTCGGGTCTCACCGCTTTCCATCATCCGGCGGTCCTGCTCACGGAAGAAGCTGGCGGTCTTGTGGTCAAAGAAGTCAAAGTCCGTCTTGCCAACCTGGGCTTGCTCGTCTCGTCCCGCAAAGGCTTCAAATGCCTTGTTGCAGCCCATGTAGTGGCCGGTCGCGTCCTTGAAAAAAATCAGATCTGGAATGGTATCGATCACCCGGCGCAACAAGGCCCGCTCACCGGCCAGTTCACGCTCGGCCGCACACCGGGCGGTTACATCATGCGTCATGACCGCAAACTGGCCCGGCCGCGTGCGGTACGCCTTGACTTCATAGGTCTTGTTCA
>Ga0247839_1008533_pt1 | contig 10712 bp, 7 predicted proteins | sample LaCruzMarch2015__6_FD_192405 | JGI IMG/M metagenome (GOLD analysis project Ga0247839, IMG submission 192405) | Freshwater microbial communities from meromictic Lake La Cruz, Castile-La Mancha, Spain - LaCruzMarch2015_16m | ecosystem: Environmental > Aquatic > Freshwater > Lake | place: Spain...
AGCATCACCCCCGCGCGGCGCTTCGCTCCGACGGTCCAGTTTGACCTGGAACAGCCGTCCAGTTTGCGGCGGAACAGGTGTCCAGTTTGCGGTGGAACGGCTGTCCAGTTTGCGTGGAATACGCATACTTCGCTGCCCCCTCGCCAACCGCAAACGGGAAATCCCGGTACAATCACGCTATGAAACCATCGCAGGCCCTGGAGCGACATCGCTCCGACATCAGGCAGATCGTCGAGCGTCACCGCGCCCGCAATGCCCGGGTATTCGGCTCGGTGCTGAAGGCTGAGGACGACGAGGACAGCGATCTGGATCTTTTGATCGATGCGACCGGCGAGACCACGCTTTTCGACCTGGGCGCGATCCAGTATGAGGTCGGTCAGTTGTTGGGGATTCGGGTGGACGTATTGACGCCGGGGGGTTTACCGGATAAATGGCGAGACCGGATTCTAATGCAGGCCCAGCCGGTATGAGGAAGGGAGGAACACCGGTCCTGGCGGACTACCTTGGTCACATCGCGCAAGCGATAGATCGAGTTGAGCGCTATACCGGGGTGTCGATCACGCCGCTTTCCTGGCCAACGAGGAGACAGAACGTTGGTCCGCGAGCGGGACGGGGTATTTACCCCGTCCCGAACGCTTAATTCGTCGCTGACCGCTGGCGCGAGGCAAACGTTTCGGACGTGGCGAATGCCCCGTCCGGCCCGGATATAGAATTTTGTGTGGATACTATAAAAGCGAGGAATTTCATGCCCACCACGACCCTGATCCAGTTTTTCACCGGCAAGACTCTGGAGGTCCCGGACTTTCAGCGCGATTACGCCTGGAATACCGGCAACGTCGATGATCTATTTGAAGACATCCAGGAGGCGATGGAGGGGGGAGAGGGTCACTACCTGGGTACCTTTATTCTGTCTGTCGGTGATACCAAAGACCGCTTCAAAGTGCTCGATGGGCAACAGAGGCTCACGACCCTGACGATGTTGTTGGACGCAATGGTCGATGCACTGCAGGACGGGGATCTCAAGACCTTCTATCGCACGACCCTGCTCCATCACCCAATTGACGGACCGAAGTTCTCGTTGCTTGGAAGCAACCAAGAGTTCTTTGCCGACCTTCTCAATGACGCCAATCCGAAGCCCGCTTCCGAAGGCCAGAAGCGGATGAAGGCCGCCTATGATTGGATTCAATACCGCGTTCACGAAATACCGTCAACCGGGAGCGGCGCGACGATCGCGGACTGGCTGTCGAGTATCGGCAAGCTGGAGGTGCTGGAATTCATCGAACCCAACGAGGGTAAGGCCATCCGCATGTTCCAGTCGGTGAACGACCGCGGTGTGCCGCTCTCGAGAATGGATATCGCGAAGAGTCTGCTCATCTACTACTCGAATCGCTTTCTGGGCGGCCGACTGGACAAGTCCATCGCCGAAAAATTCGGTACTGCCTTCCGCGATTACAGTATCATCAAGGGGCAAGCCGCCGAGGATGGCTACAAGGTCCGCCTCATCGATCGCGAGGCATTCCGGGAGGACGATGTCTTCCGTTATCATTATTTTGCCTTCAGGGCGGCCGATCCCGCCATCGAGATACCCCTCGACTTCAACGCGACATCCGATACGGTACTGGATGATTTTCTGAAGCCGACACTAAAGAAACTGCACAACGACCAGACGAGGCTCGCGGCATTCATCGAGAATTATGCCGAAGATCTCGCAGGATTTTTCGGTGCTTTTCGATTCTTGTTGGAAGCGACGCGCAAGGACAAGGCGCTCTATCTTCTCTTCGTCACCGGTGATCTCGCCGCGACCCTGTATCCTCTGACCATCCGCCTCGCCATGCGGGATGCATTGCGGCACCAGCCGTCGTCGGCCGGCGGCAGGAGTCTGTTGCAATTGCTCGAGATTACCGACCTGCGGGTCTTCAAGATCCGCGGCACCAATCCCCGGGCGGATATCGCCTCCTTGACGCGGGACGCGGGTGAAAAGCCGTTGGAGGAGATTGCCGAAGACCTGCGCCGGTTCGTCGCCAAGTTCATGAATGACGGCCTTTTCGAGTCCTGGCTTTCCCAAGAAGACCTTTACCGCAACCTTGGTTTATCCAGAATACTGCTCGCCAAGGAGGAGGTTGAGCGGAGGAAAGGATTTGCCCTGGCTGAACTGGTCGAACAGGCCAGGCAAGGCCAGACGATCGAGCACATCCTTCCCCAAGAGCCGTCATTTGGTGTCAAGGCATACGGATTCGCCTCCAAGGACGCCTATGAGGACGATATTCACCGGCTCGGCAACCTGACGCTACTTGAGAGCCCGTTGAATACTTTGTGCGGCAACAAGTCGGTCGACGTCAAGATGACCCAGGAAAACCTCTATAGGACATCCCGCTACCAGATCACCAAGTCACTTGCTGCCAGGTACGCCCCCAGGACGCCGGCATTTAAGCGTTCCGATATCGAGGAGAGAGGGGCTGAACTGGCCAACTTCTGTGTTGCTAAGTGGCCCCTCTGGTAATCGATTACGCGGTCTGCAAGAAAACGCGAGTGAATGGGACGGATAGTCTGGGCCGGGCCTTGGTCATAACTCCGCCCGTCGGCCTCGGGGCGCAGAGCGCCCGACACATGCGTGACACCGCTGGAGCGGTGTCACGAGGGGGTGGGCTGGGCGCGTTTATGATCAAGGCGGGCAATCCGATTTCGCGTTCATTTGCGGACCCGAATCGGCCTCAAACCGCCAACCCCTTCCCCTGCAACTCCTTGATCTTATCCCGCACCGCCGCCGCCTTCTCGAACTCCAGGTCCTTGGCGTAGCCGTACATCTCCTTCTCCAGACTCTTGATCTTTTTCGCCATCTGTACCGGTGTGAGGTTGGCGTACTCGGCGATCTCCTCGGCCACCCGGGCATAGGCGCGGGCCGAGCGGGGGGCACCGGGGGTGGAGCCTTCCAGGATGTCGGCGACTGACTTTTGGATACTCTGGGGGGTGATGTCGTGGGCCAGGTTGAAGGCGGTCTGTTTGGTGCGGCGGCGCTCGGTCTCGCCGATGGCCCGCTCCATGGAGCCGGTGATGCGGTCGGCGTAGAGGATGGCCTTGCCGTTGATGTTGCGGGCGGCGCGGCCGATGGTCTGGATCAGTGACCCCTCGGAGCGCAGGAAGCCCTCCTTATCCGCATCGAGAATGGCGACGAGCGACACCTCCGGCATATCGAGCCCCTCGCGCAGGAGGTTGATGCCGACCAGCACGTCGAATTCGCCCAGGCGCAGGTCGCGAATGATTTCCACCCGCTCCACGGTGTCGATGTCCGAATGCAGATAGCGGACCTTGACCCCGTGCTCATTGAGATATTCGGTCAGGTCCTCGGCCATGCGCTTGGTGAGTGTCGTCACCAGCACCCGCTCGTGGACGGCGGCCCGCAGGGTGATCTCGGAGAGCAGGTCGTCGACCTGGGACAGGGCCGGGCGGACCTCGAGGTCCGGGTCCACCAGGCCGGTGGGGCGCACCACCTGTTCCACCACGGCCCCGCCGGAGTGGTCGAGTTCATATTGGCGCGGGGTGGCGGAGACATAGATGGTCTGGGGCTGGCGCGCCTGGAACTCCTCGAAGCGCATGGGGCGGTTGTCCAGGGCCGACGGGAGTCGGAAGCCGTAGTCGACCAGGTTCTCCTTGCGCGAGCGGTCGCCGCGATACATGCCGCCGAGTTGGGGGACCGTGACGTGGCTCTCGTCGATGACCACGATGGCATTGGCCGGCAGATAGTCATAGAGGGTCGGCGGCGGCTCGCCGGGGCCGCGCCCGGAGAGATAGCGGCTGTAGTTCTCGATGCCGGAGCAATAGCCGACCTCCATCATCATCTCCATGTCGAAGATGGTGCGCTGCTCCAGACGCTGCGCCTCGACCAGCTTGTCGTTGTCGCGCAGCCAGTTCAGGCGGTCCTTCAGCTCCACCTTGATCTCATCCACGGCATTGAGGATGGTCTCGCGCGGGGTGGCGTAGTGGGTCTTGGGGAAGACGGTATAGCGCGGGACGCGGCGCTTGACCTCACCGGTGAGTGGGTCGAAGACCGACAGGGCCTCGATCTCGTCGTCGAACAGCTCGATCCGTACCGCCTCCTCGTCGGACTCCGCCGGGTGTATGTCGATCACATCGCCGCGCACCCGGTAGGTGCCGCGGGCCAGCTCGATCTCATTGCGACGGTATTGCAGGTCCGCCAGGCGCCGCAGCAGGGCGCGCTGGTCGATGACATCGCCGCGCGTCAGGTGCAGGACCATCCGGAGATAGGCATCCGGGTCACCCAGGCCGTAGATGCTCGATACGCTCGCCACGATGATGACGTCCGGGCGCTCCAGCAGGGCCTTGGTCGCCGACAGGCGCATCTGTTCGATGTGTTCGTTGATCGATGAGTCCTTCTCGATATAGGTGTCGGAGGCCGGAATATAGGCCTCGGGCTGGTAATAGTCGTAATAGGAGACGAAATATTCCACCGCGTTGTGCGGGAAGAAGTCGCGCATCTCGCCATAGAGCTGGGCGGCGAGGGTCTTGTTCGGCGCCAGGATCAGGGCTGGGCGCTGGATCTGCGCAATGACATTGGCGATGGTGAAGGTCTTGCCGGAGCCGGTGACGCCGAGCAGGGTCTGGGCCGCCTCCCCGTCGTTCAGCCCCTCGACCAGGCGGCGGATCGCCTCCGGCTGGTCACCGGCGGGGGCGAACTGGGCGACCAACTGGAAGGGTTTGGACATGGGGGGCCTCGGGTTGCCTGGATGGGGGCGGCGCGCGTTGCGTGTCCTTTTAAGATAATCCCGGAAAAAGCAGTTTAGCCGCAAATGAACGCAAATGGACGCAAATAATCAGTGACTTGGCCTTTGCTGCACGTTCACCGTCCAGGTGACGCCCACGACGATGCTAATCAGATGATTTATTTGCGCTTATTTGCGTTCAGTTGCGGCCAAACACTCTTTTTGGGAGAGCTTGGGAGTCGCGGCGTCCGACCCAATGCCCGGGAACCGACCCGGCCGCGTGGCCGCCGACCGGGCGTGGGAGAAATCCGTGTCCGGGCGCCGCGCGCACGTTGACACCGGGCGCCGCGACACGTAACCTTGTCGATCTTTCCGGGGCGTAGCGCAGCCTGGTAGCGCACCTGAATGGGGTTCAGGTGGTCGGAGGTTCAAATCCTCTCGCCCCGACCAAGTGTGACTGGGGCGGTAACGGAGCCATCTGTTACCGCCCTTTTCCGTTTCGACCTCCCGGACACCCTGCCGCGGTGCACGGACCGCGTGTGTCGGCAGCCCCACAGCCCCATCCCTCGACTTTGCCGGCAGTCCCGCCCATGTCCCTGAACAGCAGCGAAGAAATCATCGAGGACCTGCGCGCCGGGCGCATGGTCGTCATCATGGATGACGAGGATCGGGAAAACGAGGGCGACCTCCTGCTCGCCGCCGATTGTGTCACGGCCGAGGCGGTCAACTTCATGGCCCGCTTCGGGCGCGGACTGATCTGTCTCACCCTGACCCAGGAGCGGTGCGAGCGACTGCGCCTGCCGCTCATGGTGAGCGATAACCAGACCCCGTACAACACCGCCTTTACCGTCTCCATCGAGGCGGCCGAGGGTGTCAGCACCGGCATCTCCGCGGCCGACCGCGCCGTCACCATCCGGGCCGCGGTGGCGTCGGACGCCGGTCCCGCCGACCTGGTCCAGCCGGGGCACATCTTCCCGGTGATGGCCCAGCCGGGCGGGGTGCTGGTGCGCGCCGGCCACACCGAGGCCGGCTGCGACCTGGCCCGCCTGGCCGGCTTCGAGCCCGCCGCGGTCATCGTCGAGATCCTGAACGATGACGGCAGCATGGCGCGCCGCCCGGACCTGGAGGCGTTCGCCGCCACCCACGGGATCAAGATCGGCACCATCGCCGACCTGATCCACTATCGGGTGCGCCACGAAAAGTCGGTCTCCCGGGTCTGCGAGTGCGAATTGCCCACCGAGTACGGGACCTTCCGGGTGCTGGCCTTCCGCGACAACATCGACAACGAGATGCACCTGGCCCTCACCATGGGCGAGATCGACCCCGAGCGGCCGACCCTGGTCCGGGTGCACCTGCAGAATACACTGTGCGATCTGTTCGGCACCCGTCACCCCGGCTGCGGCTGGCCCCTACAGTCGGTCATGGCGCAGATTGCGCAGACCGGCCAGGGCGTCATCGTCATCCTGCGCAACCGCGACGGCGCCCTGGATCTCCTGGCCCGTCTGCGTACCCTCCAGACGCACGACGGTCCCGACCCGCTGCCGGTGCGGCGCCCGAAGGACCGCAGCGAACTGCGCACCTATGGCATCGGCGCCCAGATCCTGGCCGATCTCGGGGTGCGCAAGATGCGGGTCATGAGCGCGCCCAAGGCTATGCACGGCATCTCCGGGTTCGACCTGGAGGTCGTGGAATACGTCGGCGGCGAGCGCTGATTTCGGTATAAGAATTTTGTCCGCAAATGAACGCAAATGAACGCAAATAAGAGTAAGAACACTTAGGCTGTTACGGGTATCGTGATTCGTGCCAGTCGCAGCAGCGCGGTACAGACCCGGTTTATCCCCATTTGCGTTTATTTGCGTTCATTTGCGGACCAATCTCTTCTGCTCTTCGCTCGCCGTACCTATCTGACATTTGGAATACCGGACCATGACCATCAAGACCATCGAGGGCGTCCTGCGCGCCGACCAGGCCCGTTTCTGTCTGGTGGTAGCGCGGTGGAATGCCTTTATCGTGGAGCACCTGGAGAAGGGCGCGCTGGACGCGTTGCTGCGCCACGGGGTGGCGGAGTCGGACCTCACCATTGTGCGGGTACCGGGCGCCTTCGAGATGCCGGTGGCGATCGAGCGCATCGCCAGGAAGGGCGGCTATGACGCCATCATCGCCCTGGGCGCGGTGATCCGCGGCGGCACCCCGCATTTCGAGTATGTGGCGGGCGAGTGCGTCAAGGGCATGGCGCATGTGAGCCTCAAGTATGGCCTGCCGGTCGCCTTCGGGGTCCTCACGGTCGACAGCATCGAGCAGGCCGTCGAGCGCGCCGGCACCAAGGCCGGCAACAAGGGGGCGGAGGCCGCCCTGTCCGCCCTGGAGATGGTCGACCTGCTGCGGCAGTTGGGCTGAGGCCGCCATGGCCAAGCCCGCCAGCGACCGGGTCGGCGTCAGCCCCCGCACCCAGGCCCGGCGCTACGCCGCCCTGGCCCTCTACCAGTGGCACCTGACCCGGGAGGACCCGGCCACCATCCGCGCGCACATGCTCAACGATCCGGAGTGGCTGGACGCCCTGACCAACTCGCTCTGCGGGGCCGAGGAAGACGCTGTTGTCGATCCCAAAAACCGCTTCAAGTTCAACCTGGAACTCTTCGACGGCCTGATGAAGGGCGTGCCCGCCGAGGTCGCCGCGCTCGACGCGGCGCTGGACGGCGTGCTCGACCGCCCCCTCACCCAGGTCGACCCGGTGGAACTCGCCATCCTGCGCATCGGTGCCTACGAGATCCTCTTCTCCCCCGCGATCCCCGCCGGTGTCGCCATCAACGAGGCGGTCGAACTCACCAAGCTCCTGGGTGCCCACGAGGGACACCGCTATGTCAACGGCGTGCTCGACAAGCTCGCCCGCCGGGCCGCGGGCCGTACGACCGGGGCCTGATCTCGGGACAGGTTCGATTTCCGCCCTGCGCGTTTGCGCGCCCCTGGCTGGTGCCGGTTTCCCGGCCTTGTTCCAGCGTACCAGCCACCCCGCTCAGACCGAGGTGGGTGGTCCGCGCAGCGGACCCTACGGGCGGGGTCGCGGGGCTTGGCTGATCCACTCCACGGGATTGCGAGGCCCACCGGCTAAAGCCTCGACCTCCGGTTGGGGCGCATCCACCAACCGGAGGTCGAGGCTTCAGCCGGACCCGAGTCCATGGCCCCTCGCCCGCGCCTGCCCGGGCGCGGCGCCCATCCGGCAGCATCACTGCTCTCCAAAATTGCCATAATTCCATCATCGCCCGCCCCCGGCCGTTGCTAGAATGCGGCGGACACCAGCCCCGTTCACTCACCGCGACAGGGAGCCCTCCATGAGCGCCACCAATCTCCAGCCGATCCCAGACGACGACGAGGACCTCGAGCCCCTGGCGGAGGCAGCACCAGCCCTGGAGGAGGTGCGCCTCGACGACCCGGCGCTCTATCTCAACCGGGAACTGACCTGGCTCGCCTTCAACGCGCGCGTGCTGCACGAGGCGGACGACCCGCGCAACCTGCTCCTGGAGCGGGTGAAGTTCCTGGCGATCGTCAGCAACAATCTCGATGAGTTCTTCATGAAGCGCATCGGCGGGCTCAAGCAGCAGATCGGCGCCGGGGTGCACACCGCGAGCGTGGATGGGCGCACCCCCAGCGAGCAGCTTCGGGTCTGTCAGACGCGGGTGCGCGAGATGCATGTGGAGCAGAAGCGCATCTTCGATGCGCTGATGGTGCTGCTGGCCGGGCGCGGCATCGGTATCGTCAAGGTGAATGACCTGACACCGGATGCCCAGGGGCGTCTGCGCGAGCACTTCCGCGCCAACATCTTCCCGATGCTGACCCCGCTGGCGATGGACCCGGCCCACCCCTTCCCCTTCATCTCCAACCTGGCCCTGAACCTGCTGGTGACCCTGCGCTACCCGGGCGGCAACGAGTCCTATATGGCGCGGATCAAGGTGCCGGTCAGCCGGGATGTGTCCAAGCGGCTGATCCCGCTCGACGGCGGCACCACCTTCGTGACCCTGGAGGATCTGATCGGCGCCAACCTGGACATGCTCTTCCCGGGCATGGCGATCGAGTCGGCGGAGCTGTTCCGCGTCACCCGCAATGCCATCGTGGAGGCGGACATCGAGGCCGCCAACGACCTGCTGGAGATGATCGAGACGGAACTGCGGGAGCGCCACTTCGCCCCCATCGTGCGCCTCGAGGTCCAGGAAGGCATCGACCCGGTCCACCGCGGTATGTTGGCGGCGGAACTGGGCCTCAACGAGGAGCAGGACGTCGTCGAGGTCAAGGGAATGATGCAGTTGCGCGATCTCTTTGAGATCACGGGGCTTGACTTTCCCGATCTGAAGGACGCGCCCCACCGCCCGGTGGACCACCCGCTGCTCGCCAATGACCGGCGCAATATCTTCCATATCATCCGTGAAAACGGACCCATCCTGCTCCAGCACCCCTATCAGCCCTTCAGCACCACGGTGGAGCGTTTTCTGCGCACCGCCGCGGAGGACCCCAAGGTGCTGGCGATCAAGATGACCCTCTATCGCACCTCGGCCGGGGCCATACTGGATTCACTGATCGAGGCCGCCCGCAACGGCAAGCAGGTGGCGGTGCTGGTGGAGCTGCAGGCGCGCTTCGACGAGGCGGCCAATATCGGCTGGGCGCGGCGCCTGGAGGCCGAGGGCATCCATGTCAATTACGGGGTACTGGGGCTCAAGACCCACAGCAAGCTGATCTTCGTGGTCCGCCGGGACTATTCGCAACTGCGCCGCTATTATCACATCGGCACCGGCAACTATCACCCGGGCACCGCCAAGCTCTATACGGATCTGGGGATGCTGGGCTGCGACGAGGGCATCGGCCAGGATTTGACCGAGCTGTTCAATTACCTGACCGGCTATTCGCCGCCGCCGAGCTATCGCAAGATCCTGGCCGCCCCCTATAACCTGAAGCGCGGGATCATCGAGAAGATCAATCGCGAGATCGAGCATCAGCGGCGCGACGGCTCCGGGCAGATTCAGATGAAGATGAATGCCCTGGAGGACGTGGAGATCACCCGCGCACTCTACCGCGCGACCCGCGCCGGGGTGCGGGTGGATCTCATCATCCGCGACACCTGCCGGCTGCGCCCCGGGCTGCCCGGGATCAGCGAGAGCGCCCGGGTGATCAGCATCGTCGGGCGCTTCCTGGAGCACGGGCGCATCATGTATTTCAGGAACGGCGGCGACGAGGAGTATTTCATCGGCTCGGCGGACATGATGGGCCGCAACCTGGACAGTCGGGTCGAGGTCCACGCCCCGGTGGAGAACCCGGAACTGCGCCAGGAGCTGCGCCTCATCCTGGACGTGCAGTTCGGGGACCAGCGCTCCGCCTGGGAGATGGACGCCGCGGGTACCTACACCCAGCGCGTGCCGACCGACGACAAGGCCAAGGGTGCCCAGGAGACCCTGATGGCGGTCGCGGAGAAGCGCCTGGCCGCCGCCGGCAAGCACAAGGAAAAGAAGATCCGGTCCCGGCTGCTGAGCCACTTCCAGTGGCGGCTGCGGGGGAAGGACTAGGCCGAGGCCGTACCGTGAAAGTCGCGCAGCAACGCTGTGGGAGCGCCCACCGGCCGCGACGGGGCCTCGCAAACTGCCCCAGCGTCGCCGCTTGCCGCGGCGTCGCGTCGCGGCTGAAGCCGCTCCCACCAGGGCCACGCCATGCCTGACGCCGATCCGGGCAAGTCCCGATCCCCAGGGCGCGCCCTGGCCCGCACGCTCGCGGCCACCCTGCTCACCGCCCTGGGCGCCTGCACCTCCCGGATCCCCGCGGCGATCCGCGATGCCCCCGCCAAGGCCGTAGAGGTCGCCCAGGCACAGCAGGACCCGGCCGGGCTGATGGGTCAACGGGTACGCTGGGGCGGGACCATCATCGCGGTCACCAACCTGCCCACGGCCACCGAGGTCGAGGTGCTGGCCCGGCGCCTGGACGCCGACGGCGAACCACAGACCCAGGGCGAGGGCA
>Ga0247839_1008543_pt1 | contig 10703 bp, 12 predicted proteins | sample LaCruzMarch2015__6_FD_192405 | JGI IMG/M metagenome (GOLD analysis project Ga0247839, IMG submission 192405) | Freshwater microbial communities from meromictic Lake La Cruz, Castile-La Mancha, Spain - LaCruzMarch2015_16m | ecosystem: Environmental > Aquatic > Freshwater > Lake | place: Spain...
GCAATGCCGGGCAGGGCATCAACCGCCAACTCCCGCACCTCGGCGATGGGCGGGGCATCAACCGCCAACTCCCGCACCTCAGTGCTGGGCGGGGCATCAACCGCCAACTCCCGCACCTCAGTGCTGGGCGGGGCAGCGAACACCCTCGTACCACCTTTATCCGCGAGTGGATGCAGGCGCTGCATGATCGAATGAAAGACGTGCGCGTGTGCTGTGGCGACTGGCAGCGCACCGTCAAAGACAGCGTAACCACACGCCACGGGCTAACCGCGCTGTTCCTTGACCCGCCCTACACCAAAGGCGCAATGGACTATGCCGCAGGCGGTGTCGGCACTGATTTACCGCTGCAAGTGCAAGCCTGGTGCGCTGAAAACAGCGGCAACCCAAAGCTAAGGATTGTCCTTTGCGGCCATGCAGGCGAGCATGATGCCCTGCTGCAACATGGCTGGACGCTACGCACCTGGAAAGCCCTCAAGGGCTACGCCTTGACCAAGGATGCCGTGCAAAACAGCAAGGACGAAACCCTGTGGTGCAGCCCGCATTGTGTGCCTGTAGCGACTGACGAATTTATGCCAAACCAGCCAACAGCACCTGTCAATACTGCGCAGGCAGCTACAGAAAATGTAGCACAGATGGAGCTTGTATGAAAGCCGGAATTTAGCCATGCCCGAAACCCTCATCCCCCTGTCCTGCAGGTGGGGTTGGCACTGGTACAGGAAGCGGCCTCGGCGGTCGGTGAAACTTGAAATAGTCATCGGGCTGCATGATTGAACATTCTACGCAGCACAAAAATAAGCCCCCAGTCCGGGCAGGAACTGAGGGCCGTCAACGTCATCAATCAAGCCGCCATTACGCCTGATTCAATATAACAAAACCCCTGAATCAATTCCACTGCAAATAACCAGCACAGCGCGGCAACATGCCCGCCATGCAAAACCCTTACCGTCTTGATTTCACCTTTGCGGTGCAGCCCGTTGCGTTTGACGCGCAACCCCACAGCGACAAGGTGCGCTTCACCGGCGTGGCCTATTCCGGCGGAGTCATCCCTGATTACGGCTGGCTGGGCGACGTGGCCATTGATCTGGCCACCCTGAAAAACCCCGATGCACAAAACATCCCTGTCCTGATCGACCACAGCGCAGAGATCGAAAACATCGCTGGCAAGGGTAACCTAAGCCGCCAAGGCAACGCCCTGCACATCACCGGCGAACTCACCCAAGCCACCGAGGCAGGCAAGCAAATCGCCGTCCTCATGGCCGAGGGTTACCCATTGCAGCTCAGTGTGGGCATGCAGGCCAGCCTGCGCGAAACCACCGAGGCCACTCGCCAGCAGCAAGTCAACGGCCAAAACCTCAGCGTCAAGGCCGTATTCGAGCAAGCCCGCATTGTTGAAGTCAGCTTCGTGCCCACCGGCGCAGACCCCCACACCAGCGCCGCGCAATTCAGCGCCACGCCCATTGAACCCGTTTCCCAACCAGCAAAGAAAGGTGTCATCATGACCCGCTCCCCCGAAGACCAGGCGTTGATTGACGACCTGCAAAAGCAAATCAAAGACAGCAACAAGCTCATCAAGCAAAGTGCTGACCAGATCGCCGAGCTTCAATCCTGCATTGCCGACGGTGCAGTCAAACAGCGCAAGGCTCAACTTAACGCCCTGTTTGGTGAACTCGGCCGCGATGCGCCCAAAGACACCAGCGTCTATGAGGTCATGACCGATCACGCCTTTAGCGCCTACTGCGCCGACATGCTGGCCATGAAGCCCGCGCCCAAAGACCGCGCCTTGTTCCAATCCCAAGCCACCCACATGGCCGCTCGCGCCACTGTGCCCGAGGCGCAGGACAAAACCACCGCCCTCTTGAGTGCCGTCACGCAGCTCAGCAGCCGCCGTCATATCGACCGCAGCGCCTAAACCCAACACACCAAGGACACCCCACCATGACCACAATGGCCAACACCATTAGCTCCTTCCTGAAATACGAAGAAGACGAATTCAGCTACAGCCGCGACGACATCACCGTCATCAGCGGCCAAAACCTTGCCGCAGGCGCAGTACTGGGCCAGATCACCGCCAGCGGCAAATACACCGCCTACAACACCGCCGGGGCCGACGGCAGCCAAAACGCCGCAGGTGTGCTGACAGCAGCAGTCAACGCCAGCGCCGCAGATACCGCCGGTGTTGCCATTGTGCGACACGCTGTCCTCAGTAAAGACGGGCTGGTCTGGGGCGCATCCGTCACCACCACCGGCCACAAAGACACCGCCTACGCCGCACTCAAGGCCCTGGGTGTCATCAGCCGCACAGCGGTTTAGTTGTCTTAACTTAATCCCTTTACACATCAGGGCACAACCATCATGAACATCAACGACTTCAGCGTAACCGAACTCACCGCCGCCATCAACCAATTCCCCGTGCAATGGGGACGCGTCAGCCAAGGCGGCATCTTTACCGACCGAGGCATCCGCTCCCGCGAACTCGTCATTGAAGACCGCAGCGGCACACTAGCCGTATTGCCGACCCACGAATGGGGCGGCGAAGGCACGGTCGCCAGCAAAATCCAGCGCAACACCTACGCCTTCGGTATCAAGCAAACCGTGCATGAAGATACCGTCAACGCTGCCGACGTGCAAGGCATCCGCGCCTTTGGTCAAGACCTGGGCACGTCCGGGCTGGCCACCATCAGCGAAGAAGTCGCACTGCGCCTGCAACGCATCCGTGCCCGCCACGATGCCACCCTCGAACACAAACGCATGGGCGCATTGAAGGGCAACGTCCTCAACGCCGCCGGCAGCGCCAGTCTGGCCAACATGTTCAGCACCTTCAACGTCACCCAAGTCGTTGTTGACTTCGTGTTGGGCACGGCCACCACCGACATTTTGGCGAAATGCGCCGCCATCCTGAACCAAATTCAGGACAATCTAAAAGGCGACACCATGAGCGGGGTTCGCGTACTGGTCAGCCCGGCTTTCTACCAAGCGCTGATCAGACACGCCAAGGTGACAGCCGCCTACCAGTACCACAGCGAAGCCGCCGCCCGTCTGGGCCAAGACCTGCGCAAGGGCTTCACCTTTGGCGGGGTCACCTTTGAGGAATATCGCGCCGTCATCAATGGCACTGCCCTGATTACAGCAGGCGACGGCCACGCCTACCCAGAAGGCACCATTGACACCTTCGCCACCTACTACGCCCCGGCTGACTTCAACGAAGCCGTCAACACCATCGGCCTGCCTATCTACGTCAAGACCTGGGAAAAAGAAGGCGGGCGCGGCACGGTCATCCACACCCAGTGCAACAGCCTGCCCCTGTGCCACCAGCCCGCCGTGCTGGTCAAAGTCACCACCAGCAACTAAGCCCCCATGCAAGACGCGCACATCATCACCGGATTTGCCCACCAAAACCAATGGCTGGCAGCAGGAGTCATCGTGTGCGCCCCGGCTGCCCTGGTCAACGCCTGGGTGCAAGCAGGACACGCTCGCATTGCAACCCCAGCGCCTGCCGTGGCTCAAACCCCCGCCAAAACGCAGCGTAAAAAGCCCTGATCGCCATGCCCTACGCCACCCTTGCAGACCTGCAAACACGCTACGGCGCAGATGAAATCGCCGAGTCCAGTGACCACGACCACATCGGGGACATAAACCTCATCGTCACCAGTGCGGCACTCACCGATGCCAGCCTGGAGATCGATGCCTACCTCAGCACCAGCTACACCCTGCCACTCATCGCCCCCTACCCGAGCCTGCTGACCAACATCTGCTGCGAGCTGGCCAGATGGGCTATCTACAAAGACAAAGCGCCCGAGACCGTGCGCCTGCGCCGTGAAGATGCCATCGCCCTGCTGCGGCGCATCGCCAGCGGCGATGCCCGGCTACAGGTGTCAATTGACACCCCCGCCACAGACAAAACAGGCAACACCTTCACAGTGCAGACCAGCGCCCGCGTGTTCACCGACGCAACACTGGCCAGAATGCCCAACATGGGGACGCTATGGAACTGACCTATTTTTTTTGGCGCTTACTTTTGGCATCTTCTGCGCTCAAAGAGCGTATGGCGCAGCGGCAAAAAGCTTTCCCACATGGAATTGGATTTTCAGACCAGAACGGGTCGTCAATACGATACACCTTTCCGTCTTTGCGTATGCAATCTTTCGGTGTCATGGAATCAACAACTGCATCCCATATCAGATACGGGCGGTGTTTGGCGTTTTCCTCGAAGTCGCGCCAGTGCCCGATTGCATACATTTTCATAGCCACAAATTGGAAAAATGTCTGCGCGACCTCTGCTGCGCTATTGTTTTCCATAACCAGACCAGCCGCCGCAGTGTCCTTCAGCCTTTGCTGTTCAAGCTTCGCGTCTTTGCGTGACAAATCATCATCCTCAATAAGCTCTGCAATTGTTGGTACGTTCAACAAATATGGCCCAGCATCTCGCCAAACTAAATCTGAAGGCAGCAACGGAGCCAGCGTCTTTCTGGCAACACGCGGCAGTTCGTTACGGATATGCAATCGCCAAATTTCACTCTTTATTTTTAATTTGCTATCGCCGCTCAAATTAGTGAAAGCGCACGCCCATTCAAACGCATTTTCAAAGTCAATTACTGCGCTTTGCGCAGATTGAACTCCATCAACAAAAGGAACAGAAAGTGATTTTGTGATTTTCATAACGATTGACGATAAAGGCGCTTTAGCTGCGCTGGAAAAGCTTCGGTCTAAATTATCTGACTCAGGAATGACCCGTATCTTTGGTGGAATCGGGGACTTCGTAAAAGAAAGCACCCGTAACAACTTTAAAAACATGTCTTCTCCCGAAGGTGTGCCGTGGAAAGATTTATCAGTTGCGGCTAAGTTGCAGCGCTTGCGTAAAAGCAAATGGAAACATTTTAAGCGCGGCAAGCCCACCGCCTCCGGGAACCTATCCAAGTACGGTCGGACTGCTTTAGCCGGTCGATTTGAGATATTACGCGACACATCCGGGCTAATGGACAGCGTGCAAATCCAAAAAGCCACAGCGCAAAGCGTCACCATCGGCAGCCGCCTCAAATACGCCGCCATTCACCAATACGGCGGCCAGGCCGGGCGCGGCAACAAAGTCACCATCCCGGCGCGGCCCTACATCGGCATCAATGGCCAGATGCGCACCGACATCGTGGCCATCATCCAATCGCACCTTGGGGCGGCCAGCGCATGAGCAACTTCCTCTTCCTTGAGGCTGAAATCAAAGCGCACCTGCGCTCCCGCCTTGACGGCGCAGGGCTGCAAACCGTGCGCATTTACGGCGCACCCGACCTGCCCGACGGCACACTGCCCGTGCCCAGCGTCATCATCATCTTTGACGACTACCGCATCACCGAGGCTCACGGCAACGGCACACGTGTGCGCATCACCCAAAGCTGGCTGGCCGTCACCACCGTGCGCTCAGCGGCCAACATCAAATCAGGCGATGCCAGCCGGGTGCTGGCAGGCGACATTGCCGACGTGGTGCTTAGCGCCCTCATGGGTCACACATTCAACGGCTGCAGCAAGCCCGCAGTCCTCGCTAACCCGCCCAAAGCCAGCTACGAAGACGGCTACTTTTACCTGCCCGTGGCCATTGAGGCCGAAATCATCCGCACCGTCCCCTAACCCCCACCTCTTGAAAGCCCACCATGACCGACACCACTTACTACCCTTACCTTGGCAGCGGCAAGCTCTACGCCCGCGTGGCCGGTAGCACCACCACCGGCCTGATGCAGCTTGGCAACGCCAGCAAGCTCGAACTCGCAGTCAAAGAAGACAAGCAAAAACTCAAGGACTACAGCAAGCCCGGCGGGGGCACCTATTCCAGCGTCAGCCGCATCAGCGAGGCCACGCTGCAAATGACCCTCAACGACCTCAACAAAACCAATGTGGCCCGCGCCGTTTTTGGCAGTGAATCAGCCGTAGCAGGGGCTACCGTGACTGACGAAGCCGTCACCGCCTACAAGGATGCCATCGTTGCCCTGGCCCACCCCAACCCCACCGCAGTCACCGTCAGCCACACCAGCGGCACACCGGCCTATGTTGCCAACACCGACTACGAAGTCCGCGCAGGCGGCATCTTCATCATCGCTGCTGGGGCCATCACAAACGGGCAAGCCCTCAAAGTTGACTACACCTACGCCGCTTACGACAAAGTAGAGGCCATGACCAGCTCGTCAATTTTGCTGGAACTCCATTTTGAGGGCTTGAACGAAGCCAACAGCGGCAAGCCCGTCATTGTTGACATCTACAAAGCCCAACTCAGCCCCACCAAGGCACTGAGCCTGTTGGGCGACAAGTTTGCAGACCTCGAAATTGAGGCTGAAGTGCTGGCCGACACCAGCAAATCCGGCGTAGGCATCAGCCAGTATTTCCGCGTCAAGCTGACCTAAACGCCCGGCTAGTCTGGTGGCGTAAAGACAACCCTGCAGCCCAGGTAAATCACATAAGCCACCAGCAGCACAAACATCATCGCCAGCAGCGCCATGCCGGTTTTGACCCAGCCAGCGGCAGCGCACAAAAAGGCCAGGCAAAAAACAAAGGCAATGAATTTTGGCATGGCCGCATTCTAGGCAGCCCCTGATTTTTTACACAGACCCACATGACCACCAGCAACAAAGTCGAAATTGAAATCGGTGCCGTCAACACGGCCAGCCCGGCCATCAACCGCGTCAGTGGTGACATAGCCGCCATTGACCCGGCTGCCCAAAAAGCCGGGGCCAGCGCTGATGCTGCTCTGGAGGGCATAGGCAAAGGCAGCGCCCGCGCAGCACCTGGGGTCAAATCCATCAGCGAAGAACTCGCATTTGTCAAAAACGCCTTTATCGCCTTGCAAGCTGTCTCGTCACTGCAAGCGATGGTGGCAGATGTCGCCAAAACCGCTGATGCCTACAACAACCTGCAAGCCCGCATCAAACTCGTAACCGGCGAGGGTACCGCCTTCACCACTGCGTTTGAAGGCATCAAAGCCGTTGCCCAAAGCACCAGCACCAGCCTGCAGGCCACCGGCGATCTGTTTACCAAACTGGCCGAGTCCGGCAAACAAATGGGCGTGGGCCAGGCCGAAGCCCTCAAACTCACTCAAACCGTCAACCAAGCGGTGCAACTCAGCGGGGCCAGCGCCCAGGCCAGCGATGCCGCCGTTACCCAGCTCATCCAGGGCCTGCAAGGCGGTGTGCTGCGTGGCGACGAATTCAACTCCGTCATGGAGCAAGCGCCGCGCCTGTCCCAAGCTATGGCCGACGGCCTCGGGGTCACCACCGGCCAGTTACGCAAAATGGCCGAAGACGGCAAACTCACCAGCGACGTGGTGATCAACGCCCTCAAAGCCCAAAGCGACACCGTCAGCAGCGAATTTGCCAAACTCCCGCCCACCGTGGGCCGGGCGCTAACCCAACTCGGCAACAGTTGGACGCTGTACGTGGGCGAAACCGACAAGGCCAGCGGAGCCAGCACCGCCGCAGCCAGCGCCATTCAATCGCTGGCGGCCAACCTCAGCACCATCTCGGGCTACTTGATCGATGCCGGCCAAGCCGCGCTGGCCTATACCGGCTACAGGCTGGCAGACAACTTTCTCAGCAGCGCAGCCGCTGCCAAAACCACCGCAGCAGCAGTAGCCACCAGCACCGCCGCCACCGCCGCCAACACCGCCGCCCTGGCCGTCAATAAGATCGAGCGCGACGCACTGGGCATGGTCATCAACCGGCTGCCCCCGGCGCTCAAAGGCAACGCCGCTGCCCTCACAGAAATGGGCACGGCCCTGGCTGCTACCAGCACCCGCTACGGCGACAACAAAACCCAGATGGCCGCGCTGGGGGCTGAACTGGCCGCCACCACCACCAAAACAGCCACAGCGGCCGCAGAAACAGGGCTGCTAAGCAAAGCATTCACCAGCGCGGGCAACATGGCCGGTAGCGCCTTCGCCCTTGCTGGCACTGCCGTCAAAGGCTTTGCCAGCCTGTTGGGCGGCATCCCCGGCATAGCGCTGCTGATCCTGTCCAACTTCAAAGACATCGGCACATGGATGGGTGAATTTGTCGCCCGCCACACCGCTGCGGGAAAACAACTCCAAGCCAATGAAGCCGCCCTGGCCGCAATGGAAGAAAAAGCCAAAGCCGCCACCCAAGCCCGCATCAAAGTCCAGGACGAACTCAACGCCGCCAGCGCAAAAGCCATCAAAACACAGGCCGATGCCCACAGGGCCGCGCAAGACTACATCCCGGTTGTTGAAAAAATAGTCAAAGTCACCGAAGCCGAAGCCGCTGCTGCCATCGCAATGGTCAAAATCTCGGGCGACGAGGCCGCGATTCGCAAAGTCAGCGCCGACCAAGGCTTGCTGGTAGCAGCCGCCCGCGACAAAGAAGCTGCTGCTGCCAGCACACTGGTCGCTGCCATTGAGGCCCAGATAGCCGCCATCAAAAAGCAGGAGTCCGCGCAGACACCGCTTACCGCGCTACAAAAAGACCAAATCAAAGACCTTGAAAAGCTGCTGATCGACAAGCAGCTTGATGCTGAAAAATCATCCGCATCTGCCGCCGCTGCCCGCACCGAAGCCGCCGCCCGTGTCGCGCTCTCTGATGCCTACCAAGACAACAGCGCCAAAGTGGAGCAATACGCCCAAGCGCTGGAGGATGCCCGCGCCAAGCTCGACATCATCGGCAAATCCGGCGTAGCCACGCTCGACCAGATCAAGGCCGCACAACTCGAAGTCAACGCCGCCAGTGCCAAATACAACGATGCCTTGGGCGACACCGTCACCCAACTGCAAGCCAAGCAAATCGCCGACAAAGCCGCTGCCAGTGCCACCGAGATCGGCCTCAACGCCCAAAAATCCTATTACAAGGCCATGGAAGACGGGGCCAAAGCCGCTGGCGACTACGGCCTGGCCTTGTACGCCAACATAGAGCAAAAAAAGATCGACATCGCGTTGATCAACGCCAAAGTGCAAGCCATGAAAGCCGAAGCCGACGGCACCATCGCCGTAGCAAAAGCCGAGCTGGCCGTACTCGATGCCAGCGGCAAAGTTGACCCGGTCAAACGGGCGCAAATTGAGGCATCCATTACCCTAGCCGAAGCCAAAAAAGGCGAGGCCGAGGCTATGGGCCTGTCCACCAAAGGCATCGAGCTGCAAATCAACGCCCTGCGCAATGGCACCCAGCAGCTTGACGGCTTCAAAAAATCAACCGACAGCGCTGCCGGTTCGCAAACCGGGTTTGCCAGCGCCGCAGATGCAGCCACCGCCGCCCTTGAGCGCCAAAACGCCACCCGCGAACGCGCCATTGCCGCTAAAGAAAAAGAAAACGAACTCACCCAACGCGCCATTGACCTTGAAAACAAGCGCCGCAACGTTGACAAAGACGGCTTCAGCACCGACAAAGACGGCAAGCGCATCAACGCGGGCAGCGACCTCACCACCCGCACCGGCATCCTCAAATTCCTGCAATCCGCAGGCGTGACAGACGAGGCAGCCGCCCGTCGCCTGACCAACGAATTCACCGACAACCAGGGCAACATCGCCTACATGGGTAACGAAGGCCAAAAGAAATATGGTGGCAGCACCATCAGCGATGCCCTGCTCAAGGCCGCCGAAAGCTGGACATTCAGCCCCGCAGGCATAGCCGCCAGTGCCGCCAAAACATCCACCAGCACCCCGCCCACCGCCCTGCAAACCACATCGGCCCTGCAAACCGCGACCCAAACCGGCCAGCCCAGCCCGTCCACCCAGACCCAAAGTGCCAGCACCAGCCACACCGTCACCGTCAACCTCGCAGGCATTGGCAACACCACGATCAACACCGCCAGCGCAGGCGATGCCACCAACTTATCCGGCCTGATTCAGCAGCTCGCTCGCGCCAAAACCACCAGCGGCCTGTAACAGCGCCTGCCACCATCATGATTACCCTCACCCACACCGAAAGCGCGACCAGCATCACCCTGCCCGATGCCCTCAACTGGGTTGACGAATACACCTGGTCCCCCGTGCAGCAAAGCCAAACCTACACCACCACCGGCGCACTGCTGATTGAGGAAGCCGTCAAACAAGCCGGCCGCCCGATCACCCTCGAAGGCGCTGCCGACACCACCTGGCAGACCCGCGCTGACCTTGACCTGCTCCACACCTGGGCACAAACCCCCGCCATCGTCCTGCTGCTGACCCTGCGCGGCGTACAGCACAGCGTCACCTTTGACCACAGCAAGGAAGCCCTGCAAGGCATCCCCATCCTGTTTTACGCCGACAGCGCCATTGCCAGCACTGACAACTACGCCCCCACCATCCGCTTAATGGAGATTTAACACATGCCTATTCTTTCTGGCGACATCAAACTGGTCGCATCCCAAGTCATGGACGACGTGCCCGAAGGCGGGGGCGCACCCACCGCCACGGCCATTGCCGACGGCGTATCAAACGCCATCTTCCCCGACATCAGCGAATTCAACCGCGCTGGCGGCAACGTGGCCATGCGCAAACTCTTCGTGTCCGTGCAAACCCCAGACACCGCTACCTACATGGGCAGCAATGTCATCGTGGCAGACCCCCCGGCTGACCCCAACATCAGCGTGACCCTCTTCACCACCAACAGCACCTTTGACCGCCGCACCGACGCTGCCAGCCGCATCGAAAGCTACCTCAACCAAGGCGCACTGTGGCCCGGCCTGCTCTATGAAAACCACATCAGCGGCCAGCGCAGTGTGCAAATCCTGCAAGAGACAAA
>Ga0247839_1008545_pt1 | contig 10701 bp, 6 predicted proteins | sample LaCruzMarch2015__6_FD_192405 | JGI IMG/M metagenome (GOLD analysis project Ga0247839, IMG submission 192405) | Freshwater microbial communities from meromictic Lake La Cruz, Castile-La Mancha, Spain - LaCruzMarch2015_16m | ecosystem: Environmental > Aquatic > Freshwater > Lake | place: Spain...
CATTACCACATATTGGCGAACTTCCTCCACTTCATCTTCGCTCAGGTTGGGGTATTTTTTCTGAATAACCTGCGGAATCAATACTTTATTGATAACTTCGGCATCTATCGAACCCGGCAAAGCATTGAGTATGCCATTGTCTTTCAGCAATGTTGCTTTCAGGTCGTTAATATCCGAATTGATTATATCATTTACTTTTTTCGACGATGGTTTTTTGTATCCTCTGATTAAAATTTCGCCCGGTTTTGCTTTTTCGTTTTCGTCCACTCGCGGTTTGAAATTGTAGTTGGGCGCGAGCACCTGCTCCATCAATAAGGAAGCGGTAATGGCTTTCAGCATATTATTTACTGCAAAGCGCACATCGTCGTTGGCAGCATCGGGCTGGGCTATGAGGTTGGTAAATTGTGCATGGGTTTTGTTGTTGCTATCCCGTGTAGCACGTCCGATAATTTGCACAATTTCGGTAAGCGAACCCCGATAACCCACTGTGAGCGCATATTCACACCAAGGCCAGTCGAACCCTTCTTTGGCCATGCCGAGAGCAATAATTAAATCCATATCGTCGGCCGATTTCATGTCGCGCAGGTAATAGGCAATTCTGTCGCGCTCTTGCTGATTGTCGTTTACCAAATCGGCTACTTTTATCAGTTTTCCATCTGTATGACGTTTCACATGAATTACGCCCGTTTCGCTATCGGTTTTAATGACTTTGCCTATCGAATCGATGATAAAATTCACTTCATCGTATTTCATTTTAAGCGATTCGGCAGCATTGACATTGGGAATATGCAGGATTGTTTTTTTATCCGTATCCAACACTTCCATAATGGCTTCGGTGTATTTGCCTTGATAAAAATTGTAACCAATACCAAGAGATTTCAAGTGAGTATAGCCATTAAGCTGCTCGTAATAGGTGTATGTAACAGGGGTGAACTTTTCTTCATCGTCGGGATGCAAAACAGGTACATTATCGCCACGGAAATACGAACCTGTCATGGCTACGATATGTGCCGAAGATTTTTCCATAACAGAGCGCAGTAACTCACCCAATCGGCTATCGCCCGAAGCTGAAACGTGATGAAACTCATCAATGGCCAACAGACAGTTATTGAACTCCGTTACTTCCAGTTCTTCGAAAGCAAAACGCAGTGTGGCATGTGTGCAAATAAGAATCTTCTCATCACTGTGCATAAAGTTGTTAAAAGCTTCCACTTTGCTTTTGCTGCCGTCGTTGCCAGGCGTACACAGGTTGTAATTGTCGTTTACTTCCCAATTGGCAAAAAAGCCATTGCTTGTGAGGTCCGTGCTACGAAACGAACCACCAATGGAGCGTTCGGGCACAGCCACAATGACTTTGCGAATGCCTTGATGTACGAGTTTGTCCAAAGCTATAAACATCAATGCGCGCGACTTGCCCGAAGCGGGAGGCGCTTTGAGTAACAGATACTTGGCATCGCGAGCCTGAAAGGCTTTTTCCTGCATTTCGCGCATTCCCATGGTGTTGGTTTGGGCGCTTTTGCCTGTTTGGGCGTAGGTAACGTGAACTAAATCGGGCATAATGATTGATTATAATTTTTCTTTTAACTCTTTTATTTCGTTTTCAATTTCTTCAAGATCTTGTCTGTCTGCTTCGAGAGCCTCATATTGCTTCCTCTTTGCATCATAACTATTATAAATTTTTTGTACAATTTGTTCCATTTGAGCATTGCTTACCGAGCCTGAACCTGTTAGAATTTTTTTGTCGTTATACTCCAACATTCTATCCACATTTTCTTTCCAAAACGAAATAGTTATATCCATTCTGTTTTTAGCTCTCAATTCGGCACTTTCCAAAAAGATAACTACCAATCGGTTTAATGTGTCAATTTCATCAGAAGATAAATAATTTTTTGCTATAAAAATATCTTGTTTCCTTACAACTGCGCCTTTCCATGAGGTTAAAGCCATATTAGGTAATTCGGCATTAGCACGAGAGATAATTATTTCGGCAGCGGTTTTATTGGTTACTGCAAATAATAATTTGTTTTGAGTTTCAGCAAAAAACATTTGGGTAGCTTTATCGGTTGCATCATAATCGCTACTCAGCGCAAATAATTCACGTACTTTTTGATAAAAACGTTTTTCAGAAGCTCGTATTTCTCGAATACGTTCGAGTAATTCGTCAAAGTAATCCGGTCTTCCCTCAGGATTTTTTAGTCTTTCATCATCCATCACAAAACCTTTCACCATATACTCTTTCAAATTGCGATTAGCCCACATTCTAAACTGTGTACCTCTTTTGCTACGCACTCTGAATCCTATAGCCAAAATCATATCCAATGCATAAAAAGTAACATTGTACGCTTTTCCATCAGAGGCAGTTGTAAAGTAATTCTTTACAACTGAATCTTCATGTAATTCATTTTCTTTCAGGATATTGGATATATGTTGACCGATATTTTGTTTAGAGGTGTCAAAAAGTTCGGCAAGCTGATTTTGGTTCATCCAAACCATACTATCATTTGTATAGAGCGACACACTCGCTTTACCATCAGGAGTGTTGTATATAATTATGTTTTGCTTGTTATTTAGCTCTTCCATATTTTTTTAAACTGATAATATTTTATTGTTTTTAATCTTTTGGTCAACTCCTACGGAGTTGTGGCGTCGCTTTTACTCCTTCATCCCCCCAGTTTAAACTGGGGGTTATGCAAAGGCAACGCCGCTGGCGTTATAAATGCATAATTGTTTTCAACAAATATATCGTTGTATATTATTCGACTTTAGGTTGTTGCTTCATTAAAAATATACAACTTTACTTATTATCTTCATAACTCCGGAGGAGTTTTCTTTGCATAACCCCCAGATTCATCTGGGGGATGCTGATAGACTATGACCGGAACTCCGGAGGAGTTCACCATCACCATCTATCAATCATCAAAAAGGTACTTTTCGTCGAACTCTATGCCGCTTTCAATCAATAAAGCACGTAGTTCATCTTCGAAAGACACCTTTCGGTGATGCTCCTTTTGATTCTTTATGTAATTCACTATCATATCTTTGTCGCGTAGATTGTAGGAAATGCTGCAATATCCTTCGGCCCACGAATCGAATTTCGGAAAATTACCGGAAGCTTTTATCCATTTGTTGGCAGCCGTTTTAATTTCTTTTACAAAATCACCTACACCAATGCTCGAATGTAAATCGCAAAAAATATGTATATGATTTTCAACGCCATTTATTCTGTAAACCACCGATTTTCGGTTGTTTATTATGCCATAAATATATTTGTAAAGCTCGTGATGATGAGCTTCTGGTAATGTATTTTTGCGACTTTTGGTACAAAACACAATGTGTTGTAAAGATTGTCGATAACTGTTCATATTCTGTTAGTTTTATCTCCCAGATAAATCTGGGGGTTATGTAAAGTGAACGCCTACGGCGTTCTGATTATTTCTATATAAATGGCGCAAGTATTTCATAATCAATTACGTTGTCATCGTATTCTACTTTATATGGAAATAAGATATTATTAAGTTTTTTAAATTGGGGATTAATTTCTCCAACATCCTTTAAAATGCAAAGAAACGATTTAAAATCATGTTCTATATCATTTTGCTTATTTAGCGTAAACACATGCTTAACTAAATGTATTGTTCCATATTTTAAATCATCATTAGTCAAATTTGATTTATCTGTTAAAAACTTTTGAATTTCTTGTTCTAATTCAAAGGAATTTAGAACGCTATTTGAATACAAATTAGTAACATTGATAACCAAAATACAATTATTGCTAGCATAACATTTGCTGTTTTTTTCAATTATTTTATCCCTTATCTTTTCGATAGATCTAAAATTATTTGTTGAGATTTTTTCAAATTGTAATGATGTAAGTTCAATTCCAATTTCAGCATTATCAACTGAAATTAAAAAATCAGGCTCACGACCATCTTTACCACGCCTAATGCTATTAAACAAAACAGGTAAACCTTGCAACAACTTTAAATGAAAATATAATTCAAATTTTTCGCCCCAAAAATTTATGCATCCACTTGAACTATTGATGTTTTTAACGTATCTTTCAAAGTATTTTATATCATGTTTTTTTATATTGTTCAATTCTATTATTAGTTCTGATAATTGATATTTAAAAAACCTTCTTAAAAATTCATTTTCATGATTTTTATGGGTAATATAATTCTTTATTATATCATTTTTTGAAACTTCAATTCCAAAATTCTCTAATAGTTCTATTCGATTATCGTTGTCCATTATAAAAACTTATTGAAATAAACATTGCATTTAAAATTTTCAAAATCTAACTCCGGAGGAGTTTTCTGTGCATAACCCCCAGATTCATCTGGGGGAATGCTGAGATACTATGACTAGAACTCCGGAGGAGTTCACCATCACCATTTTTCTTTTTTATCATATTGGTCAACTCCTACGGAGTTGCAGAGTCGCTTTTACTCCTCTTCCCCCAGATAAATCTGGGGGTTATGTAAAGTAAACCCCGCTGGGGTTTTAATATCTTTACAGTTATATCGATTCTGCCATAAACCTCTATTATGATAACTTTAAAACATCATGATACAAATCAATTAAATGGTCAATTGACATATCAATTAAAGGCTCATACATAAATGCATTAATATGAATGTTTTCAGGAGTCATTAAGACTACTCTATCAAGGATTTTCAATTTGTCATTATCAAATTCAGGAGAATTTTTACACAAATCAAACAAAACTCTGGTTGGATTTTTTGTTTTCTTTTCAACATCAAAATGTTCCCCTAAAAATCCTAGCATAAATGTTTCGGCATACAATCTTATTGCAATTGAAATTACAATTTTATTTTCTAACGCAATTTCATCATTTTGATTATCAACAATCTTTTTAGATATATCAAAAATAAAGTCTTTGATTTTTATATCTTTAAATTCAATTGACAAGTTCTTGCACTTCGAAATTTTTGATCTAAAGATTTCTAAGACAATATTTGTAGTGATTTCATCGCTATCCTTTTTTATGTGTAAACATTTTGTCAAACTCATATAACTATCTGATTCGCTTTCGTCTATGAATTCTACAATGTTTCTAACAAAAGGAATCATACTAATAAAAAACGCTGGTTTATTAGCATTTTTTATAAAATGTTCAAACACCTCTTTTCTGTATTGTCCAGATTTTAATTCAATACATCTTTCATCGTTTTTATATGCCATAAAAACAGAATTTCCCAATGAAAGTCGAGACGCGACCGTCCTATAAAAATCAAAATTGTGTGTCAAAACAATTGAATAATAAACGCTATTACCTTGTAAATCTTTTATATATTCGACAATTGCATATTTATTTTTATAATCGAATGAATCGGCAATATCATCAAAAATTATAATATTTGTTATACCATTATTTCGCCTTGATTCAATTTCAAAAAGTATTTGTAATATATAGTAAGCTCTTTGCTCGCCTTTACTTAATACCTTTAAAAGTTCATCTTTTGTTTGCAATTTTGGAAGTTCTTTCGAATCAAAATAATCAAAAATTAAATTTGCATTTTTCTTCTTTAGAATTATATCATCCAAGTTTTCAATTCTGACTTTAAATGGGACATAAAACCTTGAATTAAATTGATTTACAATATTTTGCCATATTTCTTGTTCTTTCTTTGCGCTTTCAATAATTTCATCCAAGCGGACTTTTTTTGCTTTGAAATTAATGATTAATACGTTAACATCATCTTTAAATGCTGTAAAATAACTCAATAGAACTTCTTTGCGAAAATCTTCATAATCGATTAGTTTGATAATTAGAGAGTTGTCGATTTCTAAAACTGATTTAAATAGCTTCAATTCTACATTCCCACTTAACTTTTTATCAATATCATCAAAGATTTTTTTTAATTCTTCATTGTTAATAATTTCATCAATTTCTTTCTCTACAAGATCTTTAAACATTTCGTAGGTTGTAATTTCTGCCTGGTCTTCTAAGACTATTTTATGATTTGCATCAAAGAAAGCACCATCTTTTGTCGATTCCAATAATTCATTAGCTTGTAAAGTTCCAAAAGTAGCGCCCTTTGTCTTTTTGAAAAACTTTGACCTTTCTAATATCAACTGATAGTTATCAAAGTACTTTATGATCAACTCTTTATTAGAATTAATAAAATCCTTAACTTTATTTTTTTTATCAAAAACATAATTATACCTGAATGTATATTGCTGATATTTATTTTGTAATACATTTTCATTTAAAACTAATAGATTATAAAAGTCTTTATATTCTTCGTGTTCAAAAGCTTTTTCAAATTCAGCCTCAATATCTGTACTTTTTGAAATTGTTTTGATTTTATTGATCAACAACTTTTTGAATGCATCTAATTCTGAATATATCAATTCATATTCTTCTTTTAGTTCTTTGCTAGCAAGAAAACTACTTATCTTAGAACTTGAATCAAAATCTTTTTCTTCCGCATTAACAACAAATATTGAATCGGGATTTATTGCCTCATTATCAACTGTTATATTACATTTGGAAACTCTTTCTGGATATACTCTGTCAAGTTTATTTGTACTTTGCTTTTTTGACAACAAATCAAAAACTTTTGCGAATGATGATTTCATTGTGCCATTGGGAGCATAAATCAGACACGTATTTTTTTTTTCAGGAAAATCAAAAGTATGTTTTAATTTTCCTATTCCAAAGCAGTTTTCAAGTTCGATTTCAAGTTTCATTTTACGTTTATTTTTTGGTCAACCCCGCTGGGGTTACAGACTTGCTTTTTTCTTCCTCATCCCCCAGATGAATCTGGGGGTTATGCATAGGTAACGCCGCTGGCGTTATGTATCTTTGCTCAAACATACTTCAATACTTATCAACTCACTTCATCAGCTTTTTTCTTTAACTCCCCTTTAGGCTTCGACGTGAGCTCAGCCGAACGGGGTTTGGGGGTCTTCTTTTTCTTCTCTCCCTCAAACAGCGTACCTCGTTCTTTTTCTTCTGCTATCATTTGTTCGTAGAGTTTAAAGAGGTATTCGAGGCGTTCTTCGTCGGATTCGAAGGGGCGGCTGCGGTAGCAGCGTTCTACGGCTAAGTCGTTGAGGCGATGGGCTTCGCGCAGACCGTCGGGCATTTTGTCGGGGTCGTACAACTCGGCAAGAGTTTTTTCGGAGTGCTGCTCACGCTCCGATATAATATTGTAGGTATGCTGTTCGAGCTCCTGTTTTTGTTTGTCGGAAATTTGGGGGAATGGGAAGGTGTTGTAGCAAATTTCAGTTGAATATCTGATACTAGTTCCTAAATAACCACCAACAGCTTTTACCCAAAGCATATGCATATTACATGATAGAATTGAAAATATATATGGTTTACTATCATAAATTACTTGTGCTGAATGAATTGAAATAAATGTTGAGTCGAAAAATCCACATTGCATAAAATTTCTCCTGTCAGAAGTTGTACAAGGAATAATAATAAAACCTTCATTGGAAACTTTTCTATATCTAAACTGATGTGACCTGTAAACCAATGTTCGAGCAACATCACCACCATTAATTCTAAAATCTCTTACTTTTTCAATTCTATCCTTAATAAATGGGATTTCTAATGCTTCATTTAAATGTTCATCTTCAATCCAGATACAAAATCTTCTTATTCCATTTATTAGTTCATCGCCACCTATTAGAGGTCTAATAAATTTTACTGAATTTGGATATTTATTTACCAACTCCATTTTTTCAATCTCTGATAATTTCAGATAATTGCCTTCTAATGGCATATTGCCAAAAACCATTTCTGGTAAACCTGAAATAGATGTTCTTCTAGATGAAATTATTAATGAAGATCCTTCGTTTAAATATGGACCGATATTCTGTACTTTTTTCTTTATATCTGAATAAATGTATTTGCCTTTTTTATCATTGATATTTCTTATTGACAAAACAATTACCTGAACACCAGCCTTATCTTTTGCACTATTTGTCCATTTGAATGGTTTGTGTGCAAAACCAATTTCAACATTATGCTTATATAGATTAGGCCACAAAAGACCTACCTGATTGCCTTGAATTATTGATTTCGTTGAAACAAATGCTGCCTCATACTTTGTATTTAGGATATAATTCGCAGAAATTAATAACCAACAACTGATATAGTCTAAGTTTTTAAAATCCGAAACACCGTTGAAAACATGAGCCAAATCACTTCTTTGTTCTAAATTTTGAAGTTTAGCCCCTATATACGGCGGATTCCCCAAAATATATACTTCGGCAGGCTCAGTACCCCCGTTTATGGTTTTCGGGCACACGGTTTCCCAATCCATGCGGCAGGCATTGCCATGTACTATGTTTCCGGTTTGCTTGAGGGGAAGGGCAGGTTTTACATCGCCAAAGCGGGCTTTAAAAACTTGGTTCATCTGGTGCTCGGCCAGCCAAAGGCTGAGTGTGGCTACTTCGTGGGCAAAGTCGTCTAACTCAATGCCGTAAAAGCTGTCCAAATTAATTTCGGAAAAGGCAAAAGTGCCTAATTCATTGAAAATGTCCATTTCGAGCTCGCGGAGCTTTTTGTAGGCAATAATCAGGAAGTTGCCGCTTCCGCAGGCAGGGTCGAAGATTTTTATTTTCCAGATGCGTTTTAATAAATTATGTAGAGACGTGGCATGCCGCGTCTGTACAGATTTGTCAAGGTTTTGAGACGAGGCGCGCCTCGTCTCTACGATTACGTTAAATTCCTCGCGCAATTCGTTCAGAAACAACGGCTCAATCACCTTCATAATATTGGGCACGGAGGTGTAGTGCATTCCCAATCCGCCACGGTGTTCGGGTGTAACCACCGCCTGAATCATAGAGCCAAAAATATCGGGATTTATGTCGCTCCATTGCAAGCTGCCGGCTTCAATCAACATGCGTCGGCTACGGTTGGTAAATACAGGTGCAGCGTGCGTGTTACGAAACAAACCGCCATTTACGTAGGGAAAAACCTTGAGGTATTCGGGCAATTCGCGGTTGCGGTCTTTGTAATCGGTATTCATTACCTCAAACAAGGTATCGAGATAGGCGTTTACATCGCTGCCATCGGTTTGTGTATGAGAATCGATGGAATTGGTAAAGAGGTTTTTCTCAAAAATATCGGTATCTTCGGCAAAGAAGCAAAAGAGCAAACGCGACAGAAACACATTGAGGTTGTGTACCTGTTCGGGCGTTTCGGTAGGGTTGGTTTTGCAAATTTCGTCGTAGAGCTTAGCCATGCGGTCGGCCGCTTTGAGGTCGGCTTCCTGCTCCTGTGCAATTTTGTGTTTTTCCATTCCCGCCCAGGGCAAAAAGAAATCGAAATGGCGGTTAATGTCAACAAGCGGAATGTCTAACACTTCGGTGGTTTTGGTATCCACCGCCAGAAGGGTCTCGAAGTCGGTCACAACAATAAAGCGCGGTTCTTGTCGGCGCACTTTGTCGTTGGTGCGTAGTTCGGAAAATGTGGTTTGTAAATTGGCTGAATCTGTGGCTCTGTAAACTACTTTTTTACGGATGGTGAGTGAATTAGTGTTGGTCTCACTTGGATTTGAGTTATTGATAGCCTCACCTGAAGTGAGACTATCAGTAGCTAATTGCACCCGTGCAATTGTGGCTCTTGGTGTGCCATAAGCCAATAAAAGGTCGTAAATAAAACTTTCGGGATTGAAGTTTAAGATAAGATTTTCGAGATTTGAGTTTATTTGGCCAATGTTCATGTGTTACGTATATTTGTGAAAATGATAAACAAGCGCAAATATACATAAAAAACTAAGATTTGTAAAAGTAATTTTGGCTTGATTTTGGGAATGTAAGTAATAAGGTGATAGTTGACGTTTAAGGATTGTAGTTTTAATCACGAAAATTCGATTTAAACAGGTATTAGATTTTGTAAAATTATTTTAATTTAATCATGGTAATTTAACGATTGAGCAAGTAATTTGACAAATAAATGTCAAAAGTAAGTAGAGAAACCCATCTGATTAAAATTGAGCTCCTTTAAAGTTAGAATTGTTGTAGTAGTTCAAAAAATAGTAGTGTAAACAAAATAATATTATCTTTGCCCGCAGTTTAGGTTCTGAAATGGCAACTGAAACACCTTAAATTTTCAATTAATACTGATGAACAGAATAAAAGATTTACTTGTAGGCGAACATTCTGAACGTGCATTCAGGATGATTGTGAATGCCTATCAGGATAAGGTTATTCGGTTTATTTCGTTGTTTGTAAGTAGTAGGTTGGAATGTGAAGAGTTGGCTTCGGATGTGTTTATTTCGTTGTGGAAAAACAAAGAAAGTCTTTCTGATATTTCCGACTTAGACAATTATATTTTTATTGTTGCCAAAAATAAAGCCCTGAACCACTTGAGAAAAGGTAAAGCCGAAATAGTTGATTTAGACTCTTTTCAAGTGGATGCTTTTCATAACACGGATACTACCCCCGAATCTATTTATATTTCGCAGGAAGAGGTTGAAATTCTGAATGCTGCCATCAATGAGTTACCCCAAAAAACTAAGCTGGCTTTTCAGTTAGTTCGTGAGAATAAATTGAAATACAAGGATGCTTCCGAGATACTGGGTGTATCTATTAAAACCATCGAAAAACAAGTAGCTGCTGCGGTGGCGAAACTGAGAGAGAAGTTGAGATAATGTGCCAATAAGACAATATGCCAATGTGTCAATTTAAGAAAATAAAATCACCTCCAAATAATCT
>Ga0247839_1008548_pt1 | contig 10698 bp, 10 predicted proteins | sample LaCruzMarch2015__6_FD_192405 | JGI IMG/M metagenome (GOLD analysis project Ga0247839, IMG submission 192405) | Freshwater microbial communities from meromictic Lake La Cruz, Castile-La Mancha, Spain - LaCruzMarch2015_16m | ecosystem: Environmental > Aquatic > Freshwater > Lake | place: Spain...
TTGGAGTAAATAGATTGAACGATTTTAACCAAAATACAATTTTTTCAGGCATAAATAACAAATCAAGTATCAGCGATTATTTTGCAGAGCAAGCCAATGGTAGAACTTTTAATTCAGCAGCAAATGGTTATGTAAACGATATTGCTGGAATGGCTTATTGGACTTATTTAATTGATAGTATTAGCCCTCAAAAATTTGGTTCTATTTTTACAAGCAATAAGGATACATTTTCAATTCGTCAGTCAAATATTAGCCAAATAACTGGTAGAATAAATGAATATAATTTTTCGAGTGGTTTAAACATTTCAAACTTTTTATATTTTGGTGCATCTCTGTTGTTTCAAAATGTAAATTACGAATCATCCAATGTTTTTAAAGAAAAAGTTTTGAGTAGAACTAGTAGTTCAAATTTATTTTCAACTGATTTTACAACAAAAGTAAAAACACAAGGTACTGGAATTGGTGGTAGATTTGGATTTATTTTAAAACCAACAGATTATTTTAGAGCTGGTTTAAGTTATACCACTACAGTTCGTTTAAACTTAAAAGACGAATATAGTTATGGTTTAAATTCAACAGCTAATTCAAACAGTTATTTTTACAGCGCAACAGAAAGAACAGATTACTTTGATTATGATTTAGTAACTCCTTCAAAATTAACAGTTAGCGCTGCTTTGATTCATCCAAAATTAGGTTTTATTTCTGTTGATTGGGATCAAGTAGATTACAAATCGGCAAGGTTAACAGCAAGTAATTATGAGTTTATAAATGCAAATGCTGCTGTAAAAAGCAATTATACAGTTGCAAATAATGTAAGAATTGGTTCGGAATTGCGTTATAAAAATTCGAGATTTAGAGCAGGATATTCTTATTATGGAAGTCCTTTCAATTCAAGTTCTTCTGGTGTTTCGCTCGATAATCCAACTCAAAGTATTTCAGGTGGTTTAGGTTTCTTATTTCCATCGGTCGATAATTATAGTTCCGATTTTTACATAGATGGAGCAATGGTTTATACATGGAATACTAACTATCAAACTCCTTATCAATTAGTAGAAAAAGGAAGAACAAATTACTCATCCGAAAATCAATTTACCATGATGAATTTTATGGTTACTGCTGGTTTTAGATTTTAAAATTTAGGTTTTCTACCATTTTAAAAGCTTAAGCAAAATACTAAACCATTGTTTATTATATGTTTGAGCTTTTTTTTATACAAAAAACAATTAAAGTTTTATCAAATCATAATATAGCGTTATTTTGCACCACTAAAAATATACAGTTTTGACATTAATTAAATCAATTTCAGGCATTAGGGGGACAATTGGGGGAAAAAGTGGTGATTCATTAACACCAATTGATGTAGTAAAGTTCACCTCAGCATACGGTAGCATGATTAAACAAGAATCTATTGCATGCAAAGTTGTTGTAGGACGAGATGCAAGAATAAGTGGCGACATGGTAAATCGTTTGGTTTGTGCTACTTTAAATGGATTAGGTATTGATGTAATTGACTTAGGTTTAAGCACTACTCCAACTGTAGAAATGGCAGTAGTTATGGAAGCAGCTCAAGGTGGAATTATATTGACTGCAAGTCATAATCCAAAACAATGGAACGCATTAAAATTATTAAATAGCAAAGGTGAATTTATTTCAGATGAGCTTGGAAAACAAATGTTAGCCATTGCTGAATCTGGTAGTATTGAATTTGCAGAAGTTGATAAATTAGGTAAAATTACTGAAAAGAAAGATTACATAAAAAAACATATTGACGAAATTTTAAAATTGGATTTGGTTGATGTAGAAGCTATAAAAGCCAAGAAATTTAAAATTGTTGTTGATGCGGTAAATTCAACAGGAGGTATAGCAATTCCAATGCTTTTAAATGCTTTAGGAGTTGATGATGTTGTTGAAATATTCTGTACACCTGATGGAAATTTTCCTCATAATCCTGAGCCACTTCCAGAAAATTTAACAACTATTTCAAACGAAGTAATTCGTCAAAAAGCTGATTTAGGAATTGTTGTAGATCCTGATGTTGATAGACTTGCTTTGATAAATGAAGATGGAAGTATGTTTGGTGAAGAATATACTTTGGTTGCAGTTGCTGATTTTGTTTTGAATAATGTAAGCAACGACAATTTAAAAAGAAATGGATTTGTTAAAAATACCGTATCAAATCTTTCATCAACTAGGGCTTTAAGAGATGTTACTGAAAAACATAACGGTAAATACAATGCAAGTGCAGTGGGCGAAGTAAATGTGGTTACCATGATGAAAGAAACCAAAGCTGTAATTGGCGGAGAAGGTAATGGTGGCATTATTTTTCCAGAATTACATTATGGTAGAGATGCCATGGTTGGAATTGCAATGTTTTTAACTCATTTAGCCAAAAGCGATAAATTATGTTCAATTCTTCGTTCTTCATATCCTGATTATACTATTGCTAAAAAGAAAATTGATTTAGATTCAAATATCAATATTGATGAACTTTTAAGCAGTATTCAAGAAAAATATAAAAAACAACCGATCAATACTGTTGATGGAGTGAAAATAGAATTTGATAATGAGTGGGTTCATTTACGTAGAAGTAATACAGAAGCCATTATTCGTATTTATGCCGAAAGCAAAAGTGAAGCAACTGCTAATCATTTAGCTGAAAAAATAATTATGGATATGAAACAAATTATTAACGGTCAGTAAAATAGCTACTGGCTTCTGGCAGCTAGCATCTAGCAAAATAATAAACCTTTTAAATAAAAATCTGTTTGCCAGCTGCCAGAAGCTAGTAGCCAGAAGCATAAAACTAAAACTAAAGAATGCAGTGTGGAATAGTAGGCTTACCGAATGTAGGCAAATCAACTTTATTTAATTGTTTGAGTAATGCAAAAGCACAAGCAGCTAATTTTCCTTTTTGTACTATAGAACCTAATGTGGGTGTAATAACTGTTCCCGATGAACGTTTAAATGTGTTAGAAAGTTTAGTAAAACCTAACCGAGTTTTACCTACCACTATCGAAATTGTAGATATAGCAGGTTTAGTTAAAGGTGCAAGTAAAGGCGAAGGGTTGGGTAATCAATTTTTAGCAAATATTCGTCAAACCGATGCTATTATTCATGTGTTACGTTGTTTTGAAGACGAGAATATTATACATGTTGATGGAACAGTTGATCCATTACGTGACAAAGAAATTATTGATACTGAATTACAATTAAAAGATTTAGATTCAGTTGAAAAAAAGCTACAAAAAGTGAGTCGTGCTGCTAAAACAGGTGATAAAGATGCTGTAAAAGCCGAAACTGTTTTGCTAAAATATAAAGCACATTTAGACGATGGTAAATCGGCTAGAACATTAGAAATGAGTGTTAACGACAAAGAACATATTGCTGATTTATGTTTGCTTACTGATAAGCCAGTTATGTATGTTTGTAACGTAGATGAAGCTTCGGTTTTAAAAGGAAATAAATTTGTTGATCAAATAAAAGAAAAAGTAAAAGACGAAAAAGCAGAAGTTATAATAATTAGCGCTGCTATTGAAAGCGATATTTCTGAATTGGATAGTTACGAAGATAGAATTTCGTTTTTAAACGATTTGGGGTTAACTGAAAGTGGAGTTGCTAAATTAATTAGAGCATCTTATAAATTATTGAATCTTATTACATATTTTACCGCAGGTGTTCAGGAAGTAAGAGCTTGGACAATCAATAATGGTTTTAAAGCACCTCAAGCTGCAGGAGTAATTCATACTGATTTTGAACGAGGTTTTATAAAAGCAGACGTAATAAGTTATGACGATTTTAAGAAATATGGTACCGAATCGGCTTGCCGTGAAGCAGGTGCTTTGCGCATGGAGGGTAAAGAATACCTAGTAAATGATGGTGATGTGATGCATTTTAAATTTAACGTATAAATATAAATTTGTCATATTATTGTAAGCAAAAAAAAAGCTGCAACTATTGGTAACACTATATATTACTTGTTAATAGCGCACAAAATATTAGTATAAAACAGTTGGTTTTTTATTGAAAAACAGAAAAAAAATAACATATATTATTAAATAATTGTAAACAGTATATGTTTATTCAACTAAAATAATTTTATTCGCAACAAATTAACTAAAAAAATAAATCAAAAAAAATGAATCAATCAGTAACAAAAAAAGAAAGTAAAGTAGGCGATATTTTTGCTTCACTTGCAATTCCAACATTAGTAGGAGTAGGAATTTTATTATGGATGTTTGTGTTAGGTAGTCCTAGCAACTTTGCCGATGGGGAAGCTCGTCATCATCCAATTAAAGAGGGAATAGGTTCAACTTTAGGTTTAATTTATTTAGGTGGTTACATTGTACCAATTTTGTTATCATTGGTTCTTATGAGTATTACTTTTTCAATTGAACGCTATTTAACAATTGGTAAAGCTTCTGGAAAAGGTTCAAATGAATCATTCGTTCGTAAAGTGAAAACACACTTACAAGCTAACAATGTAGATGCAGCTATCAAAGAATGTGATGTTCAAAAAGGTTCAGTTGCAAATGTTGTAAAATCAGCCTTAGTAAAATACAAAGAAATGGAAGGCGAAAGCACCATGGAAAAAGACCAAAAAGTATTGGCTATTCAAAAAGAAATTGAAGAAGCTACTTCTTTAGAGTTACCAATGTTAGAAAAAAACTTGGTTATTATTGCAACAATGGCATCGGTATCTACGTTAGTTGCGTTATTGGGAACTGTATTAGGTATGATCAAAGCATTCTCAGCATTAGGAAACGCTGGTGCACCTGATTCTACAGCTTTAGCAACAGGTATTTCTGAAGCACTTATCAACACAGCTTTAGGTATTGGTAATTCTGCAGTAGCAATTGTAATGTATAATGTTTTTACAACTAAAATTGATAAAATTACTTATACCATTGACGAAGCGGGCTTCACAATAGTTCAAAACTTTGCAGCAGGACACAAACGCTAGTTTTATTTAGCAATTTATTGATTGCTTAATTAAATATTTTTAAATTTTTAAAATAAAACAAAACAAATGGCTAAAGTAAAAGTACCTCGTAAAAGCACATCGGTTGATATGACCGCAATGACAGACGTTGCGTTCTTGTTGCTAACATTTTTTATGTTAGCTACACAATTCAAACCCGATGAACCAGTTCAGGTTATAACTCCAGCCTCTGTTGCCGAAATTCCACTTCCTGATGTTGATGTAATGCTTATTACTATCAGCAACGACAATAAAGTTTTCTTTGATTTGCAAGGTGAACATTATAAAAAAACTTTACTTGAAAAAATGGGTAAAAAATATAGTATAGTATTTACTGATGATGAAATAAATAAGTTTTCAAACATGAGTAGTTTTGGTATGCCAATAGCACAACTAAAACAATATATTAATTTAAGTCCAGAAAAAAGAGGAAGTTTTCCATCAACAGGTATTCCGTGTGATTCATTGAAAAATGAATTAAGTGATTGGGTTTGGCAAAGTCGTTTAGTAAATAACAGCTTTAGGGTTGCTATTAAAGGCGATAGAGATGTAAGTTATCCTACAATAAAACAAGTAATTAATACACTTCAAGATAAAGATGTAAATAGATTCAATTTTATTACATCGATGGAAAGTGCTCAATAATTTAAAGAAAGGAATTTAAAAATGGCAGAAATAGAAGGTGGCGGAGGTGGTAAGAAAAAAGGTGGTAAACCACATGGTAAAAAACTTTCAACTCGTGTAGATTTTACACCTATGGTTGATTTAGGTTTTCTATTGATTACCTTTTTTATGTTAACTACCTCGCTTAACAAGCCGAAAACAATGGAGCTTAACATGCCTGTAAAAGGTAATGATGATGATAAAACAGCTGTTAAAGTTTCTCAAACAGTTACAGTATTATTAACTGGAAATAATCAAGTAATGTATTACTTCAGTGATCCTGAAACATTAGATCCAATGACTCCACAAATTACAGATTTTAGTGCTGGAGGAATTAGGCCAATGTTGTTACGTGAAAACAGAAAACGTGTTCCTAAAATTGATTCTATTCAAGTTTACAAGGACTTGTTTAAAATAAATAAGATGAAAGAAGCTGATATGAAGGCAAATATTGCTAGAATAAAAGCAGACGCAGAGGGTTTAATTGTAATTATTAAAGCCGATGACAATGCTAAATTTAGTAATATAGTTGATATTTTAGACGAGATGTTAATTTGTAATATTGGTCGTTATGCAATAGTAGATATTTCTGATCCCGAAATTGAATTAATCAAAAGTTCTGAAGCTTCTTTAAAAGCAGCTGGAGCAGTTAATAATTAAACACATGGCAAATACAAGTATATTTGATAACAATTGGGTTAACTTGGTCTTTGAAGGCCGAAACCAACAATACGGTGCCTTTGTGTTGCGTAAAAAAAGTAGCAACTATACCATAAAAGGTATCATTTTTTCTATCATTGGATTTTCTTTGGCAATTGCTGCTCCAGTAATTGTTAATTATTTGAAACAACAAATACCAAAGGAAAATATTGTGGTAGAAGCAGAAGTTACAAAATTAGATGCACCTCCTCCAATGGATGAAAGCACACCACCACCACCACCGCCACCTCCACCACCTCCGGTAAAGAGTACAATTAAGTTTACTCCACCAGAGATAAAAAAAGATGAGGATGTAACTGAACCACCTCCAACTCAGGTAGAGTTAGAAAAAGTAGATGCTGGAACTCAAACTGTAGTTGGTGATCCTGAAGCTAAAGAAGTTTTATTGGAAGATCCTGGAACAGCTGGAGGTGAAGGTGAAATTTTATTAGAAGCAGAAATTAACCCTGAGTTTCCAGGTGGTGAAGAAAAAATGAACGAATATTTATCTTCAGCTGTAGATTATCCACCAATGGCAAAGGAAAATAATATTGAAGGTAGAGTTGTTCTTCGTTTTGCCGTAATGGCCGATGGAAGAATTGACAATATTCAAGTATTAAATAAACCTGCATTGGGCTGGGGTTGCGAAGCTGCAGTAGAAAAAGCAGTAAAAGGAATGCCAAAATGGAGTCCAGGACGCCAAGCTGGTAGAGCAGTTCCTGTTTATTTTACTTTACCATTTGTATTTAAATTAGATCAATAATTAATACTAAACATTTTTAAATAAGCTTGTAAAACTGATGGTTTTACAAGCTTATTTTATTTAAAAACTTTGCAATGAACTTAGAAGAAATTAGAGAAAAACGTGAAAACAAAGTTGGAAATATTGTACAATATTTTGGTGCAATTATGGGTTTGTTTTATTTGGTTTTAGGCACAAGTATTATACTCAATAAAGTTCCTTTATTAATCAACGAAATAGTGAAATACACTTTAGGATCTGCCATGATTCTGTATGGTTTTTTTAGAATTTATAGAATTTGGACAAAATATAAGCAATAAGCAATTGACAATTTGCAAAAAACAAAATGAAAATAATTGAACAAATAAAATAATCAATTTACCTGTTAACCATTTAACCTTCATGATAAGAAACCCAAAACCTATTCACATTGCTTTGCTAGTATCAGGAATTTTGGCTTTAGCTATTTCATTGGTTATGTATTTGATTTTAGATTCTAAAATTATTAATGTGATAATTATTTTTATGCTTACAGCTGGTCTTTCTTTCTTCTTGTTTTTTTACACTTTAGAGTTTTTTATTTATAGAAAAATTAAACTAATTTATAAAACAATACACAGTTTAAAAACTCAAAAATACGATGCAGTATTAGAAAATTTTAGTTGGGAAAAAGATCCTATTTTCGAAATGAGCAAAGAAGTGATTAATTGGGCTCGTGATAAAAAAATGGAAATAGACCAACTTAAAAAAGTAGCTGATTTTAGAAAAGAATTTTTAGGCAATGTAAGTCACGAGTTAAAAACACCTATTTTTAGTATTCAAGGTTATTTGCACACACTTTTAGATGGCGCCATTTACGATGAAGAAGTAAATACAAAGTTTTTAAAAAAAGCTGCTAAAAGTACTGATAGATTGAGTGATTTAGTGGCAGATTTATTAGAAATATCTAGTTTGGAAAGTGGTGAATTACAAATGAACTTAGATAGGTTTGATATCAATTTATTGACAAAAGATGTGTATGAACAATTTGAAGTTAAAGCAAAAGAAAAAGGAATAAATTTATTAATAAAAGAAGGATGTAACAAACCGTTTTTTGTTATAGCCGATAAGTATAGAATTAGAACTGTTTTGGTGAATTTAGTTAGTAATTCTATAAAATATGGCAAAGAAAATGGTGTTACTTCTGCTTCTTATTATGTAATGGGCGATAACACTTTAGTTGAAATTGCTGATACAGGTGAAGGTATAAATCAAGAGTATTTACCACGCATTTTTGAAAGATTTTATAGAGTTGATAAAAGTAGGTCACGTAATAATGAGGCTGGTGGAACTGGATTAGGTTTAGCAATTGTTAAACATATTATTGAAGCCCATCATCAAACGGTAAATGTTAGAAGTACCATAGGAAAAGGAACTACTTTTGGCTTTACTTTAAAAGCTATTCAATAAAAATACTAACACTTTATTCAAACTTTGAATTTTGTGTTTTTTTAAGCTAAAAATAAATTATAATTGCAAATATGAGTAACGAAACACCTAACGATCCAAACCAAATAAACATTGAATTAAGCGAAGAAATGGCAGAAGGCATTTACGCAAATTTAGCAATTATTACACACAGCAATAGCGAGTTTGTATTAGATTTTATAAGAATTATGCCGGGAGTACCAAAGGCTAAAGTTAAATCAAGAATAGTATTAACTCCTGAACATGCCAAACGTTTGTTGCTTGCATTAAGCGATAATATTAGAAAATACGAAGATCAAGTTGGTGAAATAAATTTACCTGATATGATGCCACCATTTCCAATGAATTTTGGTGGAACTACTGGGCAAGCTTAAAAGGATTTTTGATTTTTGAATTATGATTTTAAATCACTAAACATGGTCAATAATCTAATGGTATGAATTGTCCTCGGTTGGTGTCCTTACCAATCGAACAGGAGTAGTTTATGAGGACACCATCCACTAACATGATTTTTAAAGCTAAAATTTGCTAGTAGCTAGAAGCCAGCTGCTAGCAGCCAATACAATGAAAGAAAAATTTATACAACATATACAAACAGGTTATACTTTTAAAGGTGAAACAATTCAGTTAGGAGCTGCTATGTTAAGTGGTGAAGTAATGGCAGAATGTGCCATCAGTTTACCTTTAAAAACCTTTAACCGTCATGGGTTAATAGCTGGTGCAACTGGTACAGGAAAAACTAAAACTTTACAAACAATTGCTGAAGGTTTGAGCGATGCGAGTGTGCCTGTTTTATTGATGGATATAAAAGGCGATTTGAGTGGAATTGCTGCAAGCGGAACTTTAAATGATAAAATTACTGAACGTTATACAAAGCTAGGTTTAACTTATAAACCTCAAACTTATCCAGTAGAATTGCTTTCACTAAGTTTGCAAAAAGGGGTAAAACTAAAAGCTACTGTTAGTGAATTTGGTCCAATTTTATTATCGAAAATTTTAGATTTAAACGAAACTCAAGCTGGTTTTGTTTCCATGATTTTTAAGTTTTGCGATGATGCGCAATTGCCATTGTTAGATTTGAAAGATTTTATTAAAGTTTTGCAATTTATAAGCAATGAAGGCAAAGCTGAAATGGAAAAAGAATACGGTAAAGTTTCAACCACTTCAACAGGAACTATTTTACGTAAAGTAATAGAATTACAACAACAAGGTGCTGATAATTTTTTTGGTGAAAAAAGTTTTGAAGTAGATGATTTGATGAGAATTAGTGATGATAGGAGAGGAGTAATTTCAATTTTAAGAGTTACGGATATTCAAGATAAGCCTAAACTTTTTTCTACTTTTATGTTGAGTTTATTGGCCGAATTATATGCTACTTTACCAGAAGAAGGCGATATGGATAAACCCAAATTAGTTTTGTTTATTGATGAAGCGCATTTAATTTTTCAAGAAGCTAGCAGTGCATTGTTACAACAAATAGAAACCATTATAAAACTAATTCGTTCTAAAGGAGTTGGTATTTATTTTTGTACTCAAAATCCTGCTGATATTCCTGCTTCTGTACTTGGACAATTGGGTTTAAAAATTCAACATGCATTACGAGCTTTTACTGCCAACGATAGAAAAACAATTAAACAAACAGCCGAAAATTATCCCCTTTCCGATTTTTATGAAACCGATGAATTGATTACACAATTAGGAATGGGTGAAGCTTTGGTAACCTGTTTGAACGAAAAAGGAATTCCAACACCATTGGCTGCTACTATGCTATGTGCGCCAAAATCGAGAATGGATATTTTAACCGATGATGAAATAAATAGTTTAGTTTCAAATTCAAAAATTGTAGCAAAGTATAATCAAAACATAGATAGCGAAAGTGCATACGAAATATTAAATGCTAAGTTAGCACAAGCTGCTCAAAAAAATGAAGAAGCTATTGCAGAGCATCAAGAAACAAAAGTAAATAAAAACGAAAAATCAACTTTAGACCAAATATTAAGTAGCCCAATAACCAAACAAGTTGGCAGAACTGCCGCACAAATTATAACAAGAAGTTTGCTTGGTGCATTGGGTCTTGGAGGTAAAAGCACTAAAAAAACAGGTACTTGGTTTTAAAAAATAATTGAATAATTAAAAACAGTTTATGAAA
>Ga0247839_1008556_pt1 | contig 10693 bp, 10 predicted proteins | sample LaCruzMarch2015__6_FD_192405 | JGI IMG/M metagenome (GOLD analysis project Ga0247839, IMG submission 192405) | Freshwater microbial communities from meromictic Lake La Cruz, Castile-La Mancha, Spain - LaCruzMarch2015_16m | ecosystem: Environmental > Aquatic > Freshwater > Lake | place: Spain...
CTGCGCGACTTTCACGGTAAAGTCTCGACCTCCGGTTTTCTCGCGGCCATGATCAAGGTCGGCATTCATCGCGGCGCCCATCGCGGCCGGAGGCCGCCCTCACGGGAACCGCTGTTCAGGTGCCCGCTGGGCGGTCGCGATCGTGCAGCAGCGCTTTGAGCCGCTCGATCTCGGCGAGGGCGGCTTCCTTGGCTTGACGCTCGGCCTCGCGCGCTTGCAAGGCGGTTTCCTTGGCTTGGCGCTCGGCCTCTTGCGCTTGCAGGGCATCCTGCTGCGCTTGCAAGGCAGCTTCCTTGGCTTGGCGCTCGGCCTCGCGCGCTTGCAAGGCGGCTTCTTTTGCTTGCCGCTCGGTCGCGCGTGCCGCCCGTTCGTCGTCGAGGTCGCGTTGGATCGAGCGCTGTTGGCGCAGGAAGTCCTGCCGGGCCTGATAGACGTGATAGGCGCGTTCTTTGTCGGAGAATGCCTTCAGGGTAGTCATGGCTTGCCTCATTTCCGGAGTTTGCATCCAGTCGGGAAGGTGATCGGCGCGTCAGTAACCGGATTCATAGAGCAGCGAGATGATCTAGAATTTACTAGCCATACGCTCAGGGTCGGAGGAACGGCGATGAGCCGCCAGTTGGACCAGGGCCACAACAGCAAAGGGGTTAGGCGATTTCCGACAATTTGGACACCGGTCAGTGTAGGTGCGACTTCAGTCGCACCTGCGTCCGAATCGGTGCGACTGAAGTCGCACCTACATCCGAGCCGATGGTGGGTGGTATCCGGCGTTCCGGAAATCACCAAAGCATCCCAACTGCGCTTGCTTGCAAGCGGTGACAAATTCGCGTTCTTTGTACGGATTGAGGATGTAGACCTGGGTGACCGGGCTGGGCAAGTCCGCGCCGAGGATGGCGTTGAGAAAATGGATGAGCAGGTCGCGGTTGTCCTCAGCGCCCAGCAGGGCTTTGAAGACACAGTCGGTCTTGGGGTCGATTGGGTGGTCCATGCGCAGAGTCTAGGCGGGCGCGGCGGGTGGGGCAATGGCGCGTTGCGGGAGCGCGGGCCGCTGGTCCGCGGGCGGGTGGGACGCCAGCGCTGCCTGTTTGGAAGCTTTGATCCTCTTTCCGGCTGGCGTCCGGGCGTTGTGCACGGGAGGTTGAGGCTTTCGGTGATTTCCGGGAGGGGGTCTGCCGATGTGGAGGGGCGACTAAAGTCGCCCCTACAGTCGCCCCGATAGTCGTCCCCGACCGCCGGCACTGATGGCGGTGGATGGGGTGCCCGGAACGCGCAGGAGCTAGCGACGTGCCCATCCGACAGGGCTAGTGCAACACGGCCTCCAGGCTGTCGGCGGTAAGGGTCCGCTCGGACCAGTGCAACAGGGTATCGGCGTCGGCGGCGGCGATGCGTTGACGTACCGACTCGCTGGGGGGGCCGAATTTCTTTGTAATCAGGCATAGGAGTACGTTGGCTTCGCCTTGTTCGATCCCTTGTTCGATCCCTTGTTCGATTCCTTGTTGTCTCCCTTGCTCGATATAGCGGTCGATAAAGGTTTGCATGATGGGGTCTCCGGTTCGGGTCTGTTGCAGGAGCAGGCGGGCGTCCTGCTCGTCCACTCGCTGGGTGCCTTGGACGTAGTAACGCAAGAGGGATTCCAGCATTTCCAGCGCCGTGGTCTGGTCTTCGATCTGTTCGATGAGGGCGAACAACTCGCGCAGCCGCTCAATGGGTTGCTCACTGAAGATCCAGCGCATGGCCAATTGGACCAGGCGGGTCAGCAGGGCGCCCTTGATCTCGGCATTGGTGCGGGGGGACAGGTCGTGCAGGGTGTAGGTGAATTGCGGCACGAAGGGTGTCAAGACCGGCGGCAGGGGGGACACCAGGGTGTGGAAGGTCTTGGGCACCCGCCAGCGGCGCCGGCCGTGGTAGATGACCAGGGGGTAGACCGGCGGGAGGTGCCGGGTTTCAGGGTGCTGTTTGCGGTATTCATCACCCGCGGCAGTGATGTAGCGCAACAGTTGCAGCAGGATCCAGTGTTCGGGGCGGCTTTTGTGCTCAAAAAGCAGGTAAATAGACAGTTGGCTCGTGCCGTTGCCGACTCGATAGACCAGATCGGAGAAGGACCCGCGCAGGTCTTGGGCGACGTAGCTGTCTTTGGCGATCTCCAGGGTCTCCAGGTCGATCACCGCGAGCAGCGGTGCCGGCAGGTGGTGGCGCAGGAAGTCTTGGGCGATCTCGCGCCGACCGAAGCTCTCGCGGAAGAAGGCGTCGTGGGGATTGGCGATGGTGTCCATAGGATGAGAGGCTAGCCAGTTCCGCGGCGGCAGGCAAGACCCGCGCCCCGGGTCCTACCGCGCCGCGGCGGAGGTGGCCTGGAAACGCGCCATGGCCCGCCCCGGCCTGGCCTTGGTTACGGTACCGGCCATGCGGCCTCGTAGGGCGGACAGGCGTAGCGCAAGCCACCAGCGGCGGCGCGGGATTCGGCGGACTGCGCTGGCGTTTGTCCACCTCTGGGCGATTTAGACACCGGTGAGTGTAGGTGCGACTTCAGTCGCACCTGCATTCGAGCCGATGGTGGGTGGTCTCCGGTGTTCCGGAAATCACCGGGGTTCAGGCGCCCGTGGGGCGGTCGCGATCGTGCAGCAGCGCTTTGAGCCGCTCGATCTCGGCGAGGGCAGCTTCCTTGGCTTGGCGCTCGGCCTCTCGCGCTTGCAGGGCGGCTTCTTTTGCTTGCCGCTCGACCTCGCGTGCCGCCCGCTCGGCGGCGCGTGCCGCCCGTTCGTCGTCGAGTTCGCGTTGGATCGAACGCTGTTGGCGCAGGAAGTCCTGCCGGGCCTGATAGACGTGATAGGCACGTTCTTTGTCGGAGAACGCCTTCAGGATAGTCATAGCTTGCCTCATTTCTGGAGTTTGCATCCAGTCGGGAAGGTGATCGGCATTCAGGTGTTCGCCGTCTTTAAAGAACTTGAGCCATCGCTGTTCCTCTGTTTCGACGTGCTCGGTGGCGAATTTGTTCAGCTCGAAGAGGTAGATGCCGCCATGGTCGAGCAGGCAGCGGTCGCGCTCGTCGCGTAGCCGGTAGCGGTGGGCGTAGCAGGGGTCGTCGCGCAAGAGGTCTTCGCCCAAGAGCCAGATGCTGTAGGTGGGTTGCAGCGCATCATAATCCTGACCGCTCTGCAATTGTTGACTGTAGAGGTCGGCCCAGGTGTAAAGGATACGGGCGGGCAGGTCGCGATGGTTCACCAGTTGGATTTCGGCCTGATAGAGGCGGGCGTGATCATCACGGGCTTTGACATCGACGATGCTGAGTTTATCGGTGACAAATTCGCGTTCGTTGTACGGGTTGAGGATGTCGACCTGGGTGACCGGGCTGGGCAAGTCGCGGCCGAGGATGGCGTTGAGAAAATGGATGAGCAGGTTGCGGTTGTCCTCGGCGCCCAGCAGGGCTTTGAAGACACAGTCGGTCTTGGGGTCGATCGGGTGGCCACTAACAGTGGCGCATGGGGAGTCTAGTAGCCTGTCGGACTTAGCCCCTAGGATAAGGGCATGAGTCAACAAAAAGGCTTTTTGTTGCTCCACAATCTAACGTAAGGTGATTTCCGCGAGAAATCCAACCCGTAGGAGCCCGCTTGCGGGCGACGGGTGGGGGCACAATGACGCGATTCCGGCAGGTCACGTCGCCCGCAAGCGGGCTCCTACGGAGCTTGATTCTTGATAGCGACTTATTCGGAAATCGCCGAAAGTCCGACAGGCTGCTAGGCGGGCGCGGGGGTGGGGCAATGGCGCGATGCTCGGCGCGCGGGCCGCTGGCCCGCACGCGGGCGGGGGGCGGCGCCCCAACAGCGCGGTCCACCGGCTAAAGCCTCGTCCACCAGCGGCGGGAAGGATGACCAAGGCCGCATCGGGCCTTGATCATCGTTCCGGCCGGCGTTCGGGCGTCGTGCGCTGGTCGAGGGTTTAGGTGATTTCCGGGAACGAATCTACCGATGTGTCGGGGTGACTGAAGTCGCCCCTACAGTGGCTCCTGACCGCCGACACCGATGGCGGTGGATGGGATGCCCGTGACGCGTGGGCGCCAGCGACGCGCCGACCCGAGAGGGCTAGTGCAACACGGCCTCCAGGCTGTCGGCGGTGAGAATCCGCTCGGACCAAGTGATCAGGGTGTCGGCATCGGCTTCGCTGATGCGTTGTTGAATCTCGGGTGACGGGGCGCCGAACTTGAGGGTGAGTAGCCGCAGCAGGATGCGGGCTTCGCCGCGTGCTTCGGCCATGCGTTCAATGCTCATGACATAGGACATCTTTTTTTGCTCCTCGAGTGCGATCAGTTCGCTGCGCAGTTCTTGTTCAAGGGCCGGCGGCAGGCGCAGCATCCAGTCGATGAATCGCAGTAACGCCAGTATCTCGTCGCGCCCGTAGCCGGAGTCGTAAAGCAGCCAGATGATCTCGCGTTTGCTGGCTTTGCGCTCAGGGTCGGAGGAGCGGCGATGGGCGGCCAGTTGGGCCAGGGCCACGACCGCAAAGGGATTGGTCGCCACCCGTGCCTTGAGGACGGCCAACTGGTCAGCCCACTGCTGGAGATGATGGACCCGGTAACAAAAGCGTACTCCAAAGCCGTCGCGTTCGCGGATATAGACACCGTGGGTCGTGCGCTCGCGTTGGTTGGTGATCACCGCCAGGGTGATGAGTTCCATCTCCGGGTAGTGTTCGTGGATGCGGTAATAGTATTGAAACATGCGGTGGCTGAACCGCGCGCCGGCTTTGCCCTGCACTTCGATGTGGATCAGCAGCCAGAGTTCCTGCCCCTCACGGCTGCGCACCCGCACCAGCCGATCGGCCCGGCGTTGGCCGACCGCGGCGTCGCCGGTGATCTTCTGCAGCTCCGCATCGAGAAATTCGTAGGGTTCGTGCCAGGCGATGAGGGTGTGGACGTCGGCGAAGAACAGTTGCATGAAGGGCTGAAAGTAGGCGCCGATCGCTTCTTTCCACGGCGAGTCGTAGTCGGGCTTCGGGGTGTCGGCGGGGTCGCTCATGGGCGAAGTATAGACCGATCGATGGGGGGCGGGGTATGGTCAAATCGGGTTCGCTGTCAGGCGAGCGTTGCCTCGGCCATGGTCAGTCGGTCGCCGCTCAGCCGATAGCGCTCACCGGTGCGTGGGCACACCGCCTCCGCCGTCCCGGTCAGCGGTAACGGCAGGCGCTCGCCGAAGCGGCTGATCCAGCCGACCTACGCCAAGGTTCTGTTGTGATATAGCCATCGAACGTGATAACCGGACGTAGGGGCGGGTTTCAAACCCGCCCCTACACGAAGGTCTGTCTGGAGATCAGGTGCGAACGCTATATCAGGTACGCAGGCTCTATCTCACCGGGACGCGCCGGTCGCTCGCCGGGTCGCGCGGCGTTGGTGTTCACCGCGGCGCCCATCGCGGCCGGAGGCCGCTCCCACGGGAACCGCTTTTCAGTCAGTCCGTGGGGTGGTCGCGATCGTGCAATAGCGCTTTAAGCCGCTCGATCTCGGCGAGGGCGGCTTCCTTGGCTTGGCGCTCGGTCTCTTGCGCTTGCAGGGCATCCTGCTGGGCTTGCAAGGCGGCTTCCTTGGCTTGGCGCTCGGCGTCTTGCGCTTGCAGGGCTGCTTCCTTAGCTTGGCGCTCGGCGTCTTGCGCTTGCAAGGCTGCTTCCTTAGCTTGGCGCTCGGCCTCGCGCGCTTGCAAGGCGGCTTCTTTTGCTTGCCGCTCGACCTCGCGTGCCGCCCGCTCGGCCGCGCGTGCCGCCCGTTCGTCGTCGAGTTCGCGTTGGATCGAGCGCTGTTGGCGCAGGAAGTCCTGCCGGGCCTGATAGACGTGATAGGCACGTTCTTTGTCGGAGAACGCCTTCAGGATAGTCATAGCTTGCCTCATTTCTGGAGTTTGCATCCAGTCGGGAAGGTGATCGGCATTCAGGTGTTCGCCGTCTTTAAAGAACTTGAGCCATCGCTGTTCCTCTGTTTCGACGTGCTCGGTGGCGAATTTGTTCAGCTCGAAGAGGTAGATGCCGCCATGGTCGAGCAGGCAGCGGTCGCGCTCGTCGCGTAGCCGGTAGCGGTGGGCGTAGCAGGGGTCGCCGCGCAGGAGGTCTTCGCCCAAGAGCCAGATGCTGTAGGTGGGTTGCAGCGCGTCATAATCCTGACCGCTCTGCAATTGTTGACTGTAGAGGTCGGCCCAGGTGTAAAGGATGCGGGCGGGCAGGTCGCGATGGTTCACCAGTTGGATTTCGGCCTGATAGAGGCGGGCGTGATCATCACGGGCTTTGACATCGACGATGCTGAGTTTATCGGTGACAAATTCGCGTTCGTTGTACGGATTGAGGATGTCGACCTGGGTGACCGGGCTGGGCAAGTCCGCGCCGAGGATGGCGTTGAGAAAATGGATGAGCAGATCACGGTTGTCCTCGGCGCCCAGCAGGGCTTTGAAGACACAGTCGGTCTTGGGGTCGATCGGGTGGCCACTATAGCGTTCGCACCTGATATCCAGACAGACTTTCGTGTAGGGGCGGGTTTAAAACCCGCCCCTACGTCCGGTAATCACGTCCGAAGACTATAACAGTGGCGCATGGGGAGTCTAGGCGGGCGCGGGGGGTGGTGGGGCATTGGCGCGATGCTCGGCGCGCGGGCCGCTGGCCCGCACGCGGGCGGGGGGCGGCGCCCCAGCGGTCAACCGGCTCAAGCCTCGACCTCCGGTTTTCTCGCGGCCATGATCAAGGTCGGCATTCATCGCGGCGCCCATCGCGGCCGGAGGCCGCCCTCACGGGAACCGTTGTTCAGGTGCCCGCGGGCCGGTCACGATCGTGCAACAGCGCTTTGAGCCGCTCGATCTCGGCGAGGGCGGCTTCCTTGGCTTGACGCTCGTCCTCTTGCGCTTGCAGGGCGGTTTCCTTGGCTTGGCGTTCGGTCTCTTGCGCTTGCAGGGCGGCCTGCTGCGCTTGCAGGGCGGCCTGCTGCGCTTGCAGGGCGGTTTCCTTGGCTTGGCGCTCGGCCTCACGCGCTTGCAAGGCGGCTTCTTTTGCTTGCCGTTCGGCCGCGCGTGCCGCCCGTTCGTCGTCGAGTTCGCGTTGGATCGAGCGCTGTTGGCGCAGGAAGTCCTGCCGGGCCTGATAGACGTGATAGGCACGTTCTTTGTCGGAGAACGCTTTCAAGGTCGTCATAGCTTGCCTCATTTCTGGCGTTTGCATCCAGTCGGGAAGGTGATCGGCATTCAGGTGTTCGCCGTCTTTAAAGAACTTGAGCCATCGCTGTTCCTCTGTTTCGACCTGCTCGGCGGCGAATTTGTTCAGCTCGAAGAGGTCGATGCCGCCATGGTCGAGCAGGCAGCGGGCGCGCTCGTCACGTAGCCGGTAGCGGTGCGCGTAGCAGGGGTCGCCGCGCAGGAGGTCTTCACCCAAGAGCCAGATGCTGTAGGTGGGTTGCAGCGCATCATAATCCTGGCCGCTCTGCAATTGTTGACTGTAGAGGTCGGCCCAGGTGTAAAGGATGCGGGCGGGCAGGTCGCGATGGTTTACCAGTTGGATTTCGGCCTGATAGAGACGGGCGTGATCATCACGGGCTTTGACATCGACGATGCAGAGTTTATCGGTGACAAATTCGCGTTCGTTGCACGGGTTGAGGATGTCGACCTGGGTGACCGGGCTGGGCAAGTCGCGGCCGAGGGTGGCGTTGAGAAAATGGATGAGCAGGTTGCGGTTGTCCTCGGCGCCCAGCCAGCAGGGCTTTGAAGACACAGTCGGTCATGGGGTCGATCGGGTGGTCCATGCAGAAGAGTCTAGGCGGGCGCGGCGGGTGGGGCAATGGCGCGATGCGGGGGCCGATGGCCGGCACGGGGGTGGGACGCCAGCACGGTAGGTTGGGGTGAGGAACGAACCCCAACATCCCCGGCCGCAACTCGTTGGGGTTCCTTCGTCACCCCAACCTACGGGCTGGGGGTTTGGCGCCCGCGGACGGTCAACGGGAAGCACGGTAGGTTGGGGTGAGGAACGAACCCCAACATCCGCGGCAGCAACTCGTTGGGGTTCCTTCGTCACCCCAACCTACGGGCTCAAATTCGGAACTGCTGCGCCGCGTTCAGATCGTGCCGCCGCGCCACAGGACCCGGCCGATGACTTGGACGTGTACGTCTTGATCCGCGGGCGGGATCGTTTCGTCCGGATAGCGCCCCCGATTCTCGGAACGCAGGATAAGCCCGCCATCATAGCGGCGATAAAGTCTCCGGACGCGCAGTTCATGGGCGTACCGAATGGCGAAGATCCCACCATCTTGAATCTTGTGCTCGCCAAGATCGACGAGCAGCACATCGCCCTGACGAATCGACGGCTCCATGCTGTCGTCCTGCATGTAGAGGACCGCGGCATGTTCAGCGCGGAGTCCTGATCGGCGCAGCCACTCGGTGTCAAGCGCCAACGGCGGTGTCTCCGCTTCTAGCACAAGCGCTCCGCTACCCTGCGACAGAGCGATTCTCCGTCTGGGAATCAGCGTAAATCGCTCGGTTGGCAGGTCGAACGGGTGCTGGACGCGGGCGGTCGTCGAGGGGGGCGTGGAAGGCGCCGGATAGCCGATCATCGGCTCGGCGATCGCCAATTGACTCAGCTCTTTAGGCGCGCTGGGCGGTGTGATCGAGTGCGCATCGTCGTCCGCAAGCAGGTGGTCCAGCGTCCAGCCGAGCGCGTCGGCAACCAGCTTCTGTCTGCTTCTTGGGATGCCTCGTTTCTTCCAGTTGTTGAGATCCTGGCTGCGGACGCCGATGCGGGCCGCAAACGCGGTCAGCGATTCACCACGCGCGCGGATTTCAGTCTCGACTTTGACCATGGCCGTCATGGCTGTGAAGTCTCAGGGACGACGGCTGTCCCGACAACAAACAAAAAGTTGAAAAAATAAACAAGACGAGCAATCATGGACTTCTCGGCCACGGGTCAGTCAACGTACCGGCGACACCGGTCTGGTGAGAGAGGGTCGTCGCAGCCGGGGTTTCTTTGCGGGTAAACCGCACATTCCAACCGCACCGCAGGAGATGCAGCAATGGGGGTGTATGTTCACCTGAGTATCTGTCCAGAAAGAATCGAACCGACTGCCTGGAAAGCCTTTTATCGCCAGGCACGGGATTTTTTGACCGGCCATCCGTATGGTTTGTGCGGGTTGCGTCGAGAGCGCATCAAGGATGCGGCCCGGCTGGTCTATTCACGTGAGATCGAGCACGAGCCCGACGATCCGACGCATCGTCATCTGCGTATCAGCGGAGACCTGGCATCGATGACGAATGCCGAGAGTTTCTGTTTGTACGAGGATATCGGCCACTACCGGACCTCTTCTCAGCCTGATGACTGCACCGATTTCTTGCACAGTGTGATCGAAGGTGACCACGGGGTTGCCGTATTCTCCGAAAAAACTCAAGGCCGTCCTTACCACTTGGCGGTGCTGGCTGTGGCGATCCTCGCCGAGGGGCGCTTTCCCGGCCGCGCACTGGTCAGTGGTGACATCAACCTGGACCAATGCCGAGAAGCGATGGCGACGCTTGAGGAGCAATGCGGAATCTGTGTCCCGCTCCCTTTGTTGGTCGACGTTGATCGTCTCTATGCGGCACTGGTTGCTCCGGCGCCTTCCCTGGAGGCAATTGTTGGCTATGTCTATGCGGCCGGTGCCAATCCGGAGGATCGCCTGAGGGTGCTGCAGCGGCACTTGCCGCGAGAGACACTGTTGGATTGGTTAGCCTCGCAGCTTGGCGAGTACGAGGGCGCTGTTACGCTTGGCGTCATCCGCAGCTTCAGGGATTGGCTCAACGCGGTTGGTGATCTCGAAGGGCTGATCGATGCGGCCTGTTTCAGGTCAGGAGGCCCCAAGTTGGCACCAGACCAACTGGCTTCGGCCTTGGTGACCACCGGTGTAACGCTGGATCCGCAGCGGCTCGATGGGCTCGATCGACTGGACCGGCCGGCAGCAACCCCGGATAGCGTCTACTCACAATTTGGCAACGCCATGCTGGATATGATGGGTGCAAGTGCGCGCAACTGCCGGTATCGACTCGGCGTCGCGGCAGTGGTTGCGTGTCTGCGCGAGCGGTTCCCCGATCAAGACGATGCCTGCCGCGCGCTGATCGAGCGCAAAACGGAGACACTTATGCAGCAGCTTGAAGCCCTTGGGGCTTGGGCGGCGCGCACCCGTGATCATGCGGACAGCGACGCGGAGACCGGGGATGGCGAATCCTTCGTCCGGCATTTGTCCGGTGATCCACTCTCGCCGGGTCAGGAACTGGTTCTGGATACCTTTGGCGCCCGTCTCCGGCCGGTCTGGGCGGTCTGGCAGAGTGGCATCGTCGAGCGCGTTGGGAACGCTGTTGAGGCGCGTCACCGATTGCTGCTGCGCACCGCTGAACACAGGTCGCTGGTTTTGACTGAAAACGGTTGGGCATGGATCGATGTTGAGCGGGATGTCGAGATCCTTGACTTGCTGCTCTTGCTGATTAGCGAGCACGACAACGCGGAGATTTTCGTCAATGTCCGCCGCGGACTTTTTGAGCATCGCGACCTTTGCGATGCCTTAAGAAAGCGGATTGTTTGTGGCTAACCGGCGATGACGACCTGCGCAAAGCGGACGAGGGACTATACTTGTCATTGAGCGAAGGAGATTTCCGGGAATAAACATCCCGACTGCGCATGCCTGTAAGGCCCCGGAAGGCTAGCAGCCTGTCGGACTTTAGGC
>Ga0247839_1008559_pt1 | contig 10689 bp, 7 predicted proteins | sample LaCruzMarch2015__6_FD_192405 | JGI IMG/M metagenome (GOLD analysis project Ga0247839, IMG submission 192405) | Freshwater microbial communities from meromictic Lake La Cruz, Castile-La Mancha, Spain - LaCruzMarch2015_16m | ecosystem: Environmental > Aquatic > Freshwater > Lake | place: Spain...
GTGTTTTCGGAATAAATAGCGGGTGCAGCATTGGTGGAACTAGCGGTAATGGCGGTTTCGGTACCCGCCAACACCTGCAGCTTACCAAAAGATCCTATCGCAGAGCCAACCAATACATTGCCTGTATTGGTATTGGAGATTTCGTTGCCATTGCCTGCCCAAAAGCCGCCACCGCCGCCACCTATTCCATTCAGGTTGACGGTATTGCCGTTGGAAATAGACAAATTGGTGCCGTTCAAAGTTAGGGTTTGTAGTTCATTCGTCGGGTTGCTGTCGCCATCACCGGTGTTGTTAATGGTAAAATTGGGCGCAGAACCTGTAATACTGATGCCGGTGCCGGCTGCATAATTGTTGCCACTGCCGCCGCCGCTGGGAAGGGTAACCGTACCGCCGCCATTGGAGAGTGTCAACTGGGTGCCACTGAGCGAAATAGTTTGCAATTCATTGGTATTGCTCAAATCGCCCGTATTGTTTATGATAAAATTGGGCGCAGTACCACTAATATTAATACCGGTACCACTGCTGTAATTATCGCCCGTGCCGCTTGAATTATCGTTCGAAGGAATCCAGGTGCTGCCGTTCCATTTTAAGACCTGTCCGGCAGACGCGCCTTGTTGTGCAAGTGTGAGCGGACTCACGCCCGTACCACTTCCAGAAAGTGTAGCAGTGCTTACGACTACTTGCGTTCCCCAGTTATCAGCAGCACCAGCGGCCTCATTGGAAGGTGCCCAGTTGGTTCCGTTAAAGCGCAAAATCTGACCTGTACCAGCACCCATGTTGTTGATTTTCACGGCGGTAACTGCGCCATTGATCAAATTGTTGGTACCAACGGCGTTCGCAGCCAATTCGGTATTGGTCACCACGGCGGCTTTCAATTGTAAATTGCTAAACGGGCCAGTTACATCGCCATTGGCAATGGTGCTGGTGGTAATATCATCCAAATCATTCAAATCACCCGTATTGGTGACGGTAAAATCGGTACCGTTCACCGTCACATTAATACCAGCGCCTTCCAACACATTCGCAGTGCCTGTTTGGTCATTGGCGGGCGTCCAGGTTGTGCCATTGAATTTCAAAACCTGTCCGCTGGTGGCGCTCATGGCGTTTATTTTCGTGCCCGTAATGGTTGCGTTTTTAATATTGGCATTTTCCACCGCATTGTCGGCCAATTCGGTGGTCGATACAACGTCCGCTTTTAATTGCAAATTAGCAAACAAGCCGGTCACATCGCCCCCTGCAGTGCTGGTAATGGTCAAATCATCGCCTGCATCCGTATCGCCGGAATTTTCAATGGTTTGATTGGGGGCTGTGCCAGTGATGTTGATTCCATTTCCGGCGGTTAAAACGGAGCCCGACAAATCGGTAGAAGGTGCCCAGGTGGTACCGTTCCATTTCAAAATTTGGCCATTGGAAGCGCCCATATTATCCAACTTGACTGCAGTAACGGCACCCGCCGCAATTTTGCCGGTGGTTACAGCACTGCCTGCCAATTCGGTCGAACCAACTGCATTGGCTTTAATTTGCAGGTTTGAAAATGCGCCACTGATATCACCGTCTGCAGTGCTGCTGGTGGTCAAATCGTCGGAGGCATTGGTGTCACCTGTATTCGTCAGGGTAAAATTGGTGCCATTTTGAGCCACTGTCAAACCCGTACTGCCGGTAATTCCGACGGTACCTGGCTGGGGTGTTGCAAAAACAACATTGGTGATCCGGCCCTGCGCATCAATGGTAAGCACCGGAATCTGGGTAGCGCTGCCATATACATTGGGTGCAACACCTGTATTGCTCAGGCTGATGGTGCCTGCGGTGGTAATGGGGCCGCCACTTAATCCAGCACCCGTGTTAATTTGGGTAACTGTTCCGCCATTGGTGCCATTCGATACAAGGTCATCAGAAGGCGTCCAGGTTGCGCCATTCCATTTTAGTACTTGTCCGGTTTGAGCCGATTGTTGCGCAAGGCCGATTGGATTACCGCCTGTACCGTTTCCGGCAATTGTAGGGTTGGTAACCACCGTTTGTGTTCCCCAATCATCGCCGGTACCACCCGTGCCGCCATTGGCAGCAAATTTGGAATACAAGGCAAATGGAACACTCATTAATTGAGAAGACCCCAATTCGTCAAATACATTGGGCGAAGTTTCGATGGATACATTGAGGTATTTGGCCCCGCCGCCCCAGTTGATGGTCGCAAAGGTGCCTTGCAACACGGTGCCTTGACCTACCACCAGGTTCACCAGACCAAATTGATTGGTAGTAGCGGTTTGTTTTTCCGTGTAAGCAACCGGACCGTTGGGGGCGCCGCTGCGGATGGTAAAAAGTAAGGTAACCGTTTGATTAACAAGCGGATCTCCGTTTGCATTGCGTACCGCACTTTGGTAGTTGAATCCCTCTGGAACCGATTGGGCCAATACGGGCGCTACTGCGCAGAGCGCAAGCAACAAGGCAAAACATAAACGTTGAGTCATGGAATAGCAGTTTTGGAATGGTATGGTATTATGTAGTGTTGTTCAATAAAGCAGGTTGGACTTAAAGTCGAACCAAACGGTGGGTAGCGGTTGCTGTGCCCGATGCATTTGTCAATTGCAAGAAATAAATACCCGGCTGCCAGTCCGAACAATCCAATTTTGTTCCTGCTGGTTGGTCGAGCGTTCTGGATGTTAGCACCATGCGGCCCATCAGGTCGTACACCTGTGCGTACAGGCGCTCGCCTGCTTGTGGCTCAAAACGCACGGTTAAAAAATCAGTGGTAGGATTGGGGAATACCTCAATTCCCCATGGGGCCAACTCGATGTTATCGGTGGCCACTAATTTGCAAATTTCCGGCTGGTGAAAACCCTGGGTAAGGGTTTGGGTAGCGCTGGATAAGGTCAGGATAAACGGCTCGCCCACGGTATAGGAAAAATAGCGGTTTCCCTGTTGGGCATTTTTACCAGCAGCAGCAACTACCTGCTGACAAAGGCTATTTACCTGGGCATTTGCCTGTAGATAAAAGCCTGAAAGGATAAGCGCAAAAATTAAGGATCGGTTCATGTTGACAGTATTACAGATTAATATCACAAAGTAACGGTAATTTGCACATGTTGCACCTTGAAAATACGCAGCTGTCGCATTTCCGTCATTTTACAATAAAATTGCATCCATCAAAAAGCATACCGCAATGCGAGCAGCTCCGCTCGGAGCACCCGTTTGTGCCATTCGCACCCTCAATTTAGTACGATTATACCAGTAGCCATTCGCCGAGCAGCGCACTCAATTTGGCAGTTTCTACCAAAAAACCGTCATGCCCAAAATCGGAACTAATTTCAGCATAACGGGCATCGGGAATATGGGTGGCAAGAAACTGTTGCTCTACCGGTGGGAAAAGCATATCGGAACTGATGCTGATGCAAAAAGTGCGGGTCGAAATGCCCTTTAATACGGATTCCAAGGTGCCTCGGTTGCGCCCGATATGGTGGCTGTCCATAGCCTGTGAAAGGCGGTAGTAGGAAAATGCGTTAAACCGCCGGGATAGTTTTTCACCTTGATATTGTTGATAGGAGGCTGCCAAATAGTGATCAAATACGGGGGCAGGATCGGTTTGTGTTTGCCGATAGGCGTCATAATGGCGGTAGGAGAGGAGGGCCATCGCGCGGGCAGCACGCATCCCTGCATCGCCTGCTTTTTCGAACGATTGCTGCCAGCTGGTATCGGCAGCAATGGCCATGCGCTGGGACTCATTAAAGGCAATGCCCCAGGCCGAGTGCCGGGCATTGGTGGCAATTAATACCAGATTTTCAACGAGATTGGGCTGGTCGATTACCCATTCCTGGGCCTGTTGTCCACCTAAAGATCCGCCAATGAGGAGGTGTATTTTTTGAATGTTTAAATGTTTGCGCAACGCTTCATGGGCCATCGCCATATCGCGCACCGTTACAATGGGAAATTGATGGTAATAAGGCGTATTTGTACCCGGTTGAATCGACAGAGGCCCCTCTGTGCCGTAACACGATCCTAAGATATTGGCACACACGATATAATAATCGCGTGGATTAAATAAATCATTGGGGCCAAATAAACCACTCCACCAATCAAATACGTCGGAGTTGGCGGTGAGTGCGTGGCATACCCAAACAACAGGCTTGGATGGGTCGCCAAAGGTATGATACGCAAGGGTGGGCTGGGGGAGGGTATCGCCCCGTTCGAGGATGAAGGTGGAGGATAGGGTAAAAGATTGTACGCTCATGAAAGATGCCATGGATCAATAAAAAAGGTTGATTTTTTAAAAAAAGGCTGCCTCAAATAATGTATTCCAACGTTTTTTGAAGCGGAAAAATCTAATTGAGGCAGCCATGCATCCATTATTTATTGCACCAGGGCTTTTGCATCAATTTTATCAAACGCTTGCTCAAAATCGGCGATCAAATCATCGATGTGCTCAATTCCTGCCGAAATGCGCAACAAGGTAGGCACCACGCCCGCGGCTTTTTGCTCCTGGTCATCCAATTGCTGGTGGGTCGTAGCGGCCGGTTGAATAATGAGGGTTTTAGAATCACCCACATTGGCCAAATGGCTCACAATCTTAAGGTTATCAACTACCGTGGTGGCATTTTCCTTGTCGCCTTTTAATACGATGCTCAATACACCACCAGCGCCGCGTTTCAGGTATTGCTGCGCCAATTTGTATTGTGGGCTCGATGGCAGTCCGGGATAATTAACCCATTCCACTTTTGGATGTTTTTCAAAGTATTCGGCCAGTTTTTGCGCATTTTGTACGATGCGTTCTACGCGCAAAGAAAGCGTTTCTAGTCCTTGAATCAATAAAAAAGAATTGAAAGGGCTGAGCGCCGGACCAAAATCGCGCAAACCTTCCACCCGCGCACGAATGATGAACGCGATGTTGCCAAATGGGCCATCCGTACCAAATACTTCCCAGAATTTCAATCCATGATAACCCTCAGAAGGTTCGGTAAACTGTGGGTATTTGCCATTGCCCCAGTTGAAATTACCGCCATCGACAATCACACCGCCGATGCTATTGCCATGTCCGCCAATCCATTTGGTGGCCGATTCTACTACAATATGTGCACCATGCTCGAGCGGACGGAACAAATAACCTCCAGCGCCAAAGGTATTGTCGACGATCAGGGGCAAGTCGTATTTTTTAGCGAGCGCCGCGAATTTTTCAAAATCGGGGATGTTAAAGCCTGGATTACCTACTGTTTCGAGGTAAATGGCCTTTGTATTGGCGTCAATGAGCGGTTCAAAGGTTTCGGGTTTGTCTCCATCGGCAAAACGCGCCTCAATACCCAAACGTTTGAAGGCGACTTTAAACTGATTGTACGTACCGCCATATAAGTAACTGGTACTCACAAAATTGTCACCTGCCTGCAGGATGTTGTTGAGGGCAATAAATTGGGCCGCCTGACCAGAACCCACCGCCAAGGCAGCAACACCTCCTTCGAGGGCAGCAATGCGTTTTTCAAACACATCGGTCGTAGGGTTCATGATGCGGGTGTAAATGTTGCCAAACTCCTTGAGCGCAAATAAGTTAGCGCCATGTTCGCTGTCGTTGAATACAAACGAACTGGTTTGGTAAATCGGTACCGCGCGGCTGTTGGTGTCTTTGTCGGGCGTATGGCCAGCGTGTACCTGGAGTGTTTCAAAGTGCAATGGATTGGACATCTTGTACAAGTGTTTGAAGTGAATAAAAACAAAAAGGCCCTTCGGATCTGGTGTCCGAAAGGCCTTTTTATGGTGCGACTATATTTCTATCTAAAATATGCCATCATCATGCAAATATCCTTGCGGTCGTCCAGAAACCGAACAACAACAACAACAAATGCACATAATCGCTACTGCATTGCCGAAGGTACAAGGGTTGATATTTGCGAAATTGATTTTCATTCCCGCAAAGAAGGGGGTTATTGGAGGAGGTTTGCAAATTTTTAACTGTTAAAATTTTATTAAGGGCCTGTTTTAGAAAATTCCTGCATCTTGCTGACCAATAGACCAGGATTAAAAAAGCAATGAAAAACCAGCAAATCGGAAAACAAGGCGAGGATCTGGCTGCGGAGATGCTGGCAGCCAAGGGATTTCGCATTGTTGAACGCAATTACCGGGCGGGCAGGATCGAATTGGATATTATTGCCTGGGCCCACGATCGCCTCCTGGTATTTGTAGAAGTGAAAACCCGCAGTTCAGACGATTTCGGTGGACCGCTCGATGCAGTGGATGCCAAAAAGCAGGCGCGCATGGCCCGTGCAGCCGCCTGGTATATGGACACGATCGGTTACGACTGGGAAATCCGATTTGATATCGTTGCAATCTGGTTAAAAGACGACAAATTGCAAGAAATACGGCATGTGGAAGATGCATTTTTCCCAACAGGCTGATCAGACAATTTGAAATTGTTACTTTCGTGCTCCGTTTACTCACACAAACACATTATCCATGTATCGAATATTCCTTTTCATGCTCCTGCTGGGTGCTTCCGGCCTTGTTCAAGCGCAAAATATCAACAATGTATTTCGCTCAAAAATGACGTTTCCGGGTCAAACTCTTGCCAATGTGTGGGGCTACGCGGCCAATGGACGAGAATACGCCTTGCTGGGTGCCGCAAAAGGTTTGATCATTGTAGATATTACCAATCCCGACCAACCGGTGCAAATTGTGCAAATTCCGGGACCAAACAACCTTTGGAAAGAAATTAAAACCTATAAACATTACGCCTATGTGGTGTCGGAAGGCGGCATGGGTGTGCAAATTGTGGATTTGACCAACTTGCCTTCCCCTAATTTGCCCTCCAAATTTTATAAAGGCGATGGCGTGATTGCCAACCAATTGAATACTATTCACGCCTTGCATATTGATACGACCAAAGGCTTTTTATATGCTTGGGGCGGTGGTTTGTTCAACGGCGGTGCTAAGATCCTTAACCTCAATCCAGACCCCTACAACCCGACCTATACCGCCAAATACGACCTGCTCGGGTATATCCACGATGGTTTTGTAGACAATGATACCATGTACGCAGGCCATATTTACGCCGGGTATTTTTCGATGGTCAATATGAACGACAAGGCCAACCCGGAACTGCTCAATACCCAAAATACGCCCGACAATTTTACCCATAATACCTGGTTGAGTGACGATCGGCGCACCATATTTACGACCGACGAACGCAATAATTCGTTTTTGGCGTCGTACGATGTTTCTAACCCCGACGATATCAAATTTTTGGATAAAATTCAAAGCAACCCTGGAAGTAATTCCATTGTACACAATACGTATTATTTGAATGGATATGCGGTAACCTCTTGGTATAAAGATGGTTATACAATTGTGGATGCTACCCGTCCGGCCAATTTGATCCAAGTGGGCAATTATGATACCTACCCGGAAGCGGGCGGCGGCTTTGATGGCTGCTGGGGCGTTTATCCTTATTTGCCTTCCGGTACCATTATCGCTTCCAACATCGAAGCGGCAGGTACCGCGGATGGTGAGGTGTATTTTACCACACCTACTTATGTGCGCGCCTGCTACTTGGAAGGCTTGGTGAAAGATGCTGCGACGGGGCTACCTATTTTTAATGCGCAGGTTAATGTGTTGAATTCCAGCATTTTATTGTCGGCCGACCAAAGTGGTGTTTTCAGAGGCGGACAATTGACGCCCGGTGTTTTTACCGTAGAGGTTACGATGGCGGGTTATCAGCCGTTTATTACCCAAATTCAATTGGAAAACGGGGTTTTAACCGAATTGAACGTTGAATTGTACCCTTTGGGCAATTTGAAAGTAAATGGACAGGTGGTGCGCGAAACCGACCAAACGCCGGTCAGTGGCGCGCAAGTATGGTTGTATGGTGACTATGACAGTTATAATCGGACCACCGATGCGCAAGGCAATTTTGCATTTTCCGGCATCAATCCCGGCGTGTATAGCATCAGTGGTTCCGAGCCAATCGATGGCATGCAAATGCTCAACAACCAAAAATTGACCCGCGATACCACCATTCGGATCGAATTGTACAAAAACTACCGCCGGGATCCGAACCCGGGCGTCCGAAACCCGCGTTCTACTTTATCCGAAATGATCTTTCCTAATCCGTTTGGCAACCACTTTACCTGTACGCCGCCCATCGGACTCGAACATGCGCAGGTGCGGGTGTACAATGTGTTGGGCGCCTTGATGTTGACACAACCCTTAACCGACGGCAATGCGTACACTTTTGGACAAAACTGGGCATCGGGCGTGTATCAATTGCAGTTATTGGATGGAGAAACCGTACTAGAAACGCTCAAAATTGTGAAGCAATAGTAGATTTAAAACGCCCGTGGCAAATGAAGTCTGCCCTGAAAAAATATTTAACGCTTGTCCTGCTTTGCGCCATAAGCAGCATGCAGGCGCAATCGCCTTACCAGCTCAGTTGGAAAAAAGAAGCAACCCTTATGGTGCCTACCGGAGCCGTACTGGGTGCTTCTTTTTGGTTGAAAGCGCGTATGGAGCCTTTGAGCATGGCACAAATAAATGGCTTAAACTGGAATTCGGTACCGCGCTTCGATCGGATTGCCACATACCAATATAGCCATCGGGCTGGCAAATGGAGCGATTATTTGTTCGAAACCTCCTTGTTGTTTCCGATCCTGCTGTTGGCGGACGCACCCATTAGAAAAGATGTTTGGAAAGTGGGCGTAATCACCACCGAAACCTTGTTGATTTCCAGTACATTAACTGCCCTTACCAAAGTGCTGGCCAAACGCGCGCGTCCTTTTGTGTACAACCCCGATGCGCCTTTGGGCGAAAAACAAAATAAAGACGCCCGGTATTCCTTCTTTTCCGGCCATACGTCTGGGACCGCCTGTTTATCCGTAGTCGCGGCCAAAATATGGAGCGATTATCACCCCGGTTCCGGGTGGAAACCCCTGGTTTGGTCTACGGCCTTAGCCTGGCCCGCCGCAGTCGGCATACTGCGCGTGAAAGCTGGCAAACATTTCCCGACTGATGTTTTGGTGGGGTATGCGGTCGGATTTGCCTGTGGATACTTCCTTCCGAAGATACATTTTAAGAACTAGGCCGTTAACAATATTCAAACCTGCCTACACACGCGTACCAACTTTCCTATCTTTGCCACGATAAGGCGACAAATGGTCGCTTTCCAGCCACTTCATGCAACAAAATACTGCCCTCCAATTCCGGGAAGTCGTCGCACAATGCCGCAGCCTGTTCCTGAAAAAAACAGCCGATTACGGCACGGCCTGGCGTATCCTGCGCCTGTCGAGCATTACCGACCAATTGTACATCAAAGCGATGCGCATTCGGAGTATTCAGGAAAAAGGCGCCCAAAAAGTGGCCGATCCCATTGAAGGTGAGTTTGTTGGATTGGTGAACTACAGCATCATGGCCCTGATACAAACCAATTTATCGGCCGATACACCCCTGGAATTGCCCGCTGAAGAAGTGGCCATTTTGTACGACCAGCAAATTGCGGTAAACTTTGAACTGCTGGAATCCAAAAACCACGATTACGACGAAGCCTGGCGCATGATGCGCGTGAGCAGCATGACCGACCTGATTTTACAAAAACTCCTGCGCATCAAACAAATAGAAGACAACGAGGGCAAAACCCTGGTGTCGGAAGGCCTGGAAGCCAATTACCGCGACATCATCAATTACGCCTGCTTCTGCTTGATTCGCTTGATGGAAGACAAACAAGATATTTGAACTAAAAAACAATTTTCGCACATACCATGAACGATTTATCTACCCTTATCATTCAATTTGCCCTTGCTGGTGCTGTATTGACCGGCCTTACCGTTTGGGCAAAAAAGCATAAAAACATTTTCTGGACCTTTTTGCAGCACTTTTGCGGCGTGTGGTTCATCTTTTCCGGCTTAGTAAAGGCCGTTGACCCGATTGGTACTGCTTACAAAATGGAAGACTATTTTGAGGCATTTGAACAGACCTTTGAAGGTTTGAACAATGTATTTGCCAATTTGGCGCCGTTGTTCCCTTGGTTGGCCAAGTACAGCACCGGATTTTCCATCACCATGATTGTATTGGAAATTGTGCTGGGCGTAATGCTCATCATAGGGTACCGCCGCCAATTGACGGCCTGGTTGTTTTTCCTGTTGGTGGTGTTCTTCACCTTGTTGACCGGCTTTACCTTCCTGACCGGCTATGTACCTTCAGAAGCCAACTTTTTTGATTTTGCCAAATGGGGCCCTTATTTGAAAACCCAGATGCGGGTTACCGACTGCGGTTGCTTTGGTGATTTTATCAAATTAGATCCCAAGATTTCCTTCTTCAAGGATTGCGGCTTGATGATTCCCGCCTTGTTGTTTTTGCTGTTTTTCCGCAAAATGCACCAATTGTGGACGCCGCGTGTACGTGAATACGCAACATTCGGCAGCGTGGTTTTATTCCTTGTGATGTGCCTGCAAAATACCTACTGGGATTTGCCGATGGTCGATTTCCGTCCATTCAAAATTGGTGCCGATGTGAAGCAGCGCAAAGCCCAGGAAGAAGAAGCCCGTGGCAACGTAGAAGTACTCGGCTGGATCTTGGAAAACACCAAAACCGGCGAAAAGATGACCTTTATGGAGCCAGAACCGGGTAAAATCACCTACTACAAGCAGTACACCAAGGATGCTGGTTGGAAAGTACTTGATCAGATCAAAAACGATCCATTCCTGAAAATTGATGGCAAAAACGTGC
>Ga0247839_1008564_pt1 | contig 10680 bp, 9 predicted proteins | sample LaCruzMarch2015__6_FD_192405 | JGI IMG/M metagenome (GOLD analysis project Ga0247839, IMG submission 192405) | Freshwater microbial communities from meromictic Lake La Cruz, Castile-La Mancha, Spain - LaCruzMarch2015_16m | ecosystem: Environmental > Aquatic > Freshwater > Lake | place: Spain...
TTGAGAGATGTTATGGTAGACAATGGACTAGGGAAACTGCTTTTTTGCTGCTTCTAGCTTCTGTGGCAATTGTCCAGATAGAATGTGCCAATACATCACAAAATCTGAAGCTAGGCTATAGAAAGGATTGCCAAAAGCAGCTGGTTTATTCTTTTCGAACCCAAAATGACCGAACCAAGCGAAACCATAACCCGCAACTGGCATCAGAGCGAAAAACAACCAATTTCCAGAAATAAGTCCTATGACAAAACAAATCATCACAAGAGTTGTACCCACAAAATGCAATGCCCTGCATGTGGCATCAGCATGTTGTGTCAGGTAGAACGGATAAAATTCTTTAAATGTGGAAAATCGGGTTTGCAATGCCATTACAAAAATCCTATTGGGTTTCAATTATGCTCTACTCCCTGAGGCTTCGATTTCTTTCCTAACGATTCTAAAATTGAGGTTAGAATAGATAGTAGAATGCTGAATACCACGGCCCACCAAAAACCATCAACTGAAAAACCGTCTACAAATCGAGCGGCTAGCAATACTATGGCCGCGTTAATCGCAAAAAGGAACAATCCTAAGGTAAAAACCGTAAACGGAATGGTTAGGATAATCAGCACAGGCTTCAAAAAACCATTAAGCAAGGCCAAAACAATAGCCACCAAAACAGCAGTCAAGTAATTGTCTACGTCAATGCCCGGAAGAAGATAAGCAGCCAAAAAAACTGCGAGCGATGAAATGATGACTTTTAGGAAAATGTTCATGCGGATATTGTATGGTGCAAAAATACTACAACCAGCGGCACGACAGTTAAAAGCACCGTTTCCAACCCGTACAATTAATCCTTCTTATCCTCGTCTAAATCAGACTCTTTTATAGAATTGATTACCACTCCATGGTTTACCACATAACCATCCAAATCTGTAGAAGAAGTTGTGGGGTTGTTCTTCTTATCTTCTCTCTTTTCACGCTTTTCAGTGGCCTTTTTCTTCTTGTCAATTTCGCGTTGCCGCTTCATAAATGTATGCTGTGATTTTGCCATGATGGTCTCTGCTTGAACTTTACTGCAATTACTTTCATTTGCTCCAAACTCGTCAAAGGAGAGTCTCTCAAAGCAAAAAACCACTAAGGTGAAGGAACTGAAAGGGAAGCTACACCCTGAATTCTAGTTCGAACAATCGTGGTTGTGATTGTTCGCGCAAAGGTGCGATTCTTTGGCGACATTGGAAGTAGAATTCCTGACAAGCATAGCATTCCTGTTCCTTAAAATCTGAGTACTCCAATTATTTCGAGAAGAAATAGCCTAAGTTCTTCTGCTACTTTTGCCGAAGACAATGCAAAAGAAGTTTCTTTCCAATTTGTTCTTTCTCATTCTGGTTAACCTGTTGGTGAAACCATTTTGGATACTCGGAATTGACCGTACGGTTCAAAACCAAGTTGGCGCTGAGGTTTACGGTTCATATTTCGCACTTTTCAATCTTTCCTTAATCCTCAACATTTTTCTGGACTTAGGAATTACCAATTACAACAATCGCCACATAAGCCAGCACAGCCATTTGCTCGGCAAATATTTTACACGAATTGTAGCCCTTCGGTTGGTTCTTGCATTGGGTTACTCTATCCTCTGCCTCATTGCAGGACTTGCTTTTGGCTATGATGCAACTCAAATGTCGTTGTTGGCTTTGCTTAGCTTTAATCAGTTTCTGCTATCGTTTATACTTTTTCTTAGAAGCAATGTGGCTGGACTTCAGTTATTTAGAATTGATAGTATGCTCTCGATTCTCGACCGATTGCTGCTCATAGTGGGATGTTCGTTTTTGCTTTGGGGAAGGGTTGGAACAGAACCGTTTCAAATAGAGTGGTTCGTAATTATGCAAACCGTTGCGCTAGCAATAACAATGGCGGTGGCACTTTTTGTAGTCGTTTATTATGGCAGGCCATTTTCTTTGCATTGGAACGGACGCCTATTTCGAGGCCTCTTAAAACAAAGCGTTCCATTTGCTTTGCTCATTTTTTTGATGGGCATTTATGGACGTGTTGACTCTGTAATGTTGGAACGCTTGCTGCCCGATGGAAATTTGCAAACAGGAATTTACGCGCAGGCATTTCGATTACTAGATGCCGTGAATATGATGGGATATCTCTTTGCGGTCCTACTCCTACCGATGTTTTCGCGAATGCTGAAGCAAAAAGAAGATATTAGGCCATTGGCAATTTTGGGTGCAAAACTGCTTTTACTCCCAGCTTTTTCGCTCGCATTGGTGGCGTGGTGGCATGGAGAAGCAATTATGGCATCGCTATACAGCGAACACGCTGAAGCTTCGGGAAAAGTGCTTTCGTTATTATTATTTTCATTCGTTCCAATGGCAGGAACCTATGTATTTGGCACATTACTTACGGCAAATGGTAATCTTAAAAACTTAAATTTTATTGCTTTAGGAGGTGTTGTTTTGAGTCTTATTGCAAACTGGATATTGATACCAATTTGGGGTCCGATAGGAGCAGCGGCAGCTTGTTTAGCTACTCAATTGGTTACGTTTTTACTTCAATTTGCCTTAGCGAAACGTATGTTCAACATAAGCTTTACAAAAGGAGAACTTGTTGGTTTGCTTGGATCTATTGGGGTGGTAATTGGAACCGGTGCACTCACCATTTCTTTGTCTTGGTACGTGGCTTCTGTGGTGATTCTTGTTTTGGGCGCATTGTGCACCTTGCTTCTAATTCTTCCAAATCTTCATGTATTGCGAAAGCAGTCCTAAGCTGTTCATTTACAAACGTAAATGACTACAGTTATAGCAGTTCCAATGAACACTTCCACGGGTATAAAAAGTGCTACTTTTGGCGCGCCCCACTAGAAAACACCTTAACTAGACTATGACAGAGGAAGCTAATAAAGGCTTGGATTTCAATTCTTCCAATCTTCTGCTTTTCATTGTTCGCTGGAAAAAACCGTTGGCCATCATTACGATAGGTGCTGCGGTAGCTTCCATGATTTTCTCGTCTCCAATTTTCATTCCACCCAAGTTTGAGAGCACGGTTATCATGTTCCCAACTTCTTCTGCTTCAATTTCAAAATCGCTGTTGTCGCAAAACACATCTGGCAAAGAAGATTTGATGACGTTTGGCGAGGAAGAGCAGGCGGAACAATTGCTTCAAATCCTTAATTCTGACCAAATTAGAGACCGTATTGTGGTGAAATACGATTTGATGAATCACTACGACATTGATACAGCGGCACAATTCAAGTTTACCGAATTGTATAAAGAATTTGAGTCAAATATTAAGTATAAACGCACTGAATTTCAATCTGTTCGGGTGGATGTGATGGACACTGATCCCATTATGGCTGCAAACATTGCTAACGATATTGCAGCTTTGGTAGATTCTGTAAAAAACAGGATGCAGCAAGAACGCGCATCGCAAGCCATGCATATTGCTGAAGCGGAATATTTTCAAATGCGCGACTACATCAAGGAACTGGAAGATTCGTTAGGCGCATTGCGTGCTATGGGTGTAAATGACTATGAATCTATGTCAGAACGTTTTACTGAGTATTACGCAAAAGCCATTCTAGAAGGCAATCAACGCGCCATGAGCAAATTGGAAGAACAGCTGGCTATACTTTCAAAATATGGAGGTGCATACGTTTCCATTCGTGACATTTTGGAACATGAGAAAAAGCAATTGAGCCATTTGCGGGCCAAATATCACGAAGCAAAAGTGGATGCAGAACAAACCTTACCACATAAGTTTATTGTGAATAACGCAGTTCCTGCGGAGAAGAAAACGTATCCTGTACGCTGGCTCATTGTGCTAATTTCCACTATCTCATCCTTTCTTTTTGCCTTGTTGGTAATCATTGCGTTTGAGAATGTCAAAAACCTCAATTCCCAATAAACTCGTCACCCCATGACCGATTATAGGAATAACTCCTCCATTTGGAGTCTTTTAGTAAAATGGAAAAAAGAACTGGCGGTGTTGGGGTTAATAACCTTGGTGCTTTCTTCCGTGTTTTCCAGTTCTTGGGTTATTGATCCTAAGTTTAAATCATTTGCAGTTTTATATCCAGCCAACATTATACCAATGGGAACAGAAACTCCTACGGAACAAATGTTACAAGTATTTGATTCAGATCAAATTAGAGACTCCATTATAAAACTGTACGATTTATATACCGTTTATAACGTGTCGCCAGATGCGATTGGCTCTCGTAGCGAAATGATTCGTGAGTACCAATCCGCTGTTACTGCAAGAAAAACGGAATATGAATCTGTGGTGATAGAGGTTTTGGACAAAGACCCAATTCGTTCGCGAGACATGGTAAATTCAATGATTCATTTCTTTAACAAGAAAGAAAAGTTGATGCAGAAGGAAAAATCCATGGAGTTGGTGATTATTCTTACCCGTCAAGTGAGCGAAAAGAAACATGAGATGGATAGCATGGAAGCTGTGCTAACAGGTATTCGGAAAGAGTATGGCATCTTGGATTACGACCTTCAAACGGAATATGCAACTGAACGCTATTTGGATGTGATTACCACACCTTCAAAACGAAACTCGGCTAAAGAAATAGAGCCATTACTAACAGCATTAAAAGAGCGTGGTGGAGAATTTGTTGCCCTCAACGAACATCTTTGGAGAACCCGCGGTAGTTACAACGATATGAAGGAGAAGTTGGAACTGGCCCAGCAAGATGTAGAGAAACAACTTACGTACTGTAACATAATCACACATCCCGAAATTGCTGACAAAAAGGCGTATCCGATACGGTGGCTAATTGTCTTAGGTTCTATACTCGGAACATTGCTTACGGCACTTGTTGTAATTGCGATTCTTGAAAATTTCAGGGCCAGTTCAGTTTCTGAAAACGCGTGAAACTGGTGAGTGCTGATATTACCGGCAACGGAGTAAAGTACATTTATGCTGCTGGTGGGCTCTTTGCATTACTGAATGCAGTGCTTATTGCCACAGAATTCTATTATCTTCCTTTGGTTCCAATTGCCCTTGCCATAGCCCTTTTGGCGCTGTTGGCACTGGACAAATTAGTGCTGTTAATCGTATTTCTCACCCCATTATCGGTAAATCTAACGGATATAGGAATGGGCGTAGGAATGACGCTGCCCACCGACCCATTGATGTTTGGGGTACTGCTCATGTTCCTATTGAAATTGCTAGTAGAGCGAGGATTCTCGAAAGAAATCACCGAACATCCTATCACGCTTGCCATAATTGTGAATGTTGTTTGGATGGCTATGACCACCATCACAAGCGAAATGCCGATGGTTTCGGTTAAGTTTCTCGTTTCTAGAATGTGGTATTTGGCCACATTCTATTTTGTGGCAACCCAGCTTTTTAGGGATTTCTCCAAAATCAAACTATTCACAGGCCTCTATCTCGCTTCATTCACGGTTATCATTTGCTACACGGTAATTCGCCATGCAATTTATGGTTTTGAAGAGCAACCCGCCCATTGGGTGATGGAGCCATTTTTTAGTGATCATACATCATATGGAGCCGCACTAGCACTCTTTTATCCACTTATCATTGGATTAACCGTGATGAGCAAATACAGTAGGAGCTGGAAAGTATTGTTTCTTGGACTACTACTTCTTTTTTCAGTAGCACTAGTGCTTTCCTATACCCGTGCTGCTTGGATTAGTTTGGCCGGTTGCTTTGGTGTTTTTGTGATAATGTGGTTTAGAATTCGCTTCACAAAAGTGGCGATTATTGGTCTGAGCGCATTGGCCATTTTGGCTGTTTCATGGAGTACGATTGTGATGGAACTGGAACAAAACCGGCAAGATTCTTCTGCTGAGTTCACAGAACATTTGCAGTCAATGACCAACATTTCAACGGATGCTTCAAATCTTGAGCGCTTGAATCGCTGGGGATCTGCTTGGAGAATGTTTAACGAGCGTCCAGCTGTGGGTTGGGGCCCTGGAACTTACGCGTTTCAATACGCTCCGTTTCAATTGGCGAGCGAAAAAACCATCATTAGTACCAATGCTGGCGATGCTGGCAATGCACACAGTGAATACATTGGACCACTTAGCGAACAAGGATTATTTGGGCTGATTTCATTCACGTTAATCATCATTTGCATCATCTATTACTCCGTTAGACTCTACGTGCGAATAGAAAATCGCGAGCACCGCATGTATATGGTTTGCATGTTCTTAGGGCTTGTTACCTACATGCTGCATGGCATGCTCAACAACTTTCTTGATACAGATAAAATATCAGCGCCTTTCTGGGGTTTCACAGCCGCCATTGTGGCTATTGATGTATATCACACCAAGCGCAAGGAACAAAACGCTGAATAAATAGGTTGGAGTTTTATCGTAAAAGAGTTACTCGAACTCTTTCATAAAGAACACTTTATAGTAAAACATTCCTTTCACTTCGTCATAGCCACGCTCTATATTGGCTTGTTGCCCATCTGGACTAAAAGGCAATTTGATTTGAATATGTGTATCGAGGTTAATTTGATTGCGATATTTCTTCTTTTGACTTTGCAGTTCAGGAACTGAAATATCAAAACTATCCTCCAAAGCCACGCCCGTTCGTTCGGAATATTGCTGGCGATAATCGTTGAAAGCATGCTGCAAATCGGCATTCCGCAGCACAGTTACTCCAAAATCATCGTTGTCCCATTCCTCTTTATCGTTCATGTACTCCATCGATTCATTGACAAAGGCAATTTGCTCCGTTCTGTTGTTGGGGGCAAGAATATCTCTCGAAAATTCTTTCACCATTTCCACATGACTTCTAGTTTGAAAATGATTGTCGTTACACCGCTCAATATTCAAGAAATTGAGTTTCCAATACTCCGAATCGTAATTATTGGCATCCACGGTAAGCACTCTAAAGCCAAGTTCGCGCTGTGTATTGAAGATTAGACAACCCTTATCCAACTTATTGGCACTTACTCCCAAATGGTCAACTAACTCCAATATGTCGGTCTGTTCGATGAATTTGAAGAACGGATTTTTCGTTTCTGCTTTGAATATTCCTACGGCATCCACTACTTCATTATCAAACGCCATTGTACTGAAATGCACCACAAATACCTCCCCTATTTTGATGTGAGGATGATTGGATTGTTCATGCAAGTGCATCAAAAGATTGATTGACTCAGGTAAAACCGAATTGATATCATCAAAAATGGCCTGCGCACTTTTAAAAACCGCATTCGCCCCTAACTCATCTATGGAGCCAAATTGATACACATCTGTAGCTTTCAGAAAAGGACGCAGAAAGTATTGCATCAGTAATTCCTCTGCTTGTGGTGTGAGCTGCGCCAATTCTTTAGAAATGAAATTCCCTTCTTCTCTATGGCGGTTTCCCACTTTGTGAAGTGCAATAGAAGTAATTTTTGCTTGCGAATAGTCAATCATTAGGTTTGTGTAAAGTGCTTTTGCAAAGATTGGTTTTTAGAAATGGATTTAATTAGAAATTATTCAAATTACTCAGACTACTAATCCATTTAGGTGTATCAGTAAAGAGTTGGGATTTTGAGCCAAACTAGATATCAAAGCGGCTTTTACTATTTTTCACCCATGCAACTAGCCAATACAGATTGGACCATTATTGCTGCCTTTTTTTCGATTTCGTTAATACTTGTACTTTGGGTTTCGCACAGAGCGGAATCCAAAGCCTCTGAGTTTTTCCTTTCTCTCCGAAACATGCCTTGGTGGCTGCTTGGCGTAAGTATGATGGCAACAACTTTTAGTGAACCACTTCAAATTTCAGGAATGCTTGTTGGTTGCGTTACCGAGTATGGCGATTTATTCACTACTGGTTCTTTTATTTACGGTAATACGGGATTATCCATAGTACTTTCTGCTTTGGCAATAGTTGGTAGCACAGCCATTTTTACCTTTCGAAAACGATTAAATACCCTAATTAAATAATGGATTTAGACAAAGGCATCTCTTTAAATCGTTCGCATTTACCAACCATAGAGGCTTATGTTAGAGGACTTTTCGTTGGTCTTCCCGCTATTTATCGCTTTCACACCTTAGATCATACCCTGGCTGTAGTTAGTGCTACACGAGAAATTGCTCTACTTGAAAAGCTGTCTGATAATGAGCAATTATTGGTTGAGGTTTCGGCATGGTTTCATGATGTAGGCTATTTGCGCTCATTGGCCGAACACGAAACGATGAGTGCATTTAGGTCGCTGCTATTTCTATCGCGTTTGGGTATTGATTTGGATGATGTGGAACGCATTGAGCAATGCATTCTAGTGACTAAACTTGGCTCAAAACCATGGAATGACATGCAGCGGGTGCTGTGCGATGCTGACATGTGGCACCTCACATGTCCTGAATTCTATACATGGTCAGAGCGATTACGCAAAGAATGGGTAGCCATGAAAGGCCTGCACATGACGGATACCGAATGGATTCAAAACAACTTGAATTTTATGCGCGGTGTAAAATTTCACACGCACTATGCCCAAGAAATAATGCAGCCTCGCTTGGTAGAAAATATTAAAACATTAGAAGATATGCTTCAAAAAACTGAGGCAAAACCGCTTTAGAAATCACAGTTTTTTGGAGTTCTAGGAAATGGAATTACGTCCCGAACATTGGTCATTCCTGTGATGAACATCATCAAGCGTTCGAAGCCCAATCCAAATCCGCTGTGGGTCACGGTTCCAAACTTGCGGGTTTCGAGATACCACCACATACTTTCTTCCGGGATATGAAACTGCTTCATTTTCTCTACCAAAACATCATAGCGTTCTTCACGTTGCGACCCGCCTACAATTTCGCCTATTCCTGGAAATAGGATGTCCATGGCCGCTACGGTTTCTTTGCCTTCCTCGCAATTTTCATTGAGGCGCATATAGAATGCCTTAATCTTGGCAGGATAACCTGTAATAATTACGGGCTTTTTGAAATGTTTCTCTACCAAATAGCGTTCGTGCTCGCTTTGCAAATCAATACCCCATTCATCTAACAAGTAGTTAAACTTTTTCTTCTTGTTGGGTTGGGATTCTCTTAGAATGGCGATGGCTTCGGTGTAGGTGATGCGCTCAAATTTGTTGGCGATAACGAAGTCTAGCTTTTCAATTAAGCCCAATTCGCTGCGATCTTGAGCGGGTTTGGCTTTTTCTTCTTCCTCTAAGCGTTGGGCCAAAAAGGCAATATCATCGGCACATTCGTGCTTTACGTAGGCAATTACTTGTTGCAGGAAATCTTCGGCAATGTCCATGTTGCCATGAATGTCGCAAAAGGCCATTTCGGGCTCAATCATCCAAAACTCGGCAAGATGACGCGATGTGTTGCTGTTCTCAGCTCTGAATGTAGGACCAAATGTGTAAACCTTACTCAATGCCAAAGCCGCAAGTTCGGCCTGCAATTGTCCGCTTACGGTTAGGTTGGTTTCCTTTCCAAAGAAATCTTGCGAAAAATCGACAGCTCCATCTGCAGTTAACGGTGGTTTTTTGGCATCGAGTGTACTAACCCGAAACATTTCGCCAGCTCCTTCTGCATCCGAACCTGTAATTATTGGAGCATGTACATTGAAATACCCGCGGTCGTTGAAGTATTTGTGAATGCCAAAGGTGAGAGCGTGCCGAATGCGAAACACCGCGCTGAATGTGCTAGTGCGCACCCGTAAATGGGCCTTTTCGCGAAGAAATTCGAGGCTGTGTTTTTTTGGCTGCATTGGAAACGACTCAGGGTCGGCAGCGCCATGAACATTGACCGCAGTGGCTTGCAACTCTACGCTTTGCCCCTTGCCTTGGCTTTGCACTAGTTTGCCCACCACCGAAATGCAGGCGCCAGTAGTCACTTCTTTCAGGTCGGATTCGGAGAATTGGGTTAGCTCAAACACCGTCTGAATGCTATTGACAGTAGAGCCATCGTTTACCGCTACGAAATTGACATAAGCGTTGCCCCGCTTGGTGCGTACCCATCCGCGCACTGTGACTTCGCGGTCGAGGTTAGTACTTTGTAACAATTGCTTGATGCTCTCCATGGTGCTCATTTATAGGGGTGCAAAGTTAGAAATGCACTTGGCGCTTGCATCTATAGAAAATGCACAACATGGAATACCACTAAAATGATGATTGATACCGCTAGCATACCCTCATTTCTGCGAAGCGATGCATCTTTGAACCCTCAAACTTGAACCATGAAACTGCATACGATAGATACTGGATTTTTCAAATTGGATGGAGGTGCCATGTTTGGCGTAGTGCCAAAATCGCTGTGGCAGCGCACCAATCCTGCCGATGCGGACAACCTTTGCACATGGGCAATGCGTTGCCTGTTGATAGAAGATGGCAAGCGCCTTATTCTTGTAGACAACGGTATTGGCGACAAACAGGATAACAATTTCTTGAAACACTATCATCTGCATGGCGATGCCACATTGGAGAAAAGCCTTGCTGCATTGGGATTTGGCAAAGACGATATTACCGATGTATTTCTAACCCACCTGCATTTTGACCATTGTGGTGGCAGTGTGGCCTGGAATAAGGATAGAAGCGGCTACGAAAGGAATATTCGGAACGCGACCTATTGGAGCAATGCGCGCCATTGGCAGTGGGCCACGGAGCCCAACCGCAGGGAAAAGGCCAGTTTTCTCAAGGAGAACATTCTGCCTATTCAGCAAAGTGGGCAGCTCAAATTCATTGAGCAGGAAGGCGCTTGGCTTCCTAGCATCGACCTCTTT
>Ga0247839_1008565_pt1 | contig 10678 bp, 9 predicted proteins | sample LaCruzMarch2015__6_FD_192405 | JGI IMG/M metagenome (GOLD analysis project Ga0247839, IMG submission 192405) | Freshwater microbial communities from meromictic Lake La Cruz, Castile-La Mancha, Spain - LaCruzMarch2015_16m | ecosystem: Environmental > Aquatic > Freshwater > Lake | place: Spain...
GACGGCAGCGAGCTGATCGAGCTCATCAATGCCATCACCACCAACCTCACCGGGTTCTTCCGCGAAGCGCACCATTTCGACTACCTGGCGGACCATCTGGTGCCGCGTTGGGCCGTCCGGCCGGGGGTCCCGATCCGCATCTGGTCCGCCGGCTGCGCCACCGGTGAAGAGCCCTATTCCATCGCCATGGTGCTGCTGGAACAGCTGCCCGACGTGCAGCGACGGGACCTGCGCATCCTCGCCACCGATCTGGATACCCAGGCCCTGGAGCAGGCGCAAGCGGCGGTCTACACCACCGGGCAGATGGGTTGTCTGGCTCGGTGGCCCTGGCGCCGATGGGTGTTGCGGGGGCGGGGCGCTCAGGAAGGGCACATCCGCATGCGCCCGGAAGTGCGCGCGCTGGTCGATTTCAGACGGCTCAATCTGATCGGCGACTGGCCCCTGCGCCGCGATTACGACGCCATCTTTTGCCGCAATGTCATGATCTATTTCGATACCCCGACCAAGAAAATCCTGGTTGAGCGACTTGCCGATCGACTCGCGGACGATGGGCACTTGTTCCTGGGCCACGCGGAATCGCTGATCGGACTGGCGCCGCGTTTCCGACCGGTCGCGCGTACCGTCTACGCACTTGGTCAGGCGCAATCGCGTGATCCGGCACTTCCAGAGTAGGGCGGCTGCCGTCGGCAGCGTGCCGGCCGCGAGGCTGGTGGTGGATGCGCTGCGCTTATCCACCCTACAAAACCGGTTCCGTTGTAGGGTGGATAAGGCGCGCCGCTCGGTGTCAGGAGCCCGGCACGGCGGTCGCGCGCGCCGCATCCACCAAGGGCCGCGCGATGCCGCCCAAATTCGGAATTGCTGCGCGTGATTCCGACCGACCCTGGGCCAGTGCACTGCGGTGCGGTGCGGCGCTATCTGGACCCGGATTGCGGCGGTATCGCGGCTAAGGTGTTGCCTGGTCAGTTCTACGTGACCGGCACTGAGGCGGTGGTGACGGTGCTGGGCTCCTGCGTGGCGGCCTGCATCCGCGACCGGGAGACCGGGATTGGCGGTATGAACCACTTCATGCTGCCGGTGCGGCCGGGTCCGCACGATGACGCCGCGGGTGCGGCCGCCCGCTATGGGAATCACGCCATGGAACTGCTGATCAACGAGATTCTGCGGCTCGGCGGCCGACGCGCCAATCTGGAGGCCAAAGTCTTCGGCGGCGCCCGGGTCCTGACCATCCCCAGCGAAGTCGGGGCGCGCAATAGCGCCTTTGTGCGCGCTTATCTCGCACTGGAGGGCGTGCCGCTGGTGGCCGACGATCTGGGCGGGGACCATCCGCGCAAGGTCATCTTCTTCCCTGCGCAGGGGCGGGTACGGGTGCGCACGCTGCGGCGCGGCGGGGAAGGTGACGTGATTGCGCGCGAACGACACTATGTTCGTGAATTGGCAAGCCGGCCGATCGGCGGTGAGATCGAGTTCTTTTAACCCTGACAGAGGTCGTCATGGACGCTTCCCGCGAACCCATTCGAGTCCTGATCGTGGACGACTCCGCCCTGGTGCGCGAGTTGTTGACCGACTTGCTCGCGGCCGACGGTGACATCCGGGTGGTCGGGACCGCGGCCGATCCCTATCTCGCCCGGCAGCGGATCAAGGAGCTGAACCCCGATGTATTGACCTTGGATGTGGAAATGCCGCGCATGGACGGCATCAGCTTCTTGCGCAACCTGATGCGGCTGCGGCCCATGCCGGTCGTCATGATCTCAGCGCATACACGCGCCGGAGCAGAGACCACCCTCGATGCCCTGGCCTTGGGCGCCGTCGACTTCGTCGCCAAGCCCGAACATGACCTGGTCAACCGGCTGGCTGAATTCGCGGCTGAAATCCGCTCCAAGGTGCGGGCCGCCGCGCACAGCCAGGTCCGCCGACTGGTCGCGACCGGACCGCAGCAGGCGACGGCCGGCACCGCGGACTGGAGCCTGCCGGATCATGCAGGGGGCCGCCTGATCGCCCTGGGGGCGTCCGCCGGCGGCACCGAAGCGATCCGTGCGGTACTCGGCGCCCTGCCGGCCGGGGCCCCGCCCGTGGTGATCTGCCAACATCTTCCGGCGCTGTTCACCCGGCTCTTCGCGCAGCGTCTGAATGCGCTCGGGCCGCTGGTGGTCCGCGAGGCGGCCGACGGTGACCTGATAGAAACGGGTCGTGCCTACATCGCCCCGGGCGACCGCCACCTGCATCTGCGGGTCGGCGGCGGGCAACTGCGCTGTCGGCTCGACGACGGACCCGCGGTCAACCGTCACAAGCCCTCGGTGGATGTGTTGTTCGAATCGGTAGCGCGCCTGCCGGACCAGGCGGTGAGCGCCGCCTTGCTGACCGGCATGGGTCGCGACGGTGCCCAGGGTCTGCTCTCCTTGCGCCGCGCCGGCGCCCGCACCATCGCTCAGGACGAGGCGACCAGTCTGGTCTGGGGCATGCCCGGCGCGGCCGTCAAGCTCGAGGCGGCGCAATGGGTGCTGCCGCTCGATCAGATCGCGCGGCGGCTGTTGGGGGATTAGGGGATGTTGATTCCAGGCAATCGCCTCAGCTCATGTAGCTGAGCGCCTCCTCTCCCGGATGGGGCAGCCCGGCGATGCGCCAGGCCTGGCGGCAGGAGCCGAACAGCCGGCGCACGGCATCACGTTCCATGCCGTGGACGCGGCAGATCTGGGAGGCCGGGGGAATGGCGCCGTAGGTCAGGCGATGCTCGCGCAGGTAGTAGATCACCGACCAATGGTCCGGGGTCAGCGGCCCCACGTCATCCATTCTGGCGATGACGCGGGCCATGCCGGGGTTCCAGAGTTCCGCATCGACCAGGAATCCGTCACCATCGGTCGGCAACGGACGCGGCCCGCCGGACACCGGCTCATGCAGATTCGTTTGTCTCATGGTTTCTCCACTCCTAAGGTATATTCGTGTATTCTAATTAGTTTTTTAACTGTGCCCAGCAATTCAGGTCACGACTAGGACTATAGCCGAGAAAATCGCCAGGTCAAGGCCCGGTCGATCGGGAGCGCGGGAGCGGACGGCTGCCCGCGCCTTCTACCAGGGATCCGCCGCGTCGCGCGGCAGACGCATCGGGTGATGGTGCGGGGGGAATCCCTGATCGCGGTAATAGCGAAAGCGTAACCGCGCGGCCGCACGCACCGCGGGATCCTGATCGACCGGCTCGCACACGCGCTCGAAGCGCGCGAACTCGGCGGGAACCTCGGCGGCAAGGTTGATCAAGACCGCGGCTGCGGTCTCGCGGCCCAGGTCGGTACCGATCAGGATCGGTGTCAGCATGGGGTCGACCTGGCCCACCAGCCCATGTGGGATAAAGCTGTCCTGGCGGTAGGTCCAAAGCAGCCGATCCAACTGTCGGGCGCGCTCGGTCTCCGGGCAGTGGATCAGGACCCGCGCGCCGTCCTGATACAGACCCTCCACCAGGTGGCAGGTCAGCAGGTACCGGTCGCCGGGGCTCGCGGGTTCCAGGGTGTAGAAGTCGATGCTGGGCATGGAGCGAAGTCGATAGCGAAGCCTGTTGTCGGGTGGATAAGCGTAGCGCATCCACCATCAGCCGCGTTGCCGATACGCTGCCGACAGCAACTCCAAATTTGGGCGGCATCGCGCGACCCTTGGTGGATGCGGCGCGCGCGACCGACGTGTCGGGTCCCTGACACTGAGCGGCGCGCCTTATCCACCCTACAGCGGAGCCTGTTTTGTAGGGTGGATAAGCGCAGCGCATCCACCATCAGCCTCGCCGCCGACACGTTGCTGGCGGCGGCCACCCGAACTTGGAAATCGCCTACAATCACCGTTCAGTCCAAGGAATTCCGAATTCGGGGGCACCGCCGCATGACCGCCGGCATCCTGGTTCAAGACGACCGCTTCAGCCTGCTGGTCGAAAACACGCCGATCGGCTCCGAGCGCCCGCTGGATGCCGACGCCCTGCGCTTCCTGCAGGCACTGGCCGTGCGCTACGCCTTCCTGGAGCAACGCCCGGACCCGGTCGCCACCTTTGCCATCGGCCGCGACCTCTACCGCTGGCTCGATGGCGATCAGCGACTGCTCGGCCGGCTGCTGGCAGATGCCATGCCCCCGCTGCTGTTCAGCATCCACTGTCCGAGCCGTACCCCAAGCCCGGTGGAATGGGCACTGCTCCAGGCACCCTGGGAACTGCTGGCCAACGACCGCGGGTATCTCGCGGCTGACGCGCTGCTGCAGTTCAGCCCCCAGCGCCGCCTGGGACCCAGCGCGCCACCCCCAGCCCTGGATGACTGCCGGCTGGGACTCGCCTTCATGGCCGCCGCCCCGGCGGGCGCCGCCGAGCTCGACTACGAGGCCGAGGAGACCGCCATCCTCGATGCCGTGGGCACCACTCACCTCGACTTGCTGGTGGAGGAAAGCGGGGAGGCCGACACCCTGGGCCGGCACCTGGCCGCCGCCGGGGGCCTGCCGGTACTGCACCTGTCCTGTCACGGCCATCACGCCTGGCAGGCCAACGCCGGGGAGACCCCGCGCCCCATCCTGCTGCTCGAAGACGGCCGCGGCGGCCCCGACGCCGCCGGACTGCTGCGTGCCCTGCGCCCAGCGCCGCCGCAACTCCTGTTCCTGTCCGCGTGTCTCAGCGCCGCGGCGCCTGGCCGTCCGGGGGCCGGGCTGCCGCCGCCCGACGGCAAGCAGCTCGGCGCGCCTGCCCCGGCCACGGCGGAGACCCTGACCCACTCGCTCACCAGTGCCCTGATCCAGGCCGGCCTGCCCGCGGTCATCGGTTGGGATGGCGCGGTGGCCGACCGGGCGGCCACCGCCTTCGCGGCCCAACTCTATGGCCGGCTCGCCGCCCGCGATCCCCTGGCCCTGGCGGTCGCCGAGGCCCGCCGCGCCCTGCTGAACGCGGCTGATGCGCAGATCAGCCGCCATTGGCACCACGCCCGCCTGTGGCTCGGCAGTCGCGGCGACGGGGCGCGCCCACTGGTCGGCGGCGGGCGCAAACGCTCCCTGCTGCCGGCCACCCATGGCCAGAAGGACTTCCTCGGCAAAACGGTGCCGGTGGCCGCCCACAGCCTCTTCGTCGGGCGCCGCCGGGAACTGCAACAGGCGTTGCGGGTCCTCGACGACAACGCCGCAGCCGGGGTGCTGCTGACCGGCATGGGCCGGCTCGGCAAATCGAGCCTGGCGGCACGCCTGGCCAACCGCCGCCGCGACGACCTGACCCTGGTGGTGCTGCACGGCCGCTTCGGCGTCCAAGCAGTGCTGGAGCGGCTCGCTGAGGCCCTACAGCCCGATCCGGCGGCCCGCGACCTGCTAAGCGACGCGCAGACCGCCCTGAATGCCGCCGCGCAACAGGGGCCGGAGGCGGCCTGCCGCGTCCCTGGTCGCTGCCGCGGTCCAGGTGATCGGTGCCGCCGGGGACGGCGACACCGCCGACGCACTGCTGGCGCAGGCGGACGCGGCACTGGCGGCCGCACCGGGCGCCGCCACCCCGGACGCCTTGGCATTGCTCGATGCGTACGCCAGCCGCCTCTATCAATGCGGCCAGCTCGACGAGGCCCTGCGCATCCGCACCGAGGAGCAACTCCCGGTCTACGAGCGCCTGGGCGACGTGCGCTCGCTGCTGGTCTGTCGTGCCAAGATCGCGTTGACCTTACTGGCCCGCGGCAGGGCCGATGAGCGTGCCCAGGCGAACACGCTGCTGTGCCTCGCGCTTGCTGCCGCGCGGCACCTGCGCCTCTCGGAGGCCGGCGAAATCGAGCAGATCCTGCAACAGGCCGGCATGGACTGCGACGGCGCGATCTGAACCAGCCAATGCCAAAGACCTCAACCGCCGGGCAACCCCGGCGTCCGACCCTGGAGCAAGCGACCCATGCGCGACCTGGAATTGATTCTGAACGGGGCCGAGGCCGAAGGACGGATCAAGCGGCGCATTCGCTTCGTAGGCATGAGCAGCCGGCCTTGATCGTAATCCCGGCCGGCGGCGTGCGTCGTCAGGGCTTCCAGCCCTGACGATGTCAGGCCAGGATGGCCTGACTACGCACCCGGCGAGCCCAAGTGGCCGGAATCTTGATCGAGGCCGAGCAGCCCGATGCCGATCGGGTTTCGATTCGCTCCGTCGCTTGGGCGTACAATGCCGTCAAGCGTTTGAAAGGCTTCGATCGCCACGCACGGGACCAACGCATACCCGCAGGGATTATCAACCGAACTCGACAACGACAACGACAACGACAACGATGGATCTGCGACGGGGGTGGTCCGCGGAGCGGACCCTACAACCGATTCCCCTATGCACGACACCCTGACCGAATGTAAGGAATGCGGTCTGCTCCAGCGTAATCCGCCGCTGCCGCCCGGCGGTTCCAGCGTGTGTGCTCGGTGCGGCTGCGCTCTGCATCGCGACCGGCCGGATAGTCTCAACCGGACGCTGGCGCTGACGATCGCCGGGCTGCTGCTGTTCATCATTGCGAACAGTTTTCCCTTCCTGTCGTTCTCGATGCAGGGTCAGATGACACAGACCACGCTGTTCACCGGGATACTGGATCTGTATGACCAGGGCAAGTGGGAGATCGCCGCGGTGGTGGCCTTTACCAGTGTGCTGGCGCCCGGACTGCAATTGTCTTTGCTGCTGATCGTGCTGGTTCCGCTGACGGGTAACCGGTTGCCGGGCTGGCTGCCGACCCTGTTCCGCCATGTTCGTACCCTGACCCCCTGGGGTATGATGGATGTGTTCATGCTCGGTATCCTGGTGGCCGTGGTGAAGCTCTCGGAGATGGCGACGATTGTCCCCGGCGTGTCGCTCTTTGCCTTCGCCGCCTTGATCCTCGTCCTCGCGGCGGCCCAGGCGTCGCTGGATCCGGATTTGGTGTGGTCGCGGGTGCCCGTGCGCAGCACCGTCTCCCGGCCGCTGGAGCCGGGTGAAGCCTACATCGGCTGCGATGTCTGTGAACTGGTGGTCCCGCAACGGGCCGCCCTGTTCGACGGGCGCCGCGCGCGCTGCCCGCGCTGTACCGATGTGCTGCATCATCGCAAACCGCGGAGCCTGCAGCGCACCTGGGCGCTGGTGCTGGCCGCCGTGATCCTCTACATTCCAGCCAACGTGCTGCCGATCATGACGGTGACATCGCTCGGACGCACCCAATCGGATACGATACTGAGCGGTGTCGTGTTTCTGCTGACGCACGGGATGTGGCCGCTGGCCGCGGTCGTGTTCCTGGCCAGCATCTTCGTGCCGTTGCTCAAACTCTTGATCCTGATTTTCCTGCTGGTCTCGGTGCAGTTGCGCGCGTCGTGGCGTCCGCGCGAGCGCACCCGGCTGTACCGGATCATCGAGACGATCGGCCGGTGGTCCATGGTGGACATCTTTGTGGTGACCATCCTGGTCGCACTGGTGCGTTTGGGTAATCTGGCGAGTATCGAAGCGGAAGCGGGGGCCATCTTTTTCTGCGCGGTCGTGGTCATTACCATGATTGCCGCCATGTCATTTGATCCCCGTCTGATCTGGGATAACCTGGAACGCACCGGGGCGCAGGGGAGGGTGTCGGATCATGTCGGAGACCGAGAACGGGGCCGTCCCACGGCCGGTGACGCCCGTGGCCGCACCAGGCCAGCCTGACAACGACACCGCGGCCTCGCTGCCGCAGGCGATCACGATCCGTCGTGACCGGCTGTCGATCGTCTGGCTGATCCCGCTGGTGGCGTTGATCATCGGCGGCTGGCTGGCCTTCAAGACCTTCTCCGAGCAGGGTCCGACGATTTATATCCGGTTCGCCACCGCGGCCGGGCTGCAGGCCGGCAAGACCAAAGTCAAATTCAAGGATGTCGATGTCGGCGAGGTCACCAGCATCGACGTGAGTGACGACCTCAAGAGCGTGGTGGTCACCGCGCATCTCAAGCACGGCGCGGCCGATTACCTGACGCGCAGTACGCGCTTCTGGGTTGAGCGTCCGCGGGTCACCGCCAGCCGGGTGTCCGGCCTGGATACCTTATTGTCCGGACCCTTTATCGCCATCGATCCGGTGACCGAGGGTGACGCCGAGCGCCACTTCGTGGGTCTGGAGGAGCCGCCGCTGTTCACGACCTCGGAGCCGGGCAAGCGGTTCCAGTTGCGCTCGCCGACGCTCGGCTCGCTCAACATCGGCTCACCGGTCTATTACCGTCAGATTCAGGTGGGGCAGGTGGCCGGCAATGCGCTGGACGCGGACGGGCGGGCCGTCAGCATCGAGGTCTTTGTCTCTGCCCCTCATGATCGACTGGTGACCCGGGATACGCGCTTCTGGAACGCGAGCGGGGTGGACTTTTCGGTCTCGACGAACGGGATTCAGGTCGATACCCAGTCGCTCCTGTCGGTGCTGATCGGCGGCGTGTCCTTCGATACGCCGGATACCATCGATGGGGCGCGCGAACCCGCGGTGGTCAATGAGGTTTTCCATCTCTATCGAGGCCGCGAGGAGGCGCATGCCAAGACTTACGCGCACAAGGAACGCTATCTGCTGTTCTTTCAGGGGTCGGTGAACGGCTTGAACGTGGGTGCCCCGGTGCTGCTGCGCGGGATCAGTATCGGTGCGGTGCTGGATGTGCAGTTGACCTTCGATCCGGAGGACTTCGAGTTTCAAATCCCGGTGTTGATCGAGGTCGAACCGGAGCGCATCGGGGTGCGCGGCGACCGCGACCGGATCAATCAACAGGGGGTGGTCGAGCGTCTGGTCGCCAACGGCCTGCGCGGCCAACTCAAGTCCAGCAGTCTGTTGACCGGCCAACTCTATGTGGATCTGGACTTCCATCCGAATGCCCCGGCTCAGCCGCTGGGCAAGCACGGCGACTACGCGGTGCTGCCGACCGTGCTGGCCCCGCTGGATGCCCTGACCACCAAGGCCAACAGTATTCTCGATAAGCTGGACGCCCTGCCGATCCAACAGCTCGGCCAGGATGCGGCGGGGGCGCTGGCCGGTGCCAATGCGCTGATCAGTTCCAAAGAGTTGCGCGGGGCGATCGTCGAGGCCGATGCTGCATTGGCGGCGTTTCGACAGACCGCGGAGCGACTCAATTCCCAGATCGCACCGGAACTCAGTACGGCCCTGCGGGACACTTCCGCGACCCTCAAGTCCGCCAACGCGATCGTGTCGGAGAATGCCCCCATGTACATCGAGATGCAGCGTATGTTCCAGGAGTTATCGGCGGCCGCGCGTTCCGTACGGCTCCTGACCGACTACCTGGAGCGTCATCCGGAAGCGCTGCTCAAGGGCAAGGGGGGCGGGCGATGAACCGCGCGCGAACGGCAAACCGCGGACGGCAACGCCCTGATCCCGCTTGGCGGTTGGGCGCGTGGCCGCCACGGGTCTGGTGCTGGCCCCTGGTCTGGATGCTGGCGATCGCCGGCTGCGCCAGCTCACCGCCGTCCACCTTTTTTTCGCTCTCGCCGCTGCCGGCGGCGGCCGGGCCGGGCGCCATGACGGGCGGGGCGCTCGCCATCGGGCTGGGTCCCGTGACTTTTCCGGCCTTTCTCGATCGGCCGCAGATCGTTTCGCGGGACGCGGGCAACCGGTTGGCAGTGGACGAATACAATCGCTGGGGCGGGACCATCCAGGACGACTTTCTGCGGGTGTGGAGCGAAAACCTGTCGTACCTGGTCGGCACCAGCCGGATTCTGCTGTTTCCAAGTGAGGTCCGGTATCCGCTGGACTTCAGGATCACCGCGGATATCCTGACGTTTGAAGGCACACCCGGCGGCGAGGCCGTGCTCAAGGTGCGCTGGGCGGTCCTCGACCCAATGCTCGAACGGGCGCTGGCCGTGCACGAGACCACCTATCGCCAGCCCCTGCGCCCGCCGGCCGATCAGGCGGCACTGATTGCCGCGATGAGCGCGGCCCTGGGAGCCTTCAGCGCGGACGTGGCCGCCGTGCTGCGGACGCTGCCCAAGCCGCTGTCGACCAGCGGGCAACCCGTCGGTTGGGGTGAGGAACGAACCCCAACATTTCAGCGCCTTACGTTTGGCAACGCGTTGGGCTTCGTTCCTCAGCCCAACCTACGAGGAATACTTGCCCAAACTCGATAGCGATGCCCATCGTCAAGCGTCGCGGTGGCCGGATGGGCATCGCTCGCGCTCTGCCCATCCTACGCGCTGATGTGGTGATCGAGATTCCGGGTACGCTGTCTTGGTCGTTGTCGTTGATCGCATCCGCGCGGTGCAGCAATTCCAAATTTGGGCGGCACCGCGCGACCTCTGGTGGATGCGGCGCGCGCGACCGCCGTGCCGAGTCCCTGAGACCGAGCGGCGCGCCTTATCCACCCTACAACGGAGCCGGTTTCGTAGGGTGGATAAGCGCAGCGCATCCACCATCGGCCTCGCTGCCGACACGCTGTTGGCGGCGGCCACCCAAATTTGGAACTGCTGCGCGCGGTGGTGTCCAGCAACGTCGATCGCTTGTAAACTGTAAGATAGGACATCACGTCCACTTGGCCCCGGCGCGATGCATCAGGGGTCATGGGCGCGCGGGCGATGCCAGGCCCCGCGATCGACCCGCAATGAAAAAAACCAGACAGACCCGATCGTCTCTAGTGACAAGGTGGAGCAGCGATGACCGATTTCACGGTATGCCATGAACAGAATCATAAAATTACGGAATTATCGAACGTTTTTCTGTATCTGATCCGCGAGCGCTCGATGTGTGACACCGAATGTGCG
>Ga0247839_1008567_pt1 | contig 10675 bp, 10 predicted proteins | sample LaCruzMarch2015__6_FD_192405 | JGI IMG/M metagenome (GOLD analysis project Ga0247839, IMG submission 192405) | Freshwater microbial communities from meromictic Lake La Cruz, Castile-La Mancha, Spain - LaCruzMarch2015_16m | ecosystem: Environmental > Aquatic > Freshwater > Lake | place: Spain...
GGCATAATCCTCATAAGGAGCTATGCGGGTAGCTTCAAACGAAAATATTAAAGAGCGAATTAGAGAATGGTTTCGCCCCTTTTTCTTGATGCGAGAATAATTCAAAGAAATCGCATCAGTGAGCTCTAAAAACTTTTTACAGTTAAAGATCTCAATATAAGGGAAAACACGAATCAAATGACCTAATACAGCATCAACTTCGAAATCAATCGCCTTGAGACAATCCAAAAGCTTTTGATTTTTATAATACGCAACCTGAAGGGGAGTTTTTGTAAATAGCGCAAGAAAACAATTAAAAAAAGATATGTATTTTGGCTGATGAAATCTTGTTATCGTGGAAAATATCTCACTCTGCTCTTCACACTCAAATATTAATTCAGAAGCAGAATCGCACAATGAATATAAATGTAAGTCATATCGAGTAGAAAGCTCCTTGCATATATGATATATACGAAGCCTATCGCCGCCAACAACTGGAAATGGAAAACGGGGCGTAATAACAATGATGCTTTTCATGATTATTATGTATCAATTAAGTCGCAAATAAACTTTCTTTAAATGCAAAAGTCTATTGCGAACAGAAACAGCATTTTTAATGTCAGAAAGGTCAAGTGAAGATTTGTAGACTGGGAACCCAAAAATTGTATTAGTTTGGCACACCTTTAGCACCAAATTACAATACCTTGACTTAACAACTACAGAATCGCAAAGCTGCCCCAAATCGAGTTCAAGAGCCTCAAAAAAACGCATAGAGGCTCCTGAATGGTCTCCAACATTATAATTGAATATGTATTCAGAGGAAGAATATATGCTATTAATTTCATCAAAGCTAAATCTTCGAATATGTAAAAGATTCTTTAAATTATTAAAATAATTAGAATTTTTATATAAAAATTTAGCTTGAGATAATTTACCAAATACGCCGCCTATGAAAATGGATTTTGAATTAGGCTTGGACCTCCTTGCAAGCTCCTCCAACATAAAGAGTCTATAAAGGTCAATGGCACCAATAAAGGCAATTGAAAACTGTTTCTTAACATTAGCACTATTATCATTTAATGAAAAGTTACTTCTAACGTTCAGCGCGCTAAAAAGAGGTAAAAATCTTAAGCCATATTTTCTAGAATCATGCTCAGAATAGCTAAATACTTGAGAAATTTTGTTGAAAATTAACGACCTAGGAAATTTACATATAGGATCCATCAGCCATATAAAAATTTTATTACTATATTTTGAATATTTTATTATTTCATAAATTAAAAAACTTCCGTTAACACATAAAATAAAATCATATTTTTGAAGTAAAAAAAATAGTTTAAATGAAATAATTACCCTAGAAGGGTATGATATTAAAGTCGCAATCCAATAGAAAATAAAGCTTACTGACTTAGAATGAAATTTTGATCTATTTGGCAATAGACCACAATAAACTATTCTATCAACAGAGTCACCCATTTGCTTGAATTCAAACTCTAATATCTCATCATATTTTGAGAAATTATTTCCAATTACTAGAATATTCATATATCAAGATCACGAATTTTTACAACACCATTCTTGAAAATGGAGTTATCAGGTAGATCTAATAAAACGCACTCTCCATTGCCAATAACAACATTATTGCCAATATTTAATGAGCCGATAATTGACGCCCCCTCACCAATCCAAACATTTGAACCAATAATTATTGGACCATAATCCATTAGAAGTTGGTCTTTAAAGGGGGTATTATTTAAATCTATTCCATGCCTGCAATTTGAAATGAAAACATTATTTGCAACTAAAAGGTTTTCACCGAATGAAATGGGAGCGGTAGCAACTAGATGGAAATTTCTTCCAATATAAGAGTTATTTAATATTGATAATATTGGTTGTTCAATTCTATTAAAAGATTTAATTAAAAAAATATCTGCTGATGGACCAATTCTAACTTCTCCAGATAACGATATATATTCTACGCCAGAAAATCTATAGCCCGGATCTATTTTAGAACCAAAAGAAATTCTGGCGCCTTGCATGCTAAGATAAATAACCCTTAAATATCTTGCTATGTAATAAAAGGCATTAAACACTAACTTTTTTAATATAATCACCAATATAAACCTCATGCAGAAGTGCTATTATCGAAATCAATAGCCCAATAAATATATTGCTCAAACTAATATCCAATGAAATTAAAGAGATAAAAATAGCGATAATACTTGAAATATAACCCGTTTTATGAAGCATTTTGATTTTGAACAGATAATTGTACATCAGTAAAATTATAAAGAAAATCTTCACCATACCAAAATATATTATATACCTGGTAACAATTGAAGTTTGGCCCATCTCAAGGCCAAGCGCATCCTCTGATGCATACCCATTGCCTACTATTAAAATACCGATATTAATAGATTTGAAAAATTGATTAAGTTGGTCTACCCTAACTTCCAGAGAACTATTATCTATGAATGTTATAATATCACTATACTGAATAGTGAAGAGCGAGATTGGCAATACAAAGAGAATAATCCAAATAAAGGATCTTAAATTTTTTAATACTAAAAAAATTAATATTGATAAATATGCTGCAATAGACTTAGTCAGAAATACGCCTAAGGAAAGTATATAAATAAATAATTTATAATACCTGGGAAATAATAATTTCCATACAGCGATTGGCATAAATAACAAAGGTAAAGTAGATAGTGCAAAAGCTGCAGGCTCCCAAGCCCAACCTTGGAGGCGTGCAAGGAATGGATCCCCTGTGTTAAAAAAAGCCGTGCTAACTGCAAAACTTAAATAGTAGACTGTAATACCGAATAAGCCAGTATCGGTTGAAATTTCATTTACTGGAAATTCTAGTTTAAATAAGAAAAACATTAGGATATTACATAGTATATTTATACATAAAAAATATACGCTGGATTTTATAAATATAATTTGTGAATTTTTTATAATTATCAAAAAGATAACTAATGGTAATATTCTTACAAAAAATTCATATTTGTACTCGAAATTCCCTAATAATAATTGCAATGGGAATATCAATATTAGTAGTATTACTAAAGGAATGCAATCATCAATTTTAATATTTTTAAAAGAGTAGACTAATAATATTAATAGTAGTGTGTACTCAAGAGCAATACAAAATAATTCAATATTGAAAATTTTATAAAAAATAAAAGGTTGGTGAAATAGAAATAGGAGTGATAGGCAAAATTTTAAAACTCTCATTTTTTGCCCATTTTTTCAATAAATTTATACAACGCTATCAACAAATTTTTCTATTGTCTCTGCAAGAGTATTTCTATTAAAATAGAGCCCTATGCTCTTAGCCTTATCAATATTAGCTGCTGCCCATCTTATATCGCCATGTCGATATTTTTTGACAAGCTCAATATCTGATATTGCATTAACTTTAGAAGTAATTAAATTAGCGTAGTCCACCAAATTAGTGGCAACCCCACTTCCAATGTCAATTATCTCATTTTTAGCTACGCAATTGATGGATGCTACTTGAATAGTTTCACATACATCTCTCACATCTATGAAGTCCCTCCAAATTTCTCCATTTTCATATATTTGAATATTTTTACCGCTCAATGCCGCCTGAGTGAACCAGCATGTTAACCCTGTGTAAGGATTTAACAATGACTGACCCCGACCAATAACGTTTTGCAAGCGAAGAATTACATAGTCCCATGTACAATCCGAACGTAAACTAGACAGCAAGCCTTCTTGAGCGAGCTTAGTGACCCCATATATTGAGACTGGTGCAGTTGACTGGGCGGCATCATTACGCTGGTACAAACCTTCGGAGGTATCCTCCCATAAAAATTTAAATACTCCTGAATTGAGCCTATCCACATCTCTAAAGCCATTGTGAATAAGCTCATCATTCACCAATGAATATCCATTTCCATATACAGCCCTTGTCGACAAGTGAACTACTCTCCTCAAATTGTCTAGTCTTTTAATATTATTGATGAAATATGAGAATTTACTAATATTCTCATTCAGATAATAATCAACTCTATTGTTTCCATCAGCCGTACCCGTTTGAGATGCCATGGTAATTATAATATCCGGATTTATTTTTTGAATGTACTCAAAAGATTCATTGCTTGCATAATCAGATATTAAATAACCTGATGTGTTGAGAGATAAAAAATTATTGATATTCTTTAGATCAAAGCCATGTATCAATGGATCAAGTGAATCAACTACATAAATCTCATTACTATCAGAGTACTTTTCAATATAGTTCTTACCAATAAATCCAGCCCCACCTATTAATAGAATTTTCATATATTATCATTCATTAGGTTCATAAATTCATCTTCATCAATTTCTACCTTATTTGGCATTATTGACGCCTTGATACAATGTTGTGATAAAAAATCAGCATACCAAATAATAATATTTTCATTCGAAACTGATTTATTTTTATTAAAAGCATTACACTTTTCATTTAACCATAATTTAAAATCATCATTGATTAAGGGAAAGTGTGTGACTCCTGGCGCATTTCTAAAATGTGGTTTTCCAAAAACTGCACATGGTATATTATTTGAAGCATAATCCATTACAAGAGTCGAGCCAATAGAAACAACGCATGCAATATCTTTAGCAAGCGTCAAAGCAGGAACAGAGCCCTTTATAATAACCACATTTTTGTTATTGACTAAATTATAATATTCTGCTAAACCGGTGGCGCCTACTTGTTGAGGATGCTCCTTGATTATTAATTTCGCGTTTTTTGGAAGATTATCAACTAATAATTCAGCTAATTCGTGCTGACGAGTATATACGCTCCACGTTTGAAGTACGGCTTCCGGATAATAATGCAATGGAAACAAAATATTTGAACACTCACCTTTCAATTTAGTTGAATATCTATTTTTTTCTAGAACTGAATTAAGTACACATTTTAAATCGTAGCTAATAAACTCTTTAAAATTTTCCGTGAAGACTTCCTTTTTGAAACATAATCTTGATATATATCCAAGGATTAGATTTAATGTATTTTTTAATTTATAAGTTAATCTATTAATTCCCTCTATATATAAGGGCGGGCTAAATCCTTTTTGTCTATTGGCTGAATGCGCCTTAACCAGATCGTAATATGCCTGAATATTTCTTTTTGGTCTGTAAATTGCAAGGGCGTCCTGATGCTCATTAAATGAAAAAAATGAATATCCTGGAATCCAGCAGCTATGAAAGTGAAATACTTTTATACCCGCATCATTTGCGGCAATCTGAAGGCAGTAGTTTATTGTTGTGGATAATGGCTCATCTATTATTGCATCAATAGAATTTTGAATAATAAATTTATTAAATTGTTTATACCAATTTCTTGAAATATTTAAACCAATTTCTCGTCTTTCTAGTCTAAAAAATCTACACTTATTTAAAAATTGGATCAATCTATCATCAACAAGCTTAGAAATATAAATATCATTTTTATCATCAACAATCTTAATAACCCTATCTTTTGGCAAGAACTTGATTACCTTCAAATATTCAGCATTATTTGTAACTGCACAATATAGATCAATTCTATCAATTTCTGATAATTTTAAAGCCATATCTGACGCAAGAAAGGCGCGGGCAAATAAAAGAACTTTTATTTTACATTGCATATAAGTATGGATATAAATGTGATCGATTATTAACCTCTATAATTTTAATTACTTTTGCAGGATTTCCACTTAGAACCGATCCAGCACAATAAATGCCCCGTGTTACAACAGATCCAGGGTAAACAATAGAGCCCTCGCCAATATTGACTCCGGGACATATGATGGAATGTGAATAAATTACGGCATTATCCCCGATAGTGATGTCAGATATCTTCAGGCTAAAGAGTCCATCATGAGAATGTCCTGCTGTATATATTGAAACAAATCTACTTATAGATACCCCAGAGCCAATTATTATATTTCCTCGATTATCCAATGTGCAATGTCTATTAATAACAGTATTTTTTCCTATTTCAATATTGCCTAGTCTATAAAATCTTAAACCGAAATGTAAAGAGCTTCCGCTTCCAATTTTAAATTTAAAAATTGATTTTAAAATTCTAACCTTTAATAAATTTATAGGAATAATATCTAAAGATAAATTTATTAACTGCCAAATTAAATGTTTTACACTTTTTTTTATATGATTCATGCCAATTCTCTTTATTACCTTAAGTATTTTATTGTAGAATATTATAATAATTGGATTTGACTAAATATACTTAAAATATAATGGCAGTTTGAATCTATGATTTTAAGAGTTTATTTCTTTCTCTAATAATTCCCAAAATTTATCTTTTTCTCGCTGCTTCAAAAAATTTACCTCAAATTCATATGGAGAATCAGACGTAAATGAAATGAATAATACAACTCTTTCTTTAGTATTCCTTGCCCCTTGATGCAAAAAAACACCTGGATCGACTATTAAACAAGTACCACTACTACATAAAAATTGGTTTTTTCTTTCAGCCAACTGATTACCAAGAAATGCCTCCACCTCTGAATCGGTATACCTCTCTATCCACAATGGATGGCGATAAATTTTTTCACCATCTTCTTTTGATAGGTAGGTGAAAGGACCAGATTCACCGTCAACATCCTTTAAATACAGCATTATGTGAACCATTTTTTCATCGCTGTAATCCCAATGCCAAAGCTGACTCTCGCTAACAGTTTTTTTCGTGGGTCTTGCAGGAGAATAATTCAAGGATGCATTCCAAATCCTAATATATTCACCCTTAAAATATGACTTAAGAATATTTTTAATTTCCTGGTCCCCAAGAAGCATCCCAATCAACCCCTTAGAAACTTTTTCATTATTTCTGTAGATATCATAAAACGGAGCGGTATCGTCAATTATGGGCGGAATATCAAGTTGCAATTCTGGCAGGTTAAACTGCCTAATTCTAATGGGGTTCACCAAAAAATCAGCGGCAATTTCCGAAAGTTTCTTTGGATGCATTTCACGTCTACAAGTATTCTTCCGAAGAAATCTTTTGAAAAACCGATATCCCTTATTTCTCCACCTAATTGTAGATAAAAATCTCCTCACCTTATTCTCCTTAATGGATTACCAACATAAGTTCCTGGCTCGGTAATATCCCTATCAACTAAACTCATTGCACCTATAAATGTTGGTCCCGCAATTGATATTGGACCTAATAAAACCGTATTTGCCCCAACTGTTAAATCTCCATTGCATTTAAAGAAAATTTCTTCTTTATAGGAATGCTCATGATATTCATGCAAATTAGGAAGTAACTTTCTCCCAAAAACCACACCACTTGCCACCCGCAAAGTACCATCAACTTTAATTCCATTTCCACCTAACACTACACCAACAGAGTGCCCAACGGATAGTTCATTTACATCAATTGAAAATGAACTTACCTCCATGCAATAAATAATACGAATTACTTTATCTATTAATCTTGAAGACAGCCTTCCTAAAATTCCATACGAGTAAAGAAATTTGGAGATTTTTATGATTAAGGCAATATGTCCTGAAGTATCTAAAAACTTTCCATATAAATGCTTAACCATTGATCCATACCTCCTTGGCATCGGGATGCGTCTCCTTATGCGTCGTATAAATTACAAAATATTTTTCTTTAAGCACGGATATTAAACTCACCTCATCCCTCAACGGAAGATTCGAAAATCCCTCATCGATTACAGCAACATTCCCATCGCTATAAAGTAGGGTTGCAGCAAATAAACGCTGCCCCTCACCGCCTGATATTGTTCGAAGCTCGGAATCAACCAACCTCTCATCAGGGAAACTGCCATCACCCAAACCTACTAAAGACTTTGATGTAAAAACTTTTTGAGCTATTACCTCTTCTGAAAATAAAGTTATGTTGTCAAGCGTTGTAGTATTAAATGGCCGTGTAGTTTGTGAAAGATAGGGGATCTTTAGGTTTGATAGGGGGTAGACAATGCCATTTACATAGCACTCCCTCTCTTCACCCTCTTGAAGCTCTTCTCTAGCTAACATCCGAAGAAATGTGCTTTTCCCCGAGCCAGATTCTCCACACACCCTGATAATATCCCCGCGCTTACCACTTATATTCAAGGTCCTCCCTGATTTTTTTAGGAGGAAATTATATTGTGCGTTACTTTCAACTAGCAGTTCGCCAACCCCTTTACTTGGCGCAGAAATATTTAAACTTTCCACAATGTCAATCAACTTTAGCGCCACTGGCGTTCCAAATGAAATGCTCTGATATTGCCCTCCAATTCGACTAGCACACATGAATAATCTAATTTGCATAAATACCAATACAAATACATTGGTCATATCATAATACTCCGTGCTAAGCAGTATTATTTCCAATACAATTAATATTATTGAGGCGCTTTCTATTAACAACCTTGCTAAGTTTTGAATTGAATATTGACTAGCATAGGCCACAGATACACACCTCATAGCACTAAATATTTTTTTTAATGCCAACTCAAGCGATCCACACGATACCAGTAAACCTCTCTCCCTAATAGTATCAACCCCAATCTTATATAACTGCATCTCAGATCGAACCCTTTGATCTGAATATGAACTTTGTTTTTTGCGAGACCACTTCAGCACCGGGAATGAAATTGCTAAAACTAGCATAAAAAATAATGCGAATTTCGCATTAATTACTAAAATCCCGCCAAGCACCATAATAGCTATTGTTAGTTCATTAATTATGGCTATAGTAGGATAAGTTAAGTAATGCGTTAAAAAATCCACATCTTTAATAGCTGCACGTGCAGCCTCTTCTTGGTTTTTTAGAGACTCACCTCGTTGCGCAATAGCTCTATATACATCTGACCCTATTCGAAGATATCGTTCATAAGTAAATTCACCCACTTTTTTTGCTGTCGCGGTTGATATAAAAAATCTCATCACCACAACAATAACGAGCAGGGAGGCTGCAATTTTTCCAGTAATATTAAAATCAAAAAAAAGGATAGGTGATGAATTTGGAAAAGCCGCCGTTAACAGCTTTGGTAGGGATATCAAAAAGATAGTTTCCGTTATTGCGCTTAATACTACTGCTACCAATAGAGGAAGTACACCTGCATAACCACCTATAAGCAATATTTTGAGTGGCTTTAATTTTTTAAACATGTAATAAGTGAGCATTTCATCTCTTAATTAAGAATTCGTATAACCTCAAAAGACTCTGCGTAATCACACCCCATTGAAAGCCCCCTATGTTTTGCCAAAGCAAGAGCATGCTCTATGCTCCTTGAGTGAGGATGCTCTCTCATTTCATACCTATAGGCCTCCAATGACCTCACTTTGATGTCAATATAATTGGTGATATTGGTATATAGCTGCGGATTAAATTTCCTGCTAGTAGAGGCACTCCAATCGGTACTAGATATCACCTCAAATGAATATATTTCGCGCACACTCAATCCAGGAACTGGCCTGCATGCTGTTATTACAGCCTGATATGTAATACGGTGATCAATATTCAAATCCTCACTGTGGTGCGTATAAATAATCGAGGGTAAAAAATTTCTTATAATCTCTTCGAGGCTTTTAACAATCTTAAGCAACGGAATCGTGTCAAGACTGTTGTCCGGTAAACCCAAATAAGTGGCGCTTTTAACCCCTAAAATATTTTGAGAATTTTCCGCGGCAGCCCTTCTATCCTCAACTTCATTTATATCGACACCATCTCGTGAAGTTACCCCATCTGCAAGGAAAACAAGATGCACCTCATCCCCATCCGAAACGTATTTAGCGATCGTACCTCCGCACCCTAAAGCTTCATCATCTGCATGCGCAGCTACCACCAATATTCTTTTATTCATTGATCAAATTCCAATTTACTGCTGTTCCACGGGATACATCTTGATTCACAATTCGACCTAAAAGAGCATCAAAGTATTTAGGCGCAATCCCTAAACCAGGTCTAATACGCCGAATGTGCTCGCTTGTAATTACATCGCCAGCACTCATATCTTTTACAAAATATATTGAACGTCTAAACTTCCTATTGGACTTCTCGACCTCTTGGCGACCAAATCCAGAACAGCCAAGCGCTGACCATGCATCATATGCATCCCTACATAATCGCTTCATTTCATTTGGTATAATCGAAAACTCACTATCAGGCCCTTTATCCTCTCTGCTAAGTGTGAAGTGTTTTTCAATAATGCATGCGCCTAGAGCTACAGCGGTGACCGAGACTACAGTCCCTAGAGTGTGGTCAGATAAACCAGGTAAAGTATTGAAGCGCTCTGCCAATTTAGGCATTTGCAATAAGTTTGCCTGATTAATGGGTGCAGGATAACTGCTAATACAGTGCAAAAGAATAAGATCCGTACATCCCCCTTCACGCGCAGCTGATACGGACTCGGCAATTTCCACTTCACTGCACATGCCAGTAGACATAATCATTGGTTTACCCTTGCTTGCTACATATCGAATCAACGGCAAATCTGTCGCCTCAAACGAAGCTATCTTATAGGCTGGCGCACCTAAAGAGTCCAACAAGTCAACTGCCGACTCATCGAATGGAGTTGAAAAAATTGTTATCCCAAGACTGGCTGCATACTCAAAAATTAATTGATGCCACTCGAAGGGGGTTTCCGCCCATTTATACAAGTCATAAAGCTTGAATCCGTCCCATAGGCCGCCGCGAATCATGAAATCCTCCCGGTCGCAG